>ENA-ORNR01001574-ORNR01001574.1-human-gut-metagenome-genome-assembly--contig:-NODE-1574-length-20467-cov-6.669508_pt1 | contig 20467 bp, 17 predicted proteins | sample MGYA00242114_ERZ509020 | MGnify/ENA primary metagenome ERZ509020 (study PRJEB26280, sample SAMEA2338758) | human gut metagenome | biome: human gut; feature: human-associated habitat; material: faeces...
TCTGGAACGGGTATTGCAGCTTGTTGTCGCGGCCGGTGAAGGTCACGTTGTAGGCGCGGGAGAACTTATCGCCGAAGTAGTGACTGGTCGCGCCCTGCAGCGCCTTGCGGTCCTTCATCATGCACTCGACGGTATAGGTCGCCTCGGCGCCGGCAAACTTCTCCTTCTCGGTCTTGCGGCCGGGGACGACGGGAATGGCGAGCACGTGGCGGAAGAAGTCGGCGTAGCAGTTGAGCTGCTGCATCGTCTCGGCCTGCGCCTCCTCGGCGGTCTCGTGGATGGTGTGGCCCTCCTGCCACCAGAACTCGCGCGAACGCAGGAACGGGCGGGTGGTCTTCTCCCAGCGGATGACGGAGCACCACTGGTTGTAGAGCATCGGCAGCTGGCGGTAGGTCTGCAATACGCGGGACCAGTGGTCGCAGAACATCGTCTCGGACGTGGGGCGGAAGGCAAGGCGCTCTTCGAGCTTCTCGCTGCCGCCCATCGTGACCCACGCGACCTCGGGCGCGAAGCCGTTGACGAGCTCGCCCTCTTTCTTGAGCAGGCTCTCAGGGATCAGAACGGGCATCGCCACATTCTCGTGTCCGGTCTTTTTGAACTCCGCGTCCATCAAACGCTGCATGTTCTCCCAGATGGCGAAGCCATAGGGGCGCAGGATGGTAAAGCCCTTGACGCTGGCATACTCAACAAGCTCCGCCTTGCGGCAGATGTCGGTATACCATTGGGCGAAATCGTCTTCCAGATTCGTGATCTGTTCTACCTTTTTATCTTTTGCCATGTTTATGTTCTCCCTCAGTTTCAGGATAGAGTTCTGAACTGTTATTGTATTGTTTTTGCGCCGAATTGTCAAGCACAGGCGCGGAAAAGGTGCGGAACGGCAACGCCTTTCCGCACCTTTCTGTATTTTTCTCACACCACCGTCGGGAAACGGAGGATGGCCTTGAAGAGGTCGCCATCGATGGCGAGCGACATCTTCCCACCCTGCAGCTCCGTCAAGCTCTGCGCGATGGAGAGGCCGAGGCCGTTTCCCTCGGTCGAGCGCGAGCTGTCGCCGCGCACAAAGCGCTCCATCAATTCCTCGGCGGGAATGTTCAGCGCCGCGCGCGAGGTGTTCTTGAAGGTCACGACCGCGTCGCCGCCGGTCTTTTCAAGTGTCAGATAAACGCGCGTGCCATTCTGCGCGTATTTGCAGATGTTCGAGAGCAGATTGTCGATCACGCGCCACATCAGCGCGCCGTCCACATTGCAGAAGAGCTCCTTGTCCGGCATCACGCTCACGAGCGTCAGGTCCGCCGCGCTCAGCTTGTCGCCGTACTCGCCCTCGACCTGCGATAGAAGCTCGTTCATGCTGCACCGCACGGCGTTCACGGGCAGGTTACCCGTCGTGGCCTTGCTGGCCTCGACCAAGTCCTCCGTGAGCTTTTTGAGCTTGAACGCCTGCCGCTTGAGGACGGCGAGGTATTCTTCCTCCTGCTCGGGAGTGTGCTCATGCTGCAAAAGATCAACGTAGTTGATGATGCTCGTGAGCGGCGTCTTGATGTCGTGCGAAACGTTTGTGATAAGTTCCGTTTTGAGCCGCTCGCTCTTGAGCTGCTTGTCGATGGCCGCAGCCATGCCGTCGCCGATGGAATTCAAGTTCTCGGCGTGGCGCTTAACGTCCCAATACATCCACTTTGTGTCCACCTGCGCGTCAAGATTGCCGGCGGCGAGGGCTTCGCCCTCCTTCTGGAGCTTTCGCAGCTGCGCGGAAAAAAGGCACGCCGCAACGGAGAGAAGAAAAAGAAGCGCCACGAGCTTAAAGTATCCGTCGTAATAGCCTGCATCCGCCAGGATCACGGTCGCTGCACTGACAAGAACGCAGAGCGCGGCCGTGCGCCAGATCATCGGAAGGGCGTGCAAAAGATTCGCCACGCCGCGGCCGAAGGCGCAGAGCACGCCCCAGCACCACTTGACGATCTTCCAGCACAGGCATAACACCTTATAGATGAGCGTTCCCTTCCACAGTCCGCCCACCTTGACGCGCGCACAGAATGTCACCCACGCGGCAAAGACGAGCACCGCCAGCGCAAAGCTCATCGCCAGCAGCAGCACATCGTAGGGCGGGGTGTAAAAGCTCACATAGGAGTAGACCTCCTCCACCGCCACGCACAGCAGCGCAATGATCGTGCCGTCAACGAGAAGATAGAGGTCGAAGGGAATCTTTTCCTGCCAGCCACCCTGCAGCTCGCCGTCCTCGCGCCGCGCCGCCGTGCGGGCGAGGAAGATGAGCAGGAACAGCTCCATCGCGCCAAAGAGGATGAGCATCTCCAGGGCGTTCTGTCCCCAGTTTTCTGCCTTGTCGTAAAAAACCTTCGCCCAGTAAATGTCGTCCTGCGCAGGAAGGCCCTTCACAAGGTAGACATCAAAGGTCTTGTCACCGTAAACGGTGCTGTAGCAGAAGGTATCGTCGTCGCTGACGTTGCTGAACTCCACCTTGTCCTGCTCGTCCGTCACACGGAAGCGAATGTTGCTGTAGCTGTCTCCCTTGGAGTAGATCTTGTCGAGCTCATAGTTTCCGCCTTCCATGGCGATATAGTCGTCGCAGATCTCCCACGTCTTTTTGCCGACCGCAGTCAGGCAGAGGTCGCTCGTGTAAAAGTCCCGACCCATACCGCCGTAGGAGTAGGCAAGTCCTACAACATAGGTGAGGATCACCGGCACGAGCGCCGCCGCCAGCAAAAAAGCGACCGTCTTTGTCCAGAAATTGCGTATCCACGCAGCCTTCATTTCTTGTCCTCCATTTTATACCCCAGCCCCCACACGACCTTCAGGTAGCGCGGCTCGGAGGGGTTGATCTCCAGTTTTTGCCGCAGGTGACGGATGTGCACGCTCACCGACGTCTCCGCCCCCAGCGAATCCTCCTTCCACACCAGCTCGTAGATCTGGGTGGAGGAATAGATGCGTCCCGGGTTCTTCATCAGCAGCCGCAGGATGTTGAACTCGATGGGCGTGAGCGCGACCTCGTCGCCGTCGACCGTCACGCTTTTTTTCTCCTCGTCGAGCACGATGGGGCCGACGGTGTAGACGTTCGCCTGCTCCTCCACCTTCTTCGCCCCAAGCTGCGTATAGCGGCGCAGCTGCGAGCGCACGCGCGCGAGCACCTCCACGGGGTCAAAGGGCTTGGTGATGTAATCGTCCGCGCCGATGTTCAGGCCCAGGACCTTGTCGCTGCTCTCGCTCTTGGCCGTGAGCAGGATGATGGGCACGTTGCTCTTTTCGCGCAGCTTCGCCGTCGCGGCGATGCCGTCGAGCTGGGGCATCATGATGTCCATCAGGATCAGATGGATGTCGTTCTTCTCCACGACCTCCAGCGCCTCGCGCCCGTTGCTCGCCTCAAACAGGCAGTAGTCCCCGCCGGAAAGATAGATCTTGAGCGCGTTGACAATGTCCTGTTCGTCGTCACAAATCAGAATGTTGTACATTTTCTCACCTCATGTTGATCATTGTATCAGCCGTTTTCAAACAAAAACAGCGATTGTTTCTTAATTCTTACTTAATATCCTCTCAAAAAAGGCCGAAAGGGGCTTCCTTTCGGCCTTTCTCGGTTGTTTTCTTATCTTTTTCGGTCAATTTTGCGATAAAGGCGGAGCGCTCTCTCCACCGCGACGCCCGCGGCGTGCGTAAGGCTGCGCGCGTTGTAATGAAGCTCTGCAAAGCAGAACGCGGACTTCCCCGCCGCCGCAAGGCGCAGGGATTTTTCTTCCTTTTTCCGCCGGCTGTACCAGATCGACATAGTTCTCCTCCTCACAAATCACACCCGTCGAGCGCGGCGAGGCCGAAGCGCGCGGCGAGGCTGATCTTCGCGCGCTCGTCGTCCGAGGATGCAACATCGAATTTCGTGCGCAGCTCACGCAGGAACAGGCCGCGCAGCGAATCCTCCTGCGCTCGCGCCCAGACGTCCTCGCCAATGCGCGTCTCATCGCGCAGCTCCAAGTGGAAGAAGTCGGGCGCAAACTGCTCTTCGATCGACTTGAGATCAAGCCCGCGCTCATCCGTCTCTCCGGTGAAAATAATGCGGTAAATATCGCGCACAGTCGCATCCGGCAGGCTTGCTCGCAGCGCGTCCTCCGCCGATCTTCCCGTCACATCGACGTTCAGGACCTCATACCGTCTGCGCGCGAACGGCACAAACGAAAGTTCGGCCTTCCCGCGCTCCACCGTGCCCGTAAGGATGCCCTTTTCGCCCAGCTCGTCGAAACCGCGGCCCTCCGGGCAGCCGGAGTAGGCGTAGGTCGTCTGCCCTTCGCGCAGGAAACCGCCGAACTGGTGTGTGTGGCCGAGCGCAAGATAGTCGATCCCGCTCTCCTTGATCTGCCCTTTCGTGAGGGGATCGTAGCGCGATTCCGTGGCGGAGATATCACCGTGCAGCACCATCAGATGGATGAAATCGTCCTCCGGTGCACGGAAGCCCGCAAGCAGGCTCTCATCCTGCACCGGCGCGGTAAACGCCGCTCCGTACACGGCGCACTGAAGCTCCGGAAGCTCCACGCGCTCGACCGTCTTCGACGTGAAGACGTGCACGTTCTCCGGCCAGGAAAGCGTCGCGTAGGGCGACTTCGCGCTGTACGGGTCGTGGTTGCCGGGGGCGATGAACACTCGCGCCCGCATTGCGCCCAGCGCCTCAGAGAGCGCTTCCAGCGTCTCGCGATAGGTCGTGTCGCTGTCGAACAGGTCGCCCGCGAGCAGCACGAGATCGACGCCGTTCTGATTCACGTAATTCGATAGTCTCGTCAGCAGCTCGCGGCTCTCGCGGCGGCGCTGGCGCGCCTGCTCGGCGCTCAGCGCGCCGAACGCGCTGTCCAAATGGAAGTCCGCCGCGTGGACGATCTTCACGCTCATGTGTTCTCTCCTCTCATGCCTGCGGGGCGGGCGCTTTCTCCTTGCACACGTCGACCCAGGCGACAAAGTTTGAGGAATACTTCTCAAGCTCGTCGCAGGTCATCTCGATGGCGCTGTTCGCGCTGCCCGCCGCGGGGAAAACCGTGTCGAAACGTTTGAGCGACACATCGAGATAGGTCTTCACATTCTCCGGCAGAGCAAACGAGCACACGCCGCCCGGCGCGTGGCCGGTGAATGCGCAGGCCTCGTCAAAGGTCAGCATCTTTGCTTTCACGTGGAAATACGCCTTGTACTTGGCGTTGTCGATCTTCCTGTCCCCCGCCGTCACGATGATGATGGGCGCATCGTCCGCGAGCTTGAAGCTCATGGACTTCGCGATGCGCGCGCCCTCCACGCCGACGGCGACGGCGGCCAGCTCGACCGTCGCGCTCGACACGTCGAACTCGCGGATGCGGTCGGCGATGCCGAAGTGTTCAAAATAGGCTCTCACTTTTTCGATGGACATTTGCGTTGTTCCTTTCTATCTCGCGCTTTCTCAGCGCACATCGACGCGCTCGACGCTCACGCAGAGCCCCGTCGCGTCATCTAATGTAAAAATCGCTCCCTGCATCTTGCCGGCGCTCTTCTCCGGCTCGCGGTAGCGGCCCGGAAGACCGCCGAGAAACGTCTCGACCGACTGCTCGGGCTTGATACCGAGCACGCTGCGCACCGCCCCCGTCATGCCGAGGTCCGTGAGGTAGCCCGTCCCTTTGGGGAAGACCTCTTCGTCCGCCGTCGGCACGTGGGTGTGCGTGCCCCAGATGGCGCTGACGCGGCCATCGAGGTAATAGGCCATGGCGAGCTTTTCGCTCGTCGCCTCGGCGTGGAAGTCAAGCAGCGTGAACGTCGGCTTTTCGCCGCTCTTGAGCAGCTCGTCCGCCGTTTTGAACGGATTGTCCGCATGGAACGCGAGGTCGCAGCGGCCGATGAGGTTCATCACCGCGATGCGGGCGCGCCCGCAGTCGAAAACGCCGTAGCCCCTCCCCGGCACGCGCGCGCCGAGATTGTGCGGCCGCAGAATATACGGGCAGTCGTCGAGGTAGTCGGTGATCTGCATCTTGCCGAATGTGTGGTTGCCAAGTGTGATGACGTCCGCTCCCGCGGAGAAGATGCGCTCGGCTTCGTTCGGCGTCAGGCCGACCATCGCGGCATTCTCGCCGTTGACCACGGTGAAGTGGATGTTCTTGAGTTTTTTCACGGCGCGCAGATGGTGCTCGAGGCAGCTGACGCCGCAGCCGCCCACCACATCGCCGATGGCCAGAATATTGTAGAGCATGGCGTTCCTCCGCTTTGCGTTTTCCCCAGTATAGCAAGGCGCGGGACAAAACGCAAGAAAGGCATGAAAAAAGGCCCCGCAAAAGCGGAGCCTTTTTCTTATTTCGCGTATTCGATGGCGGTCGTCTCGCGCAGGACGTGCACCTTGATCTGGCCGGGATATTCCATCTCTTCCTCGATCTTTTTGGCAAGCTCGCGCGCCAGAATGATCATCTGGTCCTCGCTGACCTGGTCGGGCTTGACCATCACGCGCACCTCGCGGCCGGCCTGAATGGCATAGGCCTTGTCGACGCCGGGATAGCTGCCGGTGATCTCCTCAAGCTGCTCGAGGCGCTTGATGTAGTTCTCCAGATTCTCGCGGCGGGCGCCGGGACGGGCGGCAGAGATCGCATCCGCCGCCTGCACGAGGCAGGCAACGATGGTCTGCGGCTCCACGTCGTTGTGGTGCGCCTGCACGGCATGGATGATGTCGTCCTTTTCGTGGTACTTGCGCAAAAATTCGACGCCGAGGGCGACGTGCGTACCCTCCATCTCGTGGTCGACGGCCTTGCCGATATCATGCAGCAGGCCTGCGCGCTTGGCGGCGTAAACATCCGCGCCCAGCTCGGCGGCCATCATGCCCGCAAGGTGCGAGACCTCGATAGAGTGCTGCAGAACGTTCTGGCCGTAGCTCGTGCGGTAATGCAGGCGGCCGAGCATCTTCACAAGCTCGGGGTGCAGGCCGCGGATGCCGGTCTCCAGCACGGCGCGCTCGCCCTCGGACTTGATGATGGCGTCCACCTCGCGGCGGGCCTTGTTGACCATCTCTTCAATGTGCGTGGGATGGATGCGGCCGTCGGCGATGAGCTTTTCGAGCGCCAGGCGCGCAACTTCGCGGCGCACGGGCTCGAAGCACGAGACGGTGATCGCCTCGGGCGTGTCGTCGATGATGAGGTCGACGCCCGTGAGCGTTTCGATCGTGCGGATGTTGCGGCCTTCGCGGCCGATGATGCGGCCTTTCATCTCGTCATTGGGCAGGGGCACCACACTGACGGTGATCTCGGCAACATGGTCGGCAGCGCAGCGCTGGATGGCAGAGGCGACGATCTCGCGGGCGCGGGAATCGGCCTCGTCCTTGGCGCGCTGCTCCAGCTCCTTGATCTTGAGCGCGGTCTCGTGCGTCACTTCGCTCTCGACCTGCTCGATCAGGTACTTCTTGGCGTCTTCGGCAGTAAAACCGGAAATACGTTCGAGCATTTCGGTCTGGCTGCGCTTGATGATCTTGATTTCTTCGTTTTCCTTGTCCAGAGCGGCATGCTTCTGGTTGAGGGCCTCCTCGCGCTTTTCCAGCGCGTCGGTCTTGCGGTCGAGGTTCTCCTCCTTCTGCTGGAGCCGGCGCTCCTGCTTCTGCTGCTCGGCGCGGCGTTCCTTGACTTCCTTCTCGTATTCGTTTCTGGAGCGCAGGATATCTTCCTTTGCCTCCAACATGACTTCGCGTTTCTTGCTTTCAGCGCTCTTGATCGCTTCGTTGACAATACGAAGCGCCTCTTCATCGGCGTTGGAGATCTTCTCCTCGGCGCGTTTAGCGGCTCTCTTGCGAATCCAAATACCAAGAAGAATGCCAATGACGAGCGTCCCCACCGCGATAAGCGCAGCGTAGAGATAGCTGATCATACGATTCCTCCTGTGTGCTTTTTGATCGATGCGATTGATCTATCGTTGGGTTTTTGAATCATAAACGGGAGATTCCCCTTCTCTCCCCTCCATAAATCCAAAAAACATTGTAAACTTTTTATAACCAGCTGTCAAGGAAAAGTCGCGCCCGGAAAATATCGGAAACGGGCGAAGATCACACCGCGATGTAGGCCTGCGCCGCATACCCGAGTCGGCCGTCGTAGCCCACGGAGTACCAGCCCTGATAGCTCCCGTAGACCTGCACGCTCTCGCCGTTCGGGATGCTGCCGACTGTTTCCCCGTCGATGCCCGGGTAGCTTCGCAGGCGCAGGGCTGAGCCCTCCGTCGTGACGACGCCGGTGCGCACGAGCTGCGGGTAAATGAACGGCAGGCCGAAATACTCCGTCAGTCCCCGCGCGATGGCCTGCGCCGCGGCGTCGAGGTTATTTTCGATCCAGCGCGCATCGTCGTAGTTGTCGTGGTAGCCGAGCTCAATGAGATTTGCGGGATATCTGGGCCGCCGCACCTCGCCGAGCGTTGTGGTCGCCTGCGTCGTCACCTTTGCAGGCAGCGGGTAGACCATGCGCAGCTGCGCGGCGAAGAGCTCGGCAGCACGCTTTCCGTCGCTGCTCGTGGGATAGTAAAAGACGATGATGCCGCGGTTCTTCCCCGCCTGCCCCTCCCCCGAGGCGTTGGAGTGCAGGGCAAGGTAAAAGTCAAAGCCGCCAAGGCTGTTCGCCTGCGCGATGGACGAGGCCGCGGTCATCTCCGGCGTGTTGCGCACAAAGGAGATGGTGTTTGCGTAAAGGTACGGCTCGAGCGTGTCGGCCAGCAGATTCATCCAGTATTCCTCGCTGCCACTGCCGTCGACATACGGGTTCCAATCCTGCGTGGAGGGACTCAAATAAATTCTGGGCATGTGCAAAACCTCCCGTCGTTTTCAGTCTATGCTTGAAAAGCGGCGCACATGCAAAAAAAGAGACCGCCGAAGCGGTCTCTTTTTCATTAGCAGGATGCTTTGCGTTACACGGACGCAGCCGCCTTGTCCTTCTTGTTCTCGATACGCTGGAGAACGAGGACGGCGACCAGCACCGCAAGACCCGCAAGGTCAGTGACCGTGCCGGGGATGACCATCAGCAGACCGCCGATGACCAGCGCGACGCGGCTGATCGCCTTCATGTCGCGGATCAGGTAGCCCATCAGGCCGGAGGCGATAGACGCCATACCGAGGGTCGCGGAGATGACGATGGAGGCAACGCTCAGGAACTTGACGTCGTTGCCAACGAAGATCAGGGCGTTATTGTAAGCAAAGATGTAGGGGATGATGAACGCCGCGATTGCGAGACGGGTCGCGTTCCAGGCGGTCTTCATCGGGGGAGCCTTGGCGATGGCGGAACCGGCGTAGGCAGCCAGCGCAACGGGCGGGGTGATGTCTGCGACGATACCGAAGTAGAAGCAGAACATGTGGGCAGCCATCAGGTCGAGACCCATGCCGGAGGCAAGGATCGGCGCGCAGGTGGTGGCCATGATGATGTAGTTCGCGGTGGTGGGAACGCCCATGCCGAGCACGATGCAGCAGAGCATCGTCAGCACGAGAGCGATGATCAGGTGACCGTTGGACAGACCGACGATCGCGCCGATGAGCACCTGGCCGAGACCGGTCATGGTGACGACGCCGGCGATGATACCAGCCATACCGCAGGCGATACCGACGCTCAGGCAGTTCTTGCCGCCGTTTTCAAACGCGTCGATGATGGTGGGCAGGCTCTTGACGTTGGGCTTGCTGATGGCGTAGTTGATAACCAGCAGCGCGAAGGCGATGGCAAGGCAGAGCGTGCTGCCGTTCTCGCCCATGAAGGTGCCCGGCTCGAAGCTGCGGCTCATGAGGGTCATGAACAGAAGCGGGATCAGGGGGATGGCCATGACGAGCTTCTTCTTGCCCTCTTCACGGCTGATCATGGCGACGACCACGCAGTAAAGGGTCGCGTACACGGCGGCGGTGGCCATCGTGAAGCCGATCATGATCATGTAGACCAGAACGACCAGCGGGAGGATGAGGTAGATCTGCGGGAGCAGGATCTTCCACTTGGGGAGCTCTTCGCGGGGCAGGCCCTTGAGGCCGAGCTTCTTGGCCTTGAAGTGCACGCCGAGGAAGATACCGAGGAAGTACAGGAATGCGGGCAGGATCGCACGCACGATGATATCAGCATAGGGAACGCCGACCATTTCCGCCATCAGGAACGCCGCAGCGCCCATGATCGGGGGCATGATCTGACCGCCAGTGGAAGACGCAGCCTCGACCGCGCCGGCAAACTCCGGGGGATAACCGGTCTTCTTCATCATCGGGATGGTGACGGAACCGGTGGTAACGGTGTTACCGACGGAGGAACCGGAGACCATGCCGCAGAGGGCAGAGGAAACGACCGCGACCTTTGCAGGACCGCCGGAAGCCCAGCCGACCAGCGCGTTCGCGCAGTCGATGAAGAAGTTTGCAACACCCGTGGCCTCCAGGAAGGCGCCGAAGATGACGAACAGCGCGATGTAGGTCGAGCAGACGCCGATCGGGGTGCCGAGGATACCGGTCGTGGTGTAGAAGAGGTTATACATAACGGTCTTTAAGTCCTTCCCCGCGCCTAAGAAGGCGTAGAGCACGAACACCGTCGCCACGCAGATGATCGGCATACCGACCACGCGGCGGCAGCACTCGACGAGGATCAAAGTGCCGACGATCGCAAATACGATCAGAAGGGGAATGGAAACGCTGCCGATCTGCACGACGAAAACCTTCTGGATTCGCGTACCGGCGGTAACGATTTTTTCAAGGTTTAAGGGGTAGAAGAAGAAACAGAACGCGCCGACTGCCGCCATGACGATATCGTACCAGGGCATGTAGTTGACCTTCTGAGAGCCCTTCTTGATGGGGTAGTAGATAAACACGAGAATGATGACCAGACCGAGGAAGAGCGGACGGCGCGCACGCTCGTCCATCTTGATCCACATGTTCATCACGATCAGGAAAATGCCGAACAGTGCCGTAAGGACACGCAGAATCTTGCGGGGAGTCCCCTCCCAGACGCGCGTGTTCGACTCACGGTCGTACTTTTTCATGATCGCATCGACGTCTTCCATGGTGCCGACGTCGTTGTCGACTGCAACATTGTTGAGCTTTTCGTTTTCAGCCATGATGCAATTTCCTCCTAATTCTATTTGAGAGCGTCCGTGCGCTCAGACGAGCCAGAATTCGTAATTAAAACGCACAGGCGCGTTTTTTCCACACAAATCACGCAGACTGACATCCTCGCCGTTTACATTGAGTACATGGTCAGAGACCGTACCGACAATGTAGCCGACGTTTGTCCTGTCCTGATGGATGTTTCGGATGACCATTGCCCAGCCCTTGTAATCGGGGCGGTCCACATAGACCTTGTCAAGCGTTTCGCCGGGGTTGAGCTCCGTCTGCACGCCTGCGCCAAAGGAGCAATAGGTCGTCTCCTCCACATAGATCGTTTTGTTTTCGATCTCGTAGGTATCGGTCAGGGGGTATTTGTTCACGGAATGGATAAAGGTCACGGAAAAGCGGTCTCCCTCGCCCATTTTGTACCGGGCGTAGACCTCGCCGGTGTCGCGGTTGCGCAGGGTCAGATAGTAGCCGGAGCGAGGAAGAAGCACGGCGGCCGCTGCAATAATCGTTATTATTGCAGCGGCCGCAATTATGTATTTCCGCAGATGAGAATTCACGTCAATACACGGTAGCGATCCTGCTTACAGGACGCCGATTTCCTTGTAGTACTTCTCAGCACCGGGATGCATGGTGACGGTAGCACCAGCGGAGGCAGTCTCGGGATCGAGGAAGCCGAACTTGGCGTGGCCTTCGGTCAGAGCGTCCTTGTTGTCGAACATGGCCTTCACGAACTCATAAACGACATCTTCGCTCAGCTCTTCGGAGGCAACGAGAGTAGCCTGGATAGCGACGCAGGTGACGTCGGCATCCTGACCGGTGTAGGTGCCGGCAGCCAGATCGTCACGGATCAGGAACGGATATGCCTCCTGGATGGCGGCGAGCTCATCGTCGCTCAGGGAGACGAGGTTGAGGGTGTTGGTGGTGGCATAGTCGACGATAGCGGTCGTGGGAGCACCGGCGACAGTGAAGGCGGCGTCGATCTTGCCGTCCTTGAGCTGGTCGACGCCATCCTGGAAGGAGCCGTTCACCGCATTGACGTCGTCCTTGGTCAGACCCGCAGCGCCGAGAACCTGCCAGGCGTTGATCTCGGTACCGGAACCAACGTCACCGACGCAGATGGTCTTGCCCTTGAGGTCGGACACGGTGTTGATGCCGGGCTTGGCAAGGATCTGAACGGTCTCGTTGTAGATACCGGCGACCCAAAGGGCGTTGGTCTCGGGAGCGCCGTCGAAGGAGTTGGTACCCTCGTGCGCGTAGTTGATAACGTCGGACTGCAGAATGGCCATCTGAGCCTCGCCGTCGGTGATCATGTTGACGTTCGCGACGGAAGCGCCGGTGGACTCAACATTGAGGGTGGAAAGGGTCAGCTTGGAGTCGAGGACGGTCTTGAGAACGCCGCCGACAGCGTAGTAGGTACCGGAGGTACCGCCGGTCGCCAGAGTGATCGCAACGGGGGAGCTGGAATCGCCGTCGTTGTTCTGGCTGTCATCCGTCTTCTCACCGCCGCAGGCGACCAGCGCGAAGACCATCGCGAGAGAGAGGATCAGAGCTAAAAACTTTTTCATACGCAATCTCCTTTTTGATTCTTCCGGCATTCACCGCTTCACCGGCACATGCTCCGCCGCGTGGGGGCGCTTCGGAGCACCTACGTTGGAGAAGCGTTGAATTCCGAAATTTACTTGCCTCTTTCAGGCAGTCTCATTATAGCTGAATGACAGGTCTATTGCAAGACGTTTTTACTTTTTTGGATATTTCGCCAAATTATCGTTGAATTCCGTCATCATTCGACCGATTATTTCGTTAAACATTTATCAGGTTTTCAAATTTTTCTTTAGGTATAAAAAATCAGGGCGGCAAAGCGCCGCCCTGATCGCATGAAGGTCTCACATACTGATTATGCAAAATCCGTGTGTTATTTACTTCTTTTCCTTGTTGTCCACGACCTGCTTGAGAAGCGCGGAGAACTCGTCCATGCTCATCGCGCCGAGGTCGCCGTCCGCGCGGTGGCGCGGGGAAACGGTGCCGTTCTCCATGTCGCGGTCGCCGACGACGAGCATGTAGGGAACCTTCTCCATCTGCGCGTCGCGGATCTTGCGGCCGATCTTCTCGTTGCGGTAGTCGACCTCGACGCGGAAGCCCATGTCTTCGAGCTTCTTGGCCTGCTCGGCGCAGTAGTCGGCGGCGCGATCGGTAACGGGCAGGAAGCGCACCTGCTCGGGCGCCATCCACGTCGGCAGCGCGCCGGCATACTCCTCGATGAGGTAGGCGAGCGTGCGCTCGTAGCAGCCGAGAGACGTGCGGTGGATGATGTACGGCAGCTTCTTCTCGCCGTTTTCGTCGATGTAGTACATGCCGAAGCGCTCGGCGAGCAACATGTCGATCTGGATGGTGACGAGGGTGTCTTCCTTGCCGTAGACGTTCTTATACTGGATGTCGAGCTTCGGGCCGTAGAATGCAGCCTCGTCGATGCCGACGGTGTAGTCGACGTCGAGGTCCTTGAGGATGCGCTCCATCACGCTCTGGGCGTGATCCCACTGCTCCTTCGTGCCCTCGTACTTGTTGTTCGGGTTCGCGGGATCCCACTGGGAGAAGCGGAACGTGCACTTGTCAAGAAGGCCGACGGTGCCGAGGCAGTACTTGGCAAGGTCGAGGCAGCCCTTGAACTCCTCTTCGAGCTGGTCGGGGCGCAGGACGAGGTGGCCTTCGGAGATCGTGAACTGACGCACGCGGATGAGGCCGTGCATCTCGCCGGAATCCTCGTTGCGGAACAGCGTCGAGGTCTCGCCCAGGCGCATCGGCAGGTCGCGGTAGGAGCGCTGGCGGTTCAGGTAGACCTGATACTGGAACGGGCAGGTCATCGGGCGCAGGGCGAAGCACTCCTTCGTCTCGTCATACGGGTCGCCGAGGATGAACATGCCGTTGAGATAGTGATCCCAGTGGCCGGAAATCTTGTAAAGGTCGCGCTTCGCCATCAGCGGGGTCTTGGTGAGAAGATAGCCGCGCTTCTGCTCGGTATCCTCGACCCAGCGCTGGAGCACCTGCACGACGCGCGCGCCCTTGGGCAGCAGCACCGGAAGGCCCTGACCGATGCAGTCGACGGTGGTGAAATATTCGAGCTCGCGGCCGAGCTTGTTGTGGTCGCGCTTGACGGCCTCCTCGCGCTCTTTGAGGTAGGCGTCCAGCTCTTCCTTCTTCGGGAAAGCGACGCCGTAGATGCGCTGGAGCACCTCGCGGTTCGAGTCGCCGCGCCAGTAGGCGGCGTTGCAGGCGGTCAGCTTGATGCCGTTGCCCTTGATGCGGCCGGTGGAGTCGAGGTGCGGACCGGCGCAGAGGTCGGTGAACTCGCCCTGCTTGTAGAAGCTGATGACGGCGTCCTCAGGCAGGTCGTTGATGAGCTCGACCTTGAACGGCTCTTCCTTTTCTTCCATAAACTTGATGGCCTCGGCGCGCGGGAGCTCAAAGCGCTCGAGCTTGAGCTTTTCCTTGCAGATCTTGCGCATTTCGGCTTCGATCTCAGCCAAATTCTCCGGCGTAAAGGAGAACGGGGCGAGCATATCGTAGTAGAACCCGTTGTCGATGCTCGGGCCGATGGCGAGCTTCACCTCGGGCCAGAGGCGCTTGACGGCCTGCGCCAGCACATGGGAGCAGGTGTGCCAATAGGTCTTGCGGTACTCGGGATTTTCAAACGAGAACTGGTTCTCTTCGCTGATCTTGACTTCTTCAGACATGTTATTTACCTCCATTTTCACTTGAGGGTGCAAAAAAGCTCCACCCCCGATGTCTATCAGGGGTGAAGCATCGAAATACTCCACGGTTCCACCCTGCTTGCGCGTTGCGCGCCGCTTGTGTCCGCTGTAACGGGCGATCCCGTCCCGCTTGTTTCGCGGGCGGCTCAAGGGTGGTACTGCCGGTCTCTTCCGCAGGATGCTCGCAGCAAATGCATCCCTCTCTGCGCGGGGAAATATCGGTTTCTTCCCTATCCGTGCCATTTTGATGATGGGAGTGTACACCCGCCGCGCCCGTTTGTCAAGCAAAAAGTGCGCACACCGTGCGCACTTTTACAATAAATTCATCAAAACTCCGGCGGGCGGTTTTTGGGCGGCTTGCCGTCGTCCTCGTCTCTGCCGAGAATGCCCGAAAAGAGTTTTTTGCGCTTTGCACGCCTTTCCTCCTCTTTTTGCTTCTGCTCCGCCTTGTAACGCTCGATCGACTCCAGCTCTTCAATGCGCTCGCGCGCAACAGCGCGCAGCATATCCGGATTGGCATCGTAAACGATCGCACGCAACTCGTCCATCGTCATTTCCTCGCAGGCATCCCGAAAGCGCTTTTCGCGCACGTCCTCCGGCTCAAAGAATGCCATGCGGCCGCACCACGAGCAGATGTACATATCCACCTCGACATGATCGGTCCAGAGATTCGAACCGAGGCTTGAGCCGTTCATCTCGAGGGTCTGCTTCCCCTGAGGCTTCATTTCGTGTCCGCAGACGCAAAGCTTACCGAGCATATCGTTCCTCCTTTTTATGCACTTCCTGCTTGGGAATGTCATCGTAAAAGGCAAAGGTCTCTTCAAAGAGCTTCTCGCCGTAGGCGCGCAGCTTCTCGCAGTATTCATCGTAGGCGGTGAGCATCTGCCGCGCCTCGTCCGTCAGTACCGCGCCGCCGCCGTGCTTGCCGCCCGCCGTGGAGGTCAAAAGATGGAAGCCCAGCCCGTCTTCGGCATTGCGGACGACCGTCCACGCCTTGGAATAGGCCATGGACATCGACAGCGCCGCCGCGCGCAGCGAATGCAGCTCGTCTACGCGCTTCAAAAGCTGGGACACGCCGGGGCCAAAGCATTTCTGGTCGGAAAACACACGGGTGGAGAGAACAACGCGGAGCTCACGATCCATAGGGCGGCACTTCCTTTCTGTTGTATTTCATTATATCCAGGTGAATGCGGTTCGTCAATACGGCAAAAGCTAAGCGGGAGCATGCCGCTCCCGCTTTCTTCACTTCAAGGTGTTGTAGTGCGTATTTTCGCCGTCGAACAAAAAGCCGTCCGTGTCGTGCACGCGGCCGTTCGACAGCATCTGCCGGTAACGCACATCGTTCGAGATTCCATTGATATTTGTGCCTGTCAAACTGCGTCCGTTGCTGCGCAGCTGCGCGTTTGCGCTCTTTTCCGTCTCGGGGTTCAGATAGGTCTTACCGTAGAGGTTGCCGTTTTCGTGCGTGATGGTCTTGTCGCTGCTAAAATAGCGGCTGCGGTCGCTGGCGCTCGCGGCGGCATTGCGGCGGTCGACGCTGCGCGTCGTATTCTCTCCGTCGCCGTCCATGTCGTCGCCCATCATGCCGTCGCCGGTCACGCTGTCGTCTTTTTTGTTTTCGCCGCTCATGTCGTCGCCCGGCACGTTATCCTTTTTTTTGCCGCTGTCCGCCGCGCCGTTGTCGGTCGTACCGGTCGACGGGCCGTTGGCGGTGTTGCTGTCCTTCTTCTCCCCGCAGCCCGCGAGCGAGAAGAGCAGCAGCGCCGTCACAAAAAGCATGGCAAGGGTCTGCTTCATTGCTGCATTTCTCCTTACGTTCATCTCCCGCGATACCCAAGCAATAGTATGCGCACGAAGCAACAAGAAACCAGACGTAAATTTTGTCAAAACGCATGTCACCGACACTGACTTGGCAAAAAGCCTCGCAGAGTTTCGCGCCTATAGGCGCGAAATAATTATAATCATTTTTCTGACGACATGTGCGTCAGAAAAATACTTCTCGCCCGCAAGTGTGGAAATCGACCGCCTGCGGCGGTTGATTTATGCGCGCAGCGGGTGTAAAAAGCAAAAAAAGAGGACACCTTACGGTGTCCTCTTTTTTTGAGTATTTTACTTGCTCGCCTTCGCGGCCTTGAAGGCCTCGATCAGCATCGGGGTGACCTTGAACAGGTCGCCGCAGATGCCGTAGTCGGCGATCTCGAAGATCGGCGCGGTGTCGTTCTTGTTGACCGCGATGATGCACTCGGACTCGCTCATACCGGCCTTGTGCTGGATGGAGCCGGAGATACCGAGAGCAACGTAGACCTTCGGGTGGACGGTCTTACCGGTCTGACCGACCTGATGGTCGGCAGTGAGCCAGCCGGAGTCGATGGCAACACGGGAGCCGCCAACAACGCCGCCGAGCACATCGGCGAGCTCGTGAGCGAGCTTGATGCCGCCCTCGACGTCCTTGGAGATACCACGGCCGACGGAGACGATGTAGTCAGCGCCGATCAGGTCGACGAGCTTCTTGGCAGCCTTGACGACCTCGACGACCTCGGTCTGGAGATCGGCGGCGTCGAGCTTGACGTCGTACTTGGTGACCTTAACGGCCTTGGCCTTCGCCTCGTCGTAAGCAGCCTTCTTCATAACGCCGGGACGGACCGTCGCCATGGAGGGACGGAAGCGCGGGCAGATGATGGTAGCCATCAGGTTGCCGCCGAACGCCGGACGGGTCATCTTCAGGTCGCGAGAGACATCGTGGTCCTTACCCATGACCTTCGCGGTGGCCATGCCGTCAATCTTGGCCTCGGGCAGCGTGGAAGCGCCGCGCAGGAAGTCCTTGTAGATGGGCATGTCAACGTCGAGGTGGGTGCAGTCGGCGCAGAGACCGGTGTGCAGACGGGCTGCGCAGCGGGGGCCGAGGTCACGGCCGATGTTGGTCGCGCCGATGAGGAAGGCCTCAGGCTTCATCTCGGAGATGACGTCGCAGATGACCTTGGAATAAGCGTCGGTGGTGTAGTTCTTGAGCAGGGGGTGGTCGCAGACGATGACCTCATCAGCGCCGTAGCCGCCAATGCTCTCGGCGAGATCGCCGACATTGTCGCCGACCAGCAGACCGCAGAGCTTCACGCCCAGCTCGTCCGCCAGCTTGCGGCCTTCGGAGATCAGCTCATAGGAGGTGGACATCATCTGGCCCTGACGCTGTTCGCAGAAGACCCATACGTTCTTGAACTCTTCGATCTTGGAGGAGTCATAGTTGGGATTAGCAAGTTTCACTTCGTTACGCATCGTATTGATCTCCTTTCCTTAAATGATGTGTTTTTCGAGCAGGATGCCGGCGAGCTTCTCGCAGGTAGCCATGTCGTTGCCCTCGAGCATCTGACCGGCGCCCTTCTGGGGAGGCGTGAAGGAGGTCAGGATGTTGGTCGGGGAGCCCTTGAGGCCGATGGTGGTAGCGTCGATGAGGGGGTGATCCTTCAGAGCGTTGTAGTCCAGAACGGTCATGGGCTTGGAGTAGCACTCAAACACACCGGAGACGCTCATGTAACGCGGGGTATTGAGCTCCTTGATGCAGGTGATCAGGCACGGAGTCTGAGCCTTGATGGTCATGTAGCCGTCCTCGAGCATGCGCTTGACGGTCAGGGTGTCGCCTTCCTTCTTCACATCGGCGGCGTAGGTGATCTGGGGCAGGTGCAGCTTCTCAGCGATCTGAGGACCGACCTGAGCGGTATCACCATCGATAGCCTGACGGCCGCAGAAGACGATGTCGTCGTCATCGAGACCGATGGTGTCGAGAGCGGCGGCAAGGATCTGGGAGGTGGCGTAAGTATCGGAACCGCCGAACTCACGGGCGGAAACGAGATAGCCGTCATCAGCGCCCATGGCCATCAGCTCGCGCAGCATACCTTCTGCCGGCGGGGGACCCATGGTGACGACGGTGACCTTGCAGCCCAGCTCATCCTTGAGCTTGAGAGCGGCCTCAACGGCGTTCATATCATCGGGGTTGATGATGGTCTGCATGGAAGCGCGGTTCAGGGTACCATCGGGATTGACGGCAACCTTACCGGAGGTATCGGGGACCTGCTTAACGCAAACAAGAATCTTCATTATATCTTTACCTCCTTTTTTAGTTCACACCAAGATACTTGGCAACGACCATACGCTGGACTTCGGAAGTGCCCTCGTAGATCTCGGTGATCTTGGCATCGCGCATCATGCGCTCAACGGGATACTCACGGGTGTAGCCATAGCCGCCGAAGAGCTGAACAGCGCGGCGGGTGACGTCGGAAGCGGTCTCGGCCGCGAAGAGCTTGGCCATGGCAGCGTCCATGGAGTAATCCTCGTGATTCTGCTTCTTCATAGCGGCAGCGTAAACGAGGTACTGGGCAGCCTGAGTGCGGGTGTGCATGTCGGCCAGCTGGAACTGGGTGTTCTGGAACTGGCTCAGGCGGCGACCAAACTGGATACGCTCCTTGGTGTACTTGACAGCCTCGTTGATGGCGCCTTCGGCAAGACCGAGAGCCTGGGAGGCGATACCGATACGGCCGCCGTCGAGGGTCTTCATGGCGATCTTGAAGCCTTCGCCTTCCTTACCGAGCAGGTTCTCCTTGGGGACGACGCAGTCTTCGAAGACGAGGTCGCAGGTAGAGCTGCCGCGGATACCCATCTTCTTCTCGTGCTTACCGGTGGAGAAGCCGGGGAAGTCGGACTCCACGATAAACGCGGAAATGCCGTGGTTGCCCTTGCTCTTGTCGGTCATAGCGAATACGACATAGGTATCAGCGCGGCCGCCGCCGGTGATGAATACCTTGGAGCCGTTCATGATGTAGGAGCCGTCCTCCTGCTTGACAGCAACGGTCTGCTGTGCAGCGGAGTCAGTACCTGCGTTCGGCTCGGTCAGGCCGAATGCACCGATCTTGGCGCCTTCCTTCGGCTCGATCAGCGGACGCAGCCACTTTTCCTTCTGCTCCGGAGTACCGAACGCGTAGATCGGCCAAGCGCCCAGCGTGCCGTGTGCGGAAATGATCGCGCCAGTGGTCGCGCATACGCGGCTCATCTCTTCGATCGCGATGGTGTAGCAGACGTAGTTGCCGCCGGAACCGCCGACTTCCTTCGGGAACTGAATGCCCATCAGACCGTACTTCATCAGCTTCTGAACGGTCTCTTCCGGATAACGCTCCTGCTCGTCGATCTCTGCCGCGATCGGCTCTACTTCATTCAGAGCGAACTGACGGCACATCTTCTGGAACAGTGCTTCTTCTTTTGTAAGCCTAAAATCCATGCCATAAACCTCCCAAGTAATATAAATATCGCAGGTATACACAAAAATACAGCGCCCGATGGCCTCTCTGCCGCGGACACTTTTTTCAGGTGATGACACCCTTCTTTGAGCATGTCTATCTCTATTATATCGTCCGAAAACCATTTGTCAAGGATTTAACATTCTTTTTTTCTATAAAAACCGATCCCCGTTTTTGTGCATATCTTCTATGAAAATGTGCGTGCGCTATACATAAATGCACGCATTTGTTGCATTTGTGATTTTTTTGGCAAACTCTTGGTGAACTCTTTGCATATTACTGGTTGCTTTGGAATACAAATGTTAAGTCCCGGCAAAATAAATTTTACAGGAGGAAATTTTTCATGTGCGGAATTGGAGGCTTTGTCGATTTCGACCGCCACCACATGTCCCGCCCGCTCCGCAAGATACTGG
>ENA-ORNR01001575-ORNR01001575.1-human-gut-metagenome-genome-assembly--contig:-NODE-1575-length-20458-cov-7.191393_pt1 | contig 20458 bp, 16 predicted proteins | sample MGYA00242114_ERZ509020 | MGnify/ENA primary metagenome ERZ509020 (study PRJEB26280, sample SAMEA2338758) | human gut metagenome | biome: human gut; feature: human-associated habitat; material: faeces...
ACAGGGGTATCCACATTCAAAAGAGAAAGGCCCAAAGTTGGACGCAAAGAATAAGGGACAGAAATAATTGAAATAGAATGTAATTCGTACAAGACTGATATTCTTGAAGCTGTCAATATTTTAATTTGTTGACATTTTCCCAAAATCACGATATAGTAATAGTAGAAAACGACTTGGGAGGGATACTGGATGCCGAGCGATTACCAAAAGCAAATAAAAGAAATTTTTGGCACATCTGATTTGGATGAATTGCGAGAACTTGCAAAGATGCTGAAAATCAATAATCCAAATCCGCGCAATGCGGGTCGCAAGGCGCAGCTTACCCCCGACCAGATCGTAGAGGTTTTGGAACTGCATAGAAAAGGCATCGGCAACACCGAGATTGCGAAGCAGTTCGGCGTGTCGCGCCAGACCATATATAAGTATATCTATAACGCCGAGCATTTCAGCAAGAACCCGGATTTCACCATGCGGATGAACTTCATGAATGGTCAGCAGTTATGTACGGTCATTGACGTTGATTTCAAGCACGAAGTTGTCCGCATGAAGAACTACACTGACCGAATCCCTTTGCGGGCGTTTGGTGTTGTAGAAAATCCGTCCTGGGCGGATTTCGAGGAGTTTTTGAAAGAAAGATGTCTGCCCGCCAGCCGAGCCGGTTTGAAAGGCATCCTCCGAGAGATGGAGGTTCCTTTCTTTGATCCGCTGCTGATTATTGAAAAGACCAATGGGCGCATGGCTGGGGACAACCAGTGGGTGCAGATGATCCGTAACATCGCTGCGTAAGGAGGGCTCTATGGAAATGATTGATTTAAGCAGGCTTGAGCCACAAGAAACGCTGAACCATACTTCCAAGGGAAATCAGCTGAAATGGAAATGCGATGGATACTGGTACAAGGCTGACCATATGGGTTATGAGGGGCTGGCGGAAACGATTGTTTCTGCCATGCTGGCAAAGTCAACCATTAAGTACCCCTTTGTCGTTTATGAGTATTCGCAAATCAAGTACAAAGACCGAGTTTACAGTGGCTGTAAAAGCGCTGATTTTCTCGCGGGCGGCTATGACCTTATTCCATTGGAAAAGCTGTATCGAAAATTTACCGGTGGGAGCCTTGCAGTAGATACAGCGCATCAAGGGGAAATCAAGAATCAGATAAAATTTCTGGTAAACTTCGTTGAACAGACAACCAGACTGCAAAACTTTGGACAATATCTGACCTCGATGCTGGAGATTGATGCATTCTTCCTAAACGAAGATCGCCATACCAACAATATTGCTGTTCAATACAATGCCGCTGACGATACCTATGCGCTATGCCCCCTATTTGATAACGGCTTGTCTCTTTTGGCAGATACCAATATGGATTTTCCCTTGGAAAGAAGCTTAGAGGATTGTCTAAAAACCGTTGAAGCCAAGCCTTTTTCGAGATATTTTGACGAACAGTTAGATGCTGCTGAGGAATTATACGGCATACAGCTTCACTTCAACTTTAGCACAAACGATGTAAAGGCGCTCATCGATAGCTATCGAACCGCCTATAGCCAAGAAATTTGCGACCGCTGTGAAGCCCTTATCCGCCGCCAGATGCGCCATTATGGGTATCTTGTTAAATAGACTTGGGCATAAGCTTCGGGGCAAGCCGCAGGACAAGATAAAGGACAAATCATACACAAGGCCCACAGGCTGGATATAAGATCTAGCCTGTGGGCTTTTCATCTTCCTTGCAATGATATCAAACCGTCTGACTTTTGAATTCTTCATATCTTGCCCCATAACAACCAATAAAAATACATCTTGATCTTTTTTATGCGTTTCAATTGCTTTTTAACTATAAATGCTCAACGCTGCGGCTTGATTTTCCGCAAATAAGTTTGAATTTCCGTCTTTTTTTATGATTTTTCAGGGAAAGTATGCTATAATATGTTAAATTGGTTGTTCTTTATCTTTGAATGATAGTATATTGCCGAAGGAGAATCGCTATGGCTGTCAGATACAATAAACTTTGGAAAATCTTAATCGACAAGAAGATGAAGAAAAAAGACTTGCAGGAAGCGGCACACATTACGCATTATCAGATGATGAAACTTGCAAGAGATGAAAATATAACTACCGAAATTATCGGTAACATTTGCAAGGCACTTAACTGTACGCCCGATGAAATCATGGAGTTTTATGACGCATAAGCTGAGTAGAGTATGCTTTATGTGACACAAACTTTGCCATAATTAGGATGGGTGTAGAAAAATGGAGCTAATAAACAATACTACAAAGACTCTAAAAGACGATTTGTCCGTAGAAATCAAGCAAGGCAGCAAACTGTCCATTGCAGCGGCTTGCTTCTCTATCTATGCCTTTCAAGAGTTGAAGGAGCAGCTATCACAGATTGAGGAACTCCGCTTTATTTTTACTTCTCCGACTTTTGTGACTGAAAAGGCCAAAAAAGAACGCCGTGAATTTTACATTCCGCGCTTAACCCGTGAACGAAATCTTTACGGAACAGAGTTTGAAATCAAGCTCAGAAACGAATTGACCCAAAAAGCCATTGCACGAGAATGTGCAGAGTGGATCAGGCAGAAGGTCACTTTCAAATCAAATGTCAGTGACAAATCTATTCAGGGACAAATTGTAGTTGACGGCGTAGGCTATACCCCCATCAACAACTTTACTACGGTTGAGCTTGGCTGCGAAAAAGGCAATGTAATCAGCACCACAATCGTAAAGGACGAGTCCCTTGCCCGCACTTTGCTTGCTGACTTCAATGAAATCTGGAACGACAGCAAGGTGCTTCAGGTCGTCACCGATGAGGTGATCGACAGCATCACGGCTGCCTATAATGAGAACTCGCCCGACTTTATCTACTTTGTGACTCTCTACAATATTTTCAGCGAGTTTTTGGAAGATGTGTCCGAGGATGTTTTGCCAAACGAGGCAACCGGCTTCAAGGAAAGTAAGATTTGGGGGATGCTCTACAACTTCCAAAAGGATGCCGCTCTCGCCATCATAAACAAACTCGAAAAATACAACGGCTGTATTCTTGCAGACAGCGTCGGTCTCGGTAAAACCTTCACTGCGCTTGCCGTTATAAAATATTACGAAAACCGCAACAAATCCGTCCTGGTGCTTTGCCCCAAGAAGCTGACGAACAACTGGAACACCTATAAGGACAACTATGTCAACAACCCGATTGCTGCCGATAGACTCCGCTACGATGTGCTTTACCACACCGACCTGAACCGCACCCACGGCAACTCAAACGGTCTGGACCTTAGCAGATTAAATTGGGGCAATTATGATCTTGTCGTGATTGATGAATCCCACAACTTCCGCAACGGCGGCAAGCTGATTGAAAACCCGGATGAAGAAACCAAGGACAATCGCTATGTAACCCTGATGAAAAAGGTCATCCGTGCAGGCGTGAAAACAAAGGTGCTGATGCTCTCCGCCACGCCGGTCAACAACCGCTTCAATGACCTGAAAAATCAGCTTGCCTTGGCTTACGAAGGACACACCGATTATATTGACGAAAAGCTCAATACCAGCCGTTCAATCGACGAAATTTTCAAAAATGCGCAGCGAGCATTTAACACATGGAGCAAGTGGGACCCCTGCGACCGCACAACCGAAAACCTGCTCAAAATGTTGGACTTCGACTTTTTTGAGCTGCTGGACAGTGTCACGATTGCCCGTTCCCGCAAGCACATTCAGAAATACTATGACACAAGCGCCATCGGTACATTCCCCACGCGCCTAAAGCCTATCTCTTTACGCCCGCATCTGACGGATTTGAAGGATGCCATCAACTACAACGAGATTTTCGAGCAGCTGATGCTTCTGAACCTGACGATCTATACGCCTTCTCACTTTATTCTGCCGAGCAAAATGGAAAAATACGCGGAGCTTTACGGCGACAACACTGTCAATGTGGGCTTTACACAGGCCAGTCGTGAGCAGGGCATCCGCAGGTTGATGGCTATCAACCTGATGAAGCGTATGGAAAGCTCTGTCTATTCGTTCAATTTAACGCTGGAACGAATCAAAGGGCTTATCGACAGCACAATCGACACCATCAACCGTTTTAACCACCACACGGGCTCAACATTGAATTTAACGGACATTTCCAATGTGAACGAGTTTGACGGCGACGATCAAGATACCGATGATTTGTTCGCGTTTGGCAAAAAGGTCAAAATCGACCTTGCGGATATGGACTATGAGTCGTGGCGCAAGGAGCTGCAAAAAGACGCCGAAGTTCTGGAGCTGCTTACTTATATGGTGCGCGACATCACGCCGGAGCATGACTTGAAGCTGCGCGAGCTTTTCCGTGTGATCAACAATAAAATCACTGCGCCTATCAATCCCGGAAACGAGAAAATTATCATTTTCACGGCGTTTTCTGATACGGCAGAATACCTGTACAATAATGTCGGTCCCTTTGTAAAAGAAAAATTTGGTCTGAATACCGCCATGATCACCGGCAATGTGGAGGGGCGCACCACCTGTCCGAGATTGCGGTCTGACTTAAACACGGTTCTGACCTGCTTCTCTCCTATATCCAAGGACAAAGAGCTGCTGATGCCCGGCGACAATACGAAAATCGACATTCTGATTGCCACCGACTGCATTTCTGAAGGTCAGAACTTGCAGGACTGCGACTATCTCGTCAACTATGACATTCACTGGAATCCGGTTCGCATCATTCAGCGTTTCGGGCGTATTGACCGTATCGGAAGCCGCAACAAGGTTATTCAGCTTGTGAATTTCTGGCCTGATGTGACCCTTGACGATTATATCAACCTGAAAGCCAGAGTTGAAACCCGGATGAAAATCGTGGATATGACCGCCACGGGCGATGATAACCTGCTCAGTGACGAGGAAAAGACAGACCTTGAGTATCGAAAGGCGCAGCTTAAACGCTTGCAGGACGAGGTTGTTGACATCGAGGATATGACCACCGGCATTTCCATTATGGATTTGGGGCTCAACGAGTTCCGGCTCGATCTGCTGGACTACATCAAACACCATCCGGATATTGAAAAAACGCCTTTCGGTCTGCACTCGGTTGTTCCGGCCAGTGAGGACGCGCCTGCCGGTGTCATTTTTGTTTTGAAGAATCGCTCCAACAGCGTAAACATTGACAACCAGAACCGGCTGCATCCCTTCTATATGGTTTATATCGGGGATGACGGCGAGGTTGTCTGTAACCATCTTTCCCCGAAGCAGATGCTGGATAGGATGCGTTTTCTCTGCAAAGGGCAGACAGAGCCAATCCCCGCAGCCTATAAGCCGTTTAACAAAGAAACCCGCGACGGCAAAAATATGTCCCGCCTTTCCAAACTGCTTGGCGACGCCATTGCCTCAATCATCGAGGTAAAGGACGAGAGCGATATTGACAGCTTCTTGGGCGGCGGGCAGATCAGCTTCCTGACAAACGAAATCAAAGGACTTGACGACTTTGAACTGATTTGCTTCTTAGTCGTGCGGTGAGGTGATACCATGCTCGGACTTCCAAAGTCAACTGAAATGAATAAGCAGCTGCCTAAAAAGGCGATTTATGCCAAATTTCAGATGAATACAGCGGTCAAAGACAAAATCGATGCCGATATATCGAGAATTACCATAGTCAACGAAATTTCTCCGGGCCGAATCAACATTCCTGCCGGAGAGGAGGTCGGCAGCTTCTTTGTCCTGCTTGTGGCGCTGAAGAAAAAAGACTTTGACGAGAAAACGATTGCCGCTTTATCGAAGCTGATTCCGCAGAATATTCTATTTGTGCTGGAATTTGAAGGGCAAAGTAAGCTGGCTGTCTACCGCACCAAACTGATGCAGACGGACTGGAAGCCCACCGAAAGCTGCACCCTAGAGCTGCGGGGGTTGACCCTTGATAAAGTTTGGGAAAACATCGTAGTGGACATCGGTGAGGTGAGCATTGCAGACGGCAACACTCTGGATGAGCAGATTGCCGCCGATGATCGCCGACAGAAGATTGAAAAAGAAATCGCCAAGCTGGAAAAACAGGCACGGGCGGAGAAGCAGCCAAAAAAGAAGTTTGAGCTGGTGCAGCGAGTAAGAGCATTACAAAAACAACTTGATGTGTTATAAAGGAGACTTTACAATGAATAACTTTCAAAGACTTTCTCTTGAATATGATGGCATATATGGAACGCTAAACCGATACACAAGTGATGCTAATTTGATGAATTATTTATCCAAACTGAAAGAAGGCATTGCAGATGCAGACTACGATACGATAATCTATACGCTTTCCGGCATTGATAAATGGTATGATGAAAACATCGCCGACATCTCATCGAATGAATTTGTCTTTAACCTTGTATCGCATCAGAAAAATATGCGGTTAATTAAGGAGATTTTGTCCAGCTTGAAGGCAGAAGAGTGTGTTCCAACCACGCATGCAGGCATTGACGCCCCCAAAACAGATCCAGTTATTTTTATTAGTCATAAATCCGATGATAGAAAATATGGAGATGCACTTGAGAGGTTTATAACGGGATTAGGCGTAAAAGATAATCAGTTAGTTTATACATCTCACCCACTTCACAAAATCCCACTGGATGCGTCCATCTATGAATATCTGCGTTCACATTTTAACAGTACGCTTTTTATGATAATTCTTTGGTCAGACAAGTATTTGGAGAGTCCTGCGTGCCTAAACGAAATGGGAGCAGCTTGGGTTACACAGACCGACTATACTAACATATATGTGCCTTCCTTTTCTTTTGGAAATCCAAAGTATCACGAATGCGCAGTTGATACGAAGAAAATGGGGGCTGTGCTGAACGGCGATGAGCATTGTAAAGCGAGTATGATAGAGCTTAAAAACAAGATTGAGGAACTTTTTAATCTGAAAAACGATGAAGCCAAAGTGACATTTTTGCTGGATAAGTTCATTGATGAAATCAAGGAGGACAAGCCTAATGGATAAACTGAGAATGCAGACAGCGAACAAGGCTGATGATAATTTTAAGAAGCTGGCGGCGATGTTTCCCAATGCGGTGACGGAAACGATCAACGAGAGCGGCGAGGTTGTGCGGGCTATTGATAAGGATGTGCTGATGCAGGAAATCTCCTGCACGGTGGTGGACGGCAATGAGGAACGCTATCAGTTCACTTGGCCGGACAAGAAAAAGTCTGTTCTGCTTGCCAATGCGCCCATCAACAAGACGCTGCGCCCCTGCCGTGAGGAAAGTGTGGATTTCGATACCACCGAAAACCTCTATATTGAGGGCGATAATCTTGAAGTGCTGAAGCTGTTGCAGGAAACCTATCTTGGTAAAATCAAGATGATCTACATCGATCCTCCGTACAACACCGGCAACGACTTTGTGTATGAGGATGACTTTGCTCAGAGTACGGATGAGTATCTTGCCAATAGTGGGCAGTTTGATGAGGACGGCAACCGTATGGTGCAGAACACCGAGAGCAACGGTCGTTTCCATACGGATTGGCTTAATATGATTTATCCGAGACTGCGAATTGCAAAAAATTTGTTGGCGGGCAATGGCGTTATTTTTATCAGCATTGATGATAATGAAATCGAAAATATGAAAAAGCTCTGCGACGAGGTATATGGAGCAACATCATTTGTGGCGCAGCTTGTATGGGAGAAGAAAAAAAAGGGAAGCTTCCTTTCAAAATCAATCACGAGTGTAAAAGAATACATTTTAGTGTATTGTAAAAATATCGATGGCTTCGAAGGCTTGATTGGGGAAATCAATGATGAAGAAGAAACTTATCCGTGCATCAATGCTGTAAACAAGCGTGAACTTAGAACAATCCCGGCAGGTATCGAGAGTAAGTATAGGGATAAAGACTTTTTTATGCCGAAAGGTAGTGAAATCAGCGATACCACTATGAGTATCGTGTTACATTCTGACTTGGTTATCAAAAATGGCGTATTGGCTGAAGAACTGACTCTTGAGGGAAACTGGCGTTATTCTCAAGCAGCAATGAAAGAATACGCACTTAAGAAAGAACTCTACATTACTCGTGATTTGTATTTGCGCCGCATTGTAAGAGAAACGAGATACAAGACTATGAAAGACTTGCTTTCTCGTGTAGGTGAAGATACAGAAATTGCTCACACTGAGATGGTAGACACCAAGAATCTTAATAGTTCAGGATGGGGTTCAAATGAAGATGCTGATGAAGAACTGCGTCTGATTTTTGGTATTCAAAAACTTATGGATTATCCAAAACCGGTAAGATTGCTTCTGAAACTTTTGGCATCTTATAGGGGTTCTGATGACTACATTGTTCTTGACTTTTTCTCTGGTTCTGCAACAACTGCCCACGCAACCATAAAATTAAATGCTCAAGACGGCGGAAAAAGAAAATTTATTATGGTTCAGTTGCCAGAGTTAACTGATGAGAAATCGCCAGCTTATAAAGCAGGATATAAAACCATCTGTGAAATCGGCAAGGAGCGTATCCGCCGTGCGGGTGCTAAAATTAAGGAAGAAGCTGGGCTGGCTGCGCAGAATCTCGACACCGGTTTTCGCGTGTTGAAGTGCGACACCTCCAACATGAAGGATGTCTACTATAACCCTGCGGAGTATGAGGTCAATATGTTCTCCCGCCTTGAGGATAACATCAAAGAGGACAGAACGCCGGAGGATCTGCTGTTCCAAGTGATGCTGGATTTGGGTGTGCTGCTCTCCAGCAAAATTGAGGAAACCACCATTGCCGACAAGAAGGTGTTCAATGTGGAGGACAACTACCTGATTGCCTGTTTCGACAGCGATGTCTCGGAGGAAACCATCAAAGCCATCGCCAAACAGAAGCCGTACTACTTTGTCATGCGCGACAGTTCGATGGCAAGCGACAGCGTAGCCACCAATTTCGACCAGATTTTCGCCACCTACAGCCCCGACACCGTCAGGAAGGTACTGTGATATGACGGACAAGAAAAAGAACCTTGCCATTCATAGCTCTGCCGCCGAGTATCTGACCTTTGTGGCCTCCACCGGCGAGAGCGATGCCAGCTATGAAATGCGGTATGAGGACGAGAATATCTGGTTGACGCAGAAGATGATGGCGGCATTGTATGATGTTGGACTTCCCACCATCAATGAGCATATCAAAAAGATTTATTCTGACGGAGAACTGACAGAGGAGGCAACTATTCGGAAATTCCGAATAGTTCAGACAGAGGGCGCACGGCAGGTCAACCGTGAAGTGGCGCATTACAACTTACAGCTTATTATTGCTGTGGGCTTCAAGGTGAACAATCAGCGTGCTGTGCAGTTCCGCAAATGGGCGGGACAGATTGTCAAAGACCACACCATTCAGGGCTGGACAATGGATGTGGAGCGGCTGAAAAAAGGCCATATGTTCACCGATGAATATTTTGAGCGGCAGCTGCAGCAGATTCGGGAAATCCGTCTGTCAGAGCGCAAGTTCTACCAAAAGGTTACGGATTTGTATGCCACTGCATTCGACTACGACAAAAATGCCAAAACAACGCGGCAGTTCTTCCAGACTGTGCAAAACAAGATGCACTTTGCCGTGCATCGCCACACGGCAGCCGAATTGATTTACGAGCGCGCCGATGCCGCCAAAGAACACATGGGGCTGACTACTTGGGAGAATGCCCCGGACGGGAAAATTCTGAAAGCCGATGTGACCGTTGCTAAAAACTACCTGAGCCAAGAGGAAATGGACTATTTGGAACGCATCGTATCGCTGTATCTGGACTATGCCGAATTGCAGGCGCGGCGCAAAATTCCCATGAGCATGGAGGATTGGTCAAGGCGTCTGGACGGTTTTCTGGAATTTAATGACGAAAAGCTGCTTACCGGAACCGGTAAAATCAGCGCCGAGCAGGCAAAGCTCCACGCAGAAACCGAGTATGAAAAATACCGGCTGGTACAAGACCGCCTGTACCAGAGCGATTTTGACCGCTTTCTTATGCTGGAGCAGGAGGTGAACCACAAGGATGAAGTTTAATTTCAAGATACAGCAATACCAGACCGATGCAGTGGACGCCGTGGTCAACGTATTTGCGGGCCAGCCGTACAGCAGCGGCGTCTCCTATATCCGCGACACCGGCACCTTGAACCAAAAACCGCAGCAGCTGAGCTTTTTGGCACTCGCCGATAACCCGGAACAAATGGAACTGGAAGATTTGCTGCGCGATTCCGGTTATAAAAATGAGGCTGTTGCGCTGTCCGATGAGCAGCTTTTGCAAAACATCCACACGCTGCAGAGCCAGAACAACATCAAGCTCTCTCCGGAGTTGGTAAATGACATGGGGCGCTGCAGCTTGGACATTGAGATGGAAACCGGCACTGGTAAAACCTATGTCTACATCAAAACCATGTTCGAGTTGAACAAGAAATACGGCTGGAGTAAGTTTATTGTGGTCGTTCCCTCCATTGCGATCCGTGAGGGTGTGAAAAAATCCTTTGAGATCACCACCGACCATTTTATGGAGTATTACGGCAAAAAAGCACGTTTCTTCGTTTATAACAGCTCCAACCTGAACCAGCTTGACAACTTTTCTTCCAACTCCGGCATCAATGTGATGATCATCAACACACAGGCGTTTGCATCCTCGCTGAAAGAGGACGGACGCAGCAAAGAAGCGCGCATCATTTACTCGAAGCGCGATGAGTTCGGTTCCCGCCGCCCGATTGATGTTATCAAAGCAAACCGCCCTATCATCATTTTGGACGAGCCGCAAAAAATGGGCGGCGATGTCACGCAAAAGGCGTTGAAAAATTTCAACCCGTTGTTCTCGCTCAACTATTCCGCCACCCACGCCAAACGGCACAATCTGGTGTATGTGCTGGATGCGCTGGATGCCTTCAACAAACGGCTGGTCAAGAAAATTGAGGTCAAGGGCTTTGAGGTCAAGAACTTCCGCGGAACGGACAGCTATTTATATTTGGAGCAAATCGTACTTTCCAGCAAAAAGCCGCCGATGGCTAAAATTGAATTGGAAATTGCCTACAACAAGTCCATCAACCGTGAAACCCGTATTCTTGGTGTCGGCGATGATCTCTACTATGTTTCGCAGGAAATGGAGCAGTACAAGGGCTATACCATTTCCGAAATTGACCCGCTGCGCAGCACCGTGACCTTTACCAACGGTGAGGCTATCAAGGCCGGCGTTGTGGTGGGCGATGTTTCCGAAAAGGATATGCGCCGCATTCAGATTCGTGAAACGATTTTGTCGCATTTTGAAAAAGAAGAAAAGCTGTACAACATGGGCATCAAGTGCCTGTCCCTGTTCTTTATTGACGAGGTCGCCAAATACCGCCAGTATGACGCTGACGGCAATGAGGTTCTGGGCGAGTATGGCCAGATGTTTGAGCAGGAGTACATCAATGTTCTGAACGAGTATACAACCCTGCTCGATACGCCGTACCAGAAGTATTTGAAGTCTACCTGCAGCGATGTCAGCCGCGTACACAAGGGATATTTCAGCATTGATAAGAAAACCGGGCGCAGCATTGACAGTAAGGCAAACAAAGAGGGCTTTGATGAAAAAGACGTTTCAGCATATGACCTGATTTTGAAAAATAAGGAACGACTACTGTCCTTTGAGGAGCCCACGCGGTTCATTTTCTCCCACTCTGCCCTGCGTGAGGGCTGGGACAACCCGAATGTGTTCCAAATCTGCACTTTGAAGCATTCTGACAGCAATACAGCAAAGCGGCAGGAAGTCGGTCGTGGTCTGCGCCTTTGCGTCAACCAAAACGGCAACCGTATGGATGTGCAGAGCTGCGGGGACAGTGTGCATGAAATCAACACCCTGACCGTTATTGCCAGCGAGAGCTACAAGACCTTTGTTGCGGACCTGCAATCGGATATTAAAACGGTGCTTTATGACCGATCCACGGTTGCTACGAGTGAGTACTTCAAGGGCAAGTACGTCAAGGTAAACGATGTGCCCACCCTGATTGACCGTGAGAAGGCCGATGCTATCGAGTTCTATCTGATTCAGAACGGCTATGTGGATATGAAGCGCAGGGTCACGGACAAGTATCGCCGGGATGTCGCAATGAATCAGGTCGCGGAGCTGCCCGATGAGCTGAAACCTATGTCCGAAGGGATTCATACGCTTGTTCAGGCGGTTTATGATGACAGTGTTCTTAAGGATATGTTCACCGATGGTCACGAATCGAAGGTGAAGGAAAATCCGCTGAATGAGAATTTTGCCAAGAAAGAGTTTCAGGCTTTGTGGCGTGAAATCAACCACAAGTATGCCTACACGGTGGAGTTCGACAGCGCCGAGCTGATTCGCAAGGCCATTGCCCACATTGATGAAAAGCTGTTTGTTTCGGAACTGCAGTACACGACTACCATTGGACGCCAAAAGGCGAACATGAATGAGTACGAAATTGACCGCGGCGATTCTTTTACGGGCGAAAAGACCCGGACACAAACCCTCAAGCACGCAGAAACAAGCCAGATCAAATATGACCTGATTGGCAAAATTGCCGATGGCGCAAAGCTGACACGCAAATCGGCATCCGCTATCCTGCAAGGTATCCGCGCCGACAAGCTCTATATGTTCAAGAACAACCCGGAAGAGTTTATTTCCAAAGTGATCCGGCTGATCAATGAGCAGAAGGCCACTATGATTGTGGAGCATATCTCCTACAATACCATTGAGGGAGAATACGACAGCTCTATCTTTACGGCAGAAAAGGCTACCCAAAGCTTTGATAAGGCGTTTCTTGCCAAGAAGGCAATTCAAGACTATGTGTTTACTGATGGATCGGCCGAAAAAAGTATTGAGCGTAAGTTTGCCGAAGATTTGGATGCTGCGGAGGAAGTTTGTGTCTACGCTAAGCTGCCCCGAACCTTCCAGATTCCCACGCCGGTAGGCAACTATTCGCCGGACTGGGCAATCGCATTCTACGAAGGCACCGTCAAGCACATTTTCTTTGTGGCAGAAACCAAAGGCACGATGGAGACCCTTGAATTGCGCCCCATTGAACAAGCAAAAATCTCCTGCGCCAAGAAATTGTTCAACGAGATGTCTACCAGCCATGTTGTATACCATGATGTGGACAGCTACCAAAGCCTGCTGAACATAATGAATTCAATATGATGCGATAAGCCTCTTACCACTATGTAAACTAAGAGACCTAGCTGGTCTTTTGTTTGTATAGTTACAATTCCGCAAGTGTTCCCATCAATGCGGGCAACTCCACAGTTACGGCTTCTATTGCTGATAGTCCTCATGTTCTAGATAGTTACAGACCCTCCCAAAGACGGTCACCCTTGACAAAGAGTTTAATCAGCAGGAAAAGCCATCTGAAAAAAGTAGTGCATATGGGATATATAGGAACAGCGTCCCCCTAAATTCACTGGGGACGCTGTTTTTATCGCTTCATAATCGACTGGTGACAATTTGTCACCAGTTGATGTATGACTGCTATTAGTCAACAAACATCAACGTATAACTGCCGCTGTTCCTAACTGACTACAATTTGTAGTCGGTTCTCATATCTTGTATTTCAGAGTTTTTCAGATTATTCCCTATTAGATCGTAGCATTTGGATTCTGCCTTCAACAGCAGCTGCGATTTTCTCAGCCCGTCCATCATCAAACCGGGCGGCAGATTGGAAAATTTTCTCCACCTTGTTGGAGAATCCATCAAGGCGTTCCAGCGGCAAGTCCACATAGGGCGCAATCAGCTTTAGCTGGGATCGCTGCGAAGTTTCAAAGGGCTTAGCCGGAACCATTGCCTCTGCGCTGATGGATCGAGTAAGGGTCATCTGCCAAAGGCTTGTACCACTGTCATAAATGGGAGCAAGCCCTTTCCATTCCAACGTTTCGGAATCCCGTAAGAAGCCAAAATTTCCAAGATGTCGGTCTGTGTTAGCTAAGATATAATCGGTAGCCAGCATATTGCAGACCTCTTTTTGCGTTCCCAGTAGGCCCACTGCCTTGCAACAATCATTAAAGTGTTGCCAGTTAGATACCCCCTGCGGCTGCGGCTGTAACCGCATAAATTGAGCTGCGGTGACAAGTTCAGTATGCTCGTTGGTGAAGCATTCACAAGCGGACATAGTTTGTGTCCCCTGCTCTACAAGCCAGTAAGGAGCGTGCGACATACCGAGGCTATCATACAGCTCTGTTGCCACAAGTTCATTGTAGGGCTCTTGCTGATAAATGCCTGATCCAGCCTTTAACAGAATTCGTTTTCCATCTGCAATACGCCAGCGCTTTTGTAAAAAGCCGTCCGAGGTATTGCAGGGGGAGCACAAATCCGGCTGTGCAGAGAGAACGCCCTCACCAAACAGGGCTCGGCCTACATCTTCCGAAAAGCCGTTTTCGTAAAAATTGACAGCATGCCAACTTTGCGGGGCATCGCAGGGAGTAACCCAATATTGGTCGGAGAGACTTAATCCGCTGCATTTGACGAGCAATAGTTCGGCATATGGAACTTGTATAATTGCCGACTATCCTCAAACAGTTGGGCTAGACATTCAGATCGATGTCCTAGGAATAATTATAAAGGGAAACAAAGCTGCAATTGCTTTTATCGAAGCAAAAAAATGCAACTAAATTTACACGACCTGGGGCAGCTTTGGGCATATTGTAAATTGTGTAATCCTGCGGAGGCGTTTCTTTTGTCTTCTGCGGGGATTGGAAGCCTAAATAAAATTCTGAACAATTTATCACGAACAGATTTACTCGACTTTGGTGATGGAAGAAAAATCAAGAAGATGCAGATTGCCAAATGGGATGTTATCGCAAATTCAGTTGATTATCGCAGTCTGGTTCCTCGCATTTAATACAATTCAATTAGGCTACATAATCTTACTCTTCAAAAATATTCAGCCTGCATAGTCTCTCTTGCATACAACTTTTTCTGAACCGCAACCCAATCCTTCAGAAAATCGCCTGAAATAGTATTATCGAACTATATAACCACTGTGGAACACGATGGTCAATTGTCATTATCGTCATAGTACGATTTTGATTGGTTTCATACTGTGCTGTGTCATATTTGGCGGGTATCAGCTTGGTAGCGGGGACCGCTACCCGTCCAATCAAAGAAGCGGTTCCCCAATATCGTTTCAGACCATTATAGCTATCGGAAAGTGGAACTGTGGAAACGCGCAAAGCCTCTGCTATTTGATTTGGCAGAGGCTTTTGGGTACATGGTAATATTCTCTAATTTCGAACGAGTTATAGGTTACACTATATTGTAAGTAATCGCGCTATTCGCTTGATTACAATCAAGCAATTCAAAAAAATCGAAAATGTTAAAGAGTATACTGTAACGCTGCCGATAAAATGTAGTATAGCAATACAGTTTTGCTGCAAAGCTCCATATAAAGGCACAAGTGCTAGTCCCATAAAAAGAACTACTAAATCCGTAATGGACAAGCAAGATAAATATAGTATGGTGTTGATTGTCTCATTGAACACTGTACCGTAAGCAGGATAACCCTTTTTCTTTTTCTCATTTCCACTGGCGATTGCACCTAATGTGGCAAATAATAACCCCAGCAAAATTGAAATTGCCGTACATACCGTTTCCAGAACACTCGTGCTAATTGGGGAAATTAACGTCAGACCAATTCCAAAGCTAATTGGTGTTGCCATAAAAATTACGCGATGGCGTAGAGAAGAAAGCATTTTCCAGTAATCACAGACAATTTCACGGATGTTCAGAAAAGAATTTTTCTTTCGCAAAGAATAGCGTATAATCAGTAAGAATGTGATTGCAAGAATCAAGGCACCACAAAAATGTGTTTCGCTCATGATAGCTCCTCCGTTAGCGTCTTGATATCACATGAATAGTCATATCCATTTTTTCAATGTATTCTGTCGCGCGTGCACATAAGTACGAAATGATGGTATTCTCGTCAGCATGACCGTTGTCTTTTTCGTATTGGCTGGGTATGTATTCAAGAATGCTCAGATTATCGTATTTATGCAGATTAACAGTTCTTTCTTTACCATCTCCGATGTCTATTGTTGCAGTAACATTGTCGTAAGATATGCCGTTTTCTAATTCAAAAATCGCAGACTTGTCTAAACCGAAATGGATTAAACGCTCAATAAAAGTATTGGCTGCTCTTCCGAGAAAGGAGGACAAGACTCGCTCTTCCTTGGCGTAAGAAATCCCGCTCAATTGGTCGCTGTTGTCTTCTGAGATGCGATTACGGGTCAATTTCAACCGTTTGAGTGTACCTAAATCAAAAAAGGCTTTTAAGAATTCACTGGGAGATACATTACACGTGTGAAAAGTTGCGTTCATTTTATCTTTTGCAAACTCATTTATCATCTTACAGGTGATAGATTTGGTACCGTATATCCCCATAGATTGGAAAAGGATTAAGCCCTTGTTAATGGGTTCTGTTGACGTCTCTTTTTTGGGAATAGCAACAAATACAAAGAAAGGAACCATTCCTGCTTGATTCTTTTCAATTGAACCAACTTGTTCGTGAGATGTTGCATCGTATATGTCGCTTTCTATCCCATAATTCCCCGAATGTATGCAAGCAGCAATGTAAGAAAATTTTTCGGTTTCTCCGCGCCAATTGGGATTTGTTTCAATGTAATACAACTTCTTTTCGGATTCAAGCGTTTCCATTGTGCGGCGAACAGCAAAAAAGGCTTCAAAAAAATCTATTGCCTGGGAGTATTGCGTATCATTGTATTGAACAGGGGAGTTCAGCCCTAAATAACAGCTATTCTTGCCTGATTGGAAAAAGTAGAAGCTGGAAACATATAAACCCAAACTCATTTAAAAGACTCCTTTTTGTATGCGCAATCCTATGAGCAACTATGTTCTTTGTGACATAGGAAAAATGGTGTAGATAGAAAAACTGTTTTCATATGTGTAGATTATCACAATCAGGCCACATAATCTTCCACTCAAAGTACTCTGCCTGTGTGATCTCTCCTGTATACAACTTCTTCTGAAACGCAGCCCAATCCTTTAGGAAGTCATCCAGAATCGTATCATCGAACCACATGGCCACCGGGGAGCGCGGCGGCCAGCTATCGTTGTCATCATAGTGCAGCGCAAAGCTTGGGTTGGCATTGTACCGTGCTGTGCCGCGCTCGGTGGGCACCAGCTTGATAACGCCGGGCTGCTCCTCGTCCAGCCAGAAAAGCTGTTCCAGAATATCATTCGCCGGACCGTTTCCGCCATCGGAAAGTGCCAACGGGGAAACACGCAAAGCCTCTGCTATCTGATTTAGCAGGGGCTTTTTTGGTACGCGGTAACCCATTTCGTACTGCGCAATGCGGTTTGCGCTGAGGTCGACCAACTCGCCCAACTCTTTCTGGGTCATGCGGCGGTGCTGGCGGATGCGCTTGATTTTCTCTCCGATGTTCATTTCGTTCACTCACTTTGAAGGATTTTCCTTATTGTACCACACCATAACATAAAAGCGCAAGAAAAAAGTAACAATTTTGCGAAAACTATTGACGTTCGCATAAAAGCGCAGTATCCTATATTTACATCGCAAATATGCGAAAGTTGAAATTCAAGGATGGTGATCGAATGGATTGTAAAGAAATCAGAGAAATGTACAAGCTCATGTTTGCGGAGTACCCGGACATTGTAACGGTCAAGGATCTGCAAGCCATGCTGGGCATCAGCCGCCACGCTGCCTATGACCTGCTGGGGGGGCGAGATCAGCTGCATCCGGCTGGGAAACGCCTACAAAATCCCCAAAATCAATGTGATCAATTATGTTCTGAAAAGTCCGTGCGGTCAGACCCGCGTGAGCGCGTAGGAGCGACCTTGATTTTGGCAAGAGCACCTCCCCGTCTTAAATAGATTCGGCACCTTGAAAACTGCATATCCGACAAGCAAGGTACATTCACCACATTGCCGTCAACTTACGAGTACGGCAGCGCAGACAGAGTACGCGCCATGACTGCCACCGGGCACGAGCGATTCAATCTCTGATAAACACCCCGTGGCGGAGTGGAGCGCAATGACAGATGTGGTCGTAAAGATACTTCCGTCCAGTCATAGTTCACACAATGAGGGCGGCAGGCAGAGAACCTGGATGGGGTAAAAATACCCATGATGCCGTTGCAGCCAAACGGCAGCCTTGCGAGTCGTCCCCGCAGCTGGGGCAAAGTGGACAAATGCAGCTGTAAATCGAAATGTTATCCCGAAAGTATGCGGAACCGATTCACGTTTTCCAGTCTAATAAAAGTAGGGAATCAGAACCGTATACTTTCGGGAAATTTATTGGAAGTGAATCAGATTTGATTCACAATTCAGAGGGAAAGGTGTAAAAGTGAATCAGTTCTGATTCACTCGCAGTAACCGCCCAAATCCGCCCTGTGTGGGGCAGCGTGAGCCGTACAACTTAACACTGGAGAATAAAACTTACTACACACAAAACGACGATAGTATGAGATAATAGATATATACCAAAACAGAAAGGACGATGCGAATGAATTATGAAAAACTTCCGAAAACGATCTCCGCCGAAGAACTCCTCTCCACGCCGCTGCCGCCGGTCAAGTGGATCATCCCTGATTTGCTTCCGGCAGGGCTGGCGCTGTTTGCCGGCCCCAGCAAAGCGGGCAAAAGCTGGCTGACCTTGTGGCTGTGCTTGCAGGTGGCGCAGGGAAAGCCTATGTGGGGGCGCGAAATAGAGCCGCACACCGTGCTTTATCTATCGCTGGAGGACACCTTCAACCGCCTGCAAAAGCGCCTTCTCCAGCTTGTGGGCAGCGAAGAAGCACCCGAACGGCTGGTCATGCAGACGGAATGCGCCAGCATCGGGCAGGGGCTGGAAGAACAGCTTACAAGTTTCCTCTATCAGCACCCGGACACCGGGCTGATCGTCATTGATACCTTGCAAAAGGTTCGTTCCAACGACCAGAACAACAGTGTGTACGCCAGCGATTACAAGGAAATCAGCGCATTGAAGGCACTGGCGGACAAGTATAACATCTGCATTTTGCTGATCCACCATCTGCGCAAACAAGCCGCAGACGATCCGTTCCAGCAGATTGCAGGTTCCAATGGCTTGATGGGTGCGTCCGATACCAGCTGGGTCATGCAGCGCAAACGCATGAGCCAGACCGCCAGCATTTTGGCGACCGGGCGCGACATGGACAACAAAACACTGCGCCTGCACGAAGAAAACTGCGTTTGGATGCTGGATGAGGAAGAAAGCACCGAACAAATTGTCGCTAAAGCTGTGCCGAGTTACCTTTGGAAAGTAGCTGACTACATTGATAGTGTCGGAACATGGCAGGGCACAGCCACCGAATTGCTTTCCGCAGCCGATATTGAAGGCGTTTTGCCCCACCAGCTGACCCGGAAAATCGTGGAACACTTCGATACGGTGTTCACGCCAAGAGGAATCCGCTATGAAACCCACCGCACCTCGCAGGCGCGGCAGATGAAGTTCTCCCATGACGGAAATGACGCGGATGACGCTAATGACGCTGATATTGACATAACCCAGCTTTTCAAATGGGATATCTCACAAACAGCGTCATCAGCGTCATTAGCGTCACAAAGGTCGCGTAAGGAGAGCAAGCATGGGCGAAGTGTTGCCACAGGGCAACCTGCCGAAAAGCCTACGGGGACAGCCCCGAACCCCTGCGAGGCTGCTGGCGCATGAGAAAGCGCAGTGTTGGAATCAACGTCCGCGTCAGCGTCACAGAGAAACGAAAAATGACGCTGATGGCAAAACGGTGCGGGTTATCACTTTCGGAATACTTACGCCAGCGGGCGCTGGGATATGAACCGGGTGGACACCCGCCCAAGGAGGTATTTGATGTATTGGACAAACTGGATGAAATTGCAGAGAACTGTTCTGCACGGGAAGGGGTAGCCATAAACGCCCAGACCGACCGTATGAGGGACCTGCTCATTGGCAGTAACTAAGATTTGGGCAATCAAGGACAGTTTACAGCGCGTCCTTGATTATGCCGCCAACCCGGACAAAACCGAATACGATGCCCTTGCCCAGACTCTCCACTATGCGGAGAATGATGCCAAGACCAAGCTGAATGAGAGCGCCCAGCTCGTCACCGGCATCCATTGCAGGGCAAAACATGCGTGGGAAGATATGCGGGCTGTACAGGAACGCTTTGGTAAAACAGACGGCGTGGTGGCGCTCCACGCCTACCAAAGCTTCCGCGAGGGCGAGGTAACCCCGGAGCAGTGCCACGAAATCGGCGTGGCACTGGCCCGCAAGGTCTGGGGCAAGCGTTTCCAAGTGCTGGTCGCCACCCACATGAATACGGATAACTTACATAATCATTTTGTGATAAATTCCGTGTCCTATGTGGACGGGAAGAAATACGAGCAACGCCGCAGCCAATACGCTGAGTTCCGGGCAGCATCCGACAAGCTGTGCCGGGAGTACGGCTTGTCGGTGGTGGAGCAGCCCAAGGCAAAGGAACCGGAACGGTACGCCCGGATGCGCGAGGCCATCGACCAAGCCTGTGAGGATGCCAGCACTGCCGAGGATTTCC
>ENA-ORNR01001577-ORNR01001577.1-human-gut-metagenome-genome-assembly--contig:-NODE-1577-length-20423-cov-5.621760_pt1 | contig 20423 bp, 7 predicted proteins | sample MGYA00242114_ERZ509020 | MGnify/ENA primary metagenome ERZ509020 (study PRJEB26280, sample SAMEA2338758) | human gut metagenome | biome: human gut; feature: human-associated habitat; material: faeces...
TCACCCTCTAGTATGTACAGCCTTCAATGCTGACTTCGATGGTGACCAGATGGCTGTTCACGTACCTCTATCTCAAGAGGCACAAGCAGAAGCACGTCTTCTTATGATAGCTTCAAATAATATTCTAAACCCTAAGGATGGTAAACCAGTTGTTACACCTTCACAGGATATGATTCTAGGAAACTATTATCTATCTCTTGAACGTGCAGGTGAAAAGAACGAAGGTCATTTCTTTAAGGATTTTGATGAAGCTTATATGGCCTATAAGAATAACGAGGTTACTTTACATACTCGTGTATTCGTGGATCCAAAATCATATCCAACTAAAAAATTTGCTGGTAAGGATTTAACTGGAAAGTATTTATTTACTACCGTTGGTAAGATGATTTTTAATACAATCTTACCAGATGAGTTCCCATATATTAATGAACCTACTAAATATAATTTACAAAATGAAACTCCAGATTGCTATTTCTTAGATGTAAAGAAGAACACTGTTGAGGAGATGCTTGCACGTCCTGAGACGGCGCCATTCATCAAGAAGACTCTTTCTATGATTATTGCGGAAGTATTTGATCGCTTCAAAACAACCGAAACATCTATTATGCTTGACCGCCTAAAGGATCAAGGATTTAAATATTCTACAATTTCAGGTATTTCTATTTCAATTGCTGATATTGAAGTTTATGAGCATAAGGAAGATGAAATTAAGGCTGCAGAGGCTAAGGTTGACCAAATTCATGAAATGTGTGATATGGGTCTTTTAACTGAAAAAGAACGTTATCAAAAGGTATGTGCTGTTTGGAGTAAGACTCGTGATAACATTGAATCTGGACTTTGGGATAATCTAAAACAAAAGAAGGATAACTCAATTTTCATGATGGCTGATTCTGGTTCCCGTGGATCTCGTTCTAACTTCGCTCAGCTTGCTGGTATGCGTGGTTTGATGGCTAATACTAATGGTCAGGCTATTGAGGTTCCCGTTAAGGCAAACTTCTTCCAAGGACTTAATGTATCAGAATTCTTTATTTCTTCCCATGGTTCTCGAAAAGGTTCTACCGATACAGCCTTAAAGACAGCTGAATCAGGTTATTTAACACGTCGTCTTGTCGACGTTTCACAAGATATTATTGTAACTTGTGAAGATTGCGGTTCTGAAAAGGGCTTCAAGATGGAAGACATTGTATCTGATGATGGTAAGGTTGTACTTTCACTTGCAGATCGTCTTCTTGGTAGATATCTTGCTAAGGATATTGTAAATGAAGAAACTGGTGAAATTTTGGCTCGTCGTAATGACTTTGTTGATGAGGCTTTAGCTAGTAAGCTTGATAAAGCAGGTATAAAGGTTGCATATATTCGTTCTAATCTTACATGTAATGCTAAATCAGGCGTATGTATGAAGTGTTACGGTCGTAACCTTGCAACAAACGAAATCGTTGAAGTTGGAGAAGCTGTTGGTGTAATTGCTGCTCAATCAATTGGTGAGCCAGGTACACAGTTAACCATGAGAACATTCCACAATGGTGGTGTTGCCTCTGGTGGCGATATTACGCAAGGTCTTCCACGTGTTCAGGAACTTTTCGAGGCACGTAAGCCAAAAGGAAAGGCTACTCTTTCTGAAATTGATGGTATTGTTAAGGATATCCAAAAAACTAAAGCCGGTGTTGTTGTATCAATTGCCAATGCTATTGATCCTGAAGATGAGGATTTAGTTAAGAATTATACAGTTGAAGCTACTGCTGAATTAATCGTGAAGAAGGGCGATGCGATTAAGCGTGGTCAGAAACTAATGAAGGGTTCTATTCATCCAAAAGAGTTACTTCGTATTACAGATGCATATACAACTCAAAAGTATATTATTGAGGAAGTTCAAAAGGTATATCGTTCTCAAGGTGTAGAAATTTCTGATAAGCATATTGAAATTATTGTTCACCAAATGATGAGAAGATTATCTGTTGTTCAAGAAGGATGTTCAAATCTTCTTCCAGGATTTGAAGTATCAGTTAACCAATTCAGAGAGGCTTGTCAAAATGCGATTAAGCAACAAGGTACATTACCAATTGCTAAGCCATTAATTCTTGGTATTACTAAGGCTGCTCTTGGTAGTGATTCATTCTTATCTGCTTGTTCATTCCAGGAAACAACTCGTGTTCTTACAGATGCAGCAATTAAGGGTAAGAAAGATGATCTTGTAGGTCTTAAGGAAAATGTTATCATTGGTGGCTTAATTCCTGCTGGTACTGGTATTCTTGAAGAAACTTCATTTGAATGTGAGCATAAGCCATATGATCCTGAAGATGACCTTAATAATGAAGAATCAGAAGAGAACGTTAATTCAACGGAAGAGGCTGATGGTGAAAATCTAGAAGCTGAAGAGGAACAAGATGATTCTTATGTTGATGATACTTCTTCTGATTTAGCAAATGCTAATATTTAATAATTAATAAGTGAAGTGGTGTAATACCACTTCCTTTTTTAATTTGTAAATTAAATTGTTTTACTTTAGTGTGTATTTAACATATAATTAAATAAACGGAGGTGTTAAAATGTTTGAAGAGGAGCTTAAATATGTCCAAGATTATTTGATTTCTCATAATGGTGATAATTCCCCACGTATAAATGAAACATTTCGTCATCGTTCAAAGCATGTTAATAATGTATTTCGTTGGGCATTAAGAATATATAATGAATTAGATTATCTTTTACAAGCTAAGATTGATCAAAATGCCCTATATTTAGCGTGTATTTTTCATGATGTTGGCTATGGATCTGAGCATTTTCATAATTCACATCCTATTGAAGGAGCTGATATATGGAAAGAGTATGCTATTTCTAAGCATTTTGATACGGAATTAATAGATTATGTTTACTATCTTATAAGAATGCATTCTAATAAAGAATTACTTCAAAATAAAAATACTCCTTTAGAGCTTGTTATATTAATGGAAGCTGATTGGTTAGATGAAGAAGGTGCAATGTCTATTTGCTGGGACTTAATAACGCTTGGGCATGAAAATCCTAAAGCATATGATGAAGCTTTGAATAAGCTTGAAAAATATTCGGCACATATTTTAAATACTAATCCTTTAGTGACTATTCCTGGTAGAAAGTTTTGGTCAGAAAAGCAAGCTTTAGTTGCTAATTTTATTAAGGAGTTAAAATATGACTTATTTTTGTAATTAAATATATTAGTTTTGACAGTTTTATAGTTGTATTATATAATATAGTTAGATGAAACTAACTGGAGGTTTTATTATGCAAATTATAATCGGAATTTTAATACCCTTTTTAGGTACCACCTTAGGTGCATTATTAGTATTTTTATTAAGAGGGAAGCTTAATGCGAAAATTGAAAAAATGTTACTTGGTTTTGCAGCGGGAGTTATGCTTGCGGCTTCGATATGGTCTTTAATTGATCCGGCTATTTCGATGAGTGAAAATTTGGGAAAATTCGCTTTTTTACCAGCAGCTGTGGGATTTATGATTGGTATTTTGTTTATGTATTTATTGGATATTTTGGTTCCTCATACCCACATAAAGACTGACGAAGAAGAAGGTCTTAAAAGTAATTTAAAAAAGACTACTAAAATGATGTTTGCAGTAACATTACATAATATTCCTGAGGGAATGGCGGTAGGTGTTGTCCTTGCAGGAACATTGTATGGTAACAATATTTTAAGTATATCTTCGGCATTAAGCTTATCAATAGGTATTGCTATCCAAAATTTTCCCGAAGGAGCTATTATTTCTCTTCCTTTATATCAAGAGGGAATGAGTAAACCTCGATCATTTGTGATGGGAGTATTATCTGGTGTTGTAGAACCAATTGCAGCAATAATTACTATTTTTTTAGTTAAGTATATTTCACCTGTACTTCCTTATGTTTTAGCTTTTGCGGCAGGTGCCATGATATATGTAGTTGTTGAAGAATTAATTCCTGAATTTCAAGCAAATGGGCACTCTAATTTGGCTACGATAGCCTTGGCAATTGGTTTTATTATGATGATGATTTTGGATGTTACTTTATCATGAAAAAAGTGACATTAAGTTTAATATAAATTGACAAATTTAATATAATATGTTATATTCATTTTGCAAATTTATTATCAATTCTAATGGCAAAGCAGTAGTGATATTGTGACGCAAAACTAAAGGGTCTTATTCAAGATAGCCAGCTGCAACTAGGCTATCTTTTTTTATCTTTTAGGAGGTGGTATTATGAAGACTAAGCTAATTAAGTCAGTGGTTTTTTTAAGCTTAACATTAATGCTATTTATTTCAACCTTATATGCTTGGTATATTTCTAATACCACTGTAGGCGCAAACAATATTACTGGCAGTATTATAGAGGCTGAAGGTGGTGGCGTTGAGATTCTTGAATCTTCTATCGCGGATAATCCGTATTCTTTATATCCATATCAAGATATAACATTCAAGCTAAAAGCGACACGAAATATAAAAAATCTAGTTGTTGAATTTGATGTAACTATGCTTGAGGAAGCTGAGTATAAAAATGCATTTACTAATCATCCAGAATATACAATGGCTAATTATCAAATGAAAATAAATGAACATTTTTATAGCTATGAGCCTTCTAATAAGGTTGATATGCTATGGCAAATGGCCAGTTTAAATAATATTGCTGACTATTTTACAGGAAAAATTGTTTTTGAAAATAGAACAATTCCTCTAGAGAGTAGAGATTCTCTATATTCCTTTAATGGCATAGAAGCACATACTGGAAATATATTTATATTAAATATTATGCTCGGTAATTTTGAAAATGAAAAATATCCGCAAATTGATTATGAGAATTATTCGATTCTAGCTCAAAATTTTAATTGTTATATGTTAGGTACAAGCGTTAAACTATTCTTTACAGTGGAGGGAAAATAGGATGAAGAAGAAAAAAATAATTTTACTTTCGATAATTATATCTATAATCTTAGTTTTAACTGTAAGCTCTTATGCTGTTTTCCAAGCGGTTTATAAAAAATATCCAGCCACTATTACGACTACAAATGTATCATTTATATATAATGGAAAAAACTATCTTTCTGAAATAGAAACAAAGGATATTACATTAAATAAAGGTGATTATACTGACCTTGAAATGAGTGTAGAAACAATTGGATCAGAGCGTATTATTGTTGATTATAGTATTTCTTTTTCGGTTTTAGAAACAGAAAATGATAAGCAGGTAGAAGATATGCTTCTAGCTAATGTTATTGATGTTTATTATTATAATGGCTATCGCTATGAATGTATTGATAGTCTTGCAAACTTCAATACCTTAGATGCACCTTTTCAAGGAAAAATAATTAGTAATAATTTATGTAAAATTAAATTAAGACTTCAATATAGCGATACTACCTTTGATGAATATGATTCCTTGTGTCAAAATAGAAATGTTAAAATTAAAACCGCTGCTTCGGGTGTCATTTCTACCTCACAGGTTAATTATAAATTTGTAGGCACAGAGGACGAATTGAAAAAAGCACTTTTAGCAACTACATCGACCCAAATATATTTGACTAATGATATTGAGCTTAATTCTGAAATTACCACTATTACTAAGCATGGTATTGATATCAATGGACATATATTAACCTTAAATAAAAATATTAATTTTAATTATTTAAAAACTGGTTCAGATGAATTTAAAGATAGTCTTTATATTGGTTCATCATCAGATGGTGTAATTAATCCAAATGGTGGAAATATTAATATTGATAGTGATGATATCTTTTTAATTAATAATGATTATATTTCCTCTGTTAGCTTAGGAAATACAAATCTTTATAATAATTTAAAAGCATTATTAGTTAAGAGAATGAATGAAATAAATGGAAAGAAAGAATATCAAGCCGGGGATGAGCTTTCTCTTTTAGATGGAATATGGATTTATAAAAATTATATTAACAAGGATGCTTCATCTAATCTTCTTGAAATTAACTTTATTGATAAAACTATCAAAATAAGTAATAATGCTTTAACTACTAATAGTTTTAGTATATATCTTAGTCTTAATGCTCAGGGTGCAGTTGAACGTGTTTATAGTGAACTTTTAATTAAAGGAAATTCTTTAGATTCCATTTTTACAGCGTTAAAGGATAGTATAAAGGAGAAGAAGGTTTCTTCAACAATAAATCTTAAAGCCTACGATAATGCGACTAATACACACATTGAATATGTAATTGATGATGGTTTTAATGGCTCAATTTTAAATAATAAAGGAATCTATCAAAGTGATGGAATATCTTTTATAGGTAAGATGTCAAAGCTTAATGTTATAAGGCCTAAAATCAGTGTAAAGCTATCTCGTGGTAATGAAACTAAATATTATACTATTGAAACAGCTGATTCCTTTATCGTTTTTCCTTTGACTAATGAGCAAATCGGATCATTACTGATTAATAATTCATCCTTAAGCTTTGTATCAGATAAGGATGCTTTATCATTTGATACCTTACTTACAAGCTTTAAGGATAAACTTGCAAATGTTAGTATAACTGAAATTAGTATCGATGATAATAAATATCAAAACTATTTAAATAAGATTGATAATACTATTTCCTTTGTAGGATTAAGTGCAAATGCAATTTATGATACATCATTTACAATTAAGCTAGATGTTCTAATTTCCGAAGGTTATAGTATAACAATTTCTAAAAAGGTAAATGCTACCCTTCTTGGTAAAGAATCATATGTTACAAAATATGATATAAAGAATCGTTTAAGCTCTAAATTCAATGAGAATGATTATATTAATGGTAATACCTATTCCTTTAATGTTTATGGAGCACTTGCACCAACTGTTAGTGGAAATAAGAAGATTATCTATATTAAATATAATATTCCTTCAGAAAGCCAAAGCTATGTTTCAATCATTTATAAATATGCTACTAATTCACAAATCGAATCACAGGTTGCTTATTTTTTAAATAATAATGATAGCTATGAATTTATTGATATTGATGAAAGAACAACAAAAATTACAAGTTTAAATGGTAATGATACTTTATTTGTATTATTGTCTGATGATGATCATTATAGTGGAACTAAATATACAATCGATGCTACAGGTGTTAAGGAATCTAGTACTGGTAATTATGCTATATTATATAGTTTAGTAGGGAATGTTAATATCTTAAGCAATAAAGTTCCTCAGGATGAGGTTACAAATGTTAATGTTAAAGCTGAGCTTTATGAATATAGTGATTTTTCAGGGGATGTATATAATGATTTAACTTATAGCTTTAGCTTTCCTGTGGAAGGTATTATTCACTATGGTAATGATAACGGAAATGTAAAGAATAATTTATTTTATAATGCTTTACAGGATATTTTTGATGCTAATAATGATAATATGATTACTTATAGTGAGGCTCATGCAACTTTATCTAGTGTCAAATCTACACTTGAGGCTAAAGGACTTTTATCAAAATATTTAGCAATTGATACTAAATATAATTTAGAGTATTTAAAATTTGATGGAATTAGTATTGATTATCTTGATGGCTTAGAAAACTTCAGTAATATTTCGGGCTTTTCCTTTAATTCATGTGGATTTACTGATTTGTCAAGGCTTAGAAGGCTTCATAATTTAACTTATTTTTCGGCTACAAACAATCGTATTACCAATATCGAGCCTTTAAATTTACTTGATAATTTAATTTATCTTAATTTATCAAATAATAGTATTACAAGTATTTCTGATATTGCTTATTTAAGTAGTCTTTCATATCTTAATTTTGATAGTAATAAGATTACCGATTTTGAAGCTCTTGAAAATATGACGACAATTAAAGAACTATATTTAAGAAATATGACTAAGAATGGAACAGAATTTCCTAATGATTTTAGTATTGCTTATCAGCTTACCCTTGTAATGGTAAACTGTGCTTCAAATAATGCTTATCCAACTATTAAAACGGGAAGCGGTAGTGGAGTTGTATTTAATGTGGATTCTACAAAAATTGCGGCCGTTGAGGTACTTAAGCAGCTAGAGACTATCAATCGTGTTTCTAAAATATTATATTTGCCAACCAGCTATATTGATGCAAATGGTACATCTCATACTATTTCATGGAGCACAAGCAATTATAAAGTAATTAATATTTTAAATGAAACAGATCAATATGGCTCTCAGGTTTATAAAATTAATAGCCCTATTATTGATACTCCAATGGATATGATTGCCCAAGTTGATGGTCAATCATTCCAAAGAAGAATCAGGGTTACAGTTATAAAATCGGATGATTCACATATTTTCTTATATTCTAATGGTAATTATTATGATTTAACGGCCAATCCAGATTTAATCCCTGATGCTAGCCTTATAAATGCTTTTTTTACAAGCTTTAATAATAATACTGCGGATGAAATTTCATTCACTGATTCAAATGGGAATGTAATTACTACAAGTGAAAAATATGTTATTTCTAAAGCTGATTACGATCATGCAATATCTGCGGAGGTTATTTCTACGATTGACTGGTCAAATTATGGTATTGAATCATTAACCGGAATGGTATATTTGGCTCCATATTTCAAAACTGGATCTGGTCAGGCTAAATCTTTGAATCTTGAGGGCAATCCTTTGGATAGTCTAGTTAATCTAAAGTACTTAACGGAAATTACGGAGCTTCGTCTTGGTGGAAGTCAGTTTGATTTTAATGAATTAATTGATGTACAAATAAGCGCTACAGGGACAAGCTATTCAACCCCTTTAAATATAACAAACTTTTATGTGTCAAAGTGCTACCGTCTTGATAATGATGATGTTTTAGCAGGATTATTTAAAATTTATTATTATGCAAATAAGAGTCTTAATATCTATATTGATGAAACTACAACTGCTTGGAATCCTTATGAAAAGCTAATTAATAAGAAAATGTCTTATTTACCGTCTATAATTAGCTTTAATGAATTGGGCTCATATGATTTATTTAATACAAAAGGTATTTATACATCATCTTCTGGATTTGAGATATATTTTTATGGAATAAAACATATTTTTAAAGCGTCTAGTTCAAAAATTTATACACGATTTACTAATAAGTATAGTTGGCAAAATAATAATGATTATTTTGATATAACAAATGGTACAATTAATTATAAAAAGCTAATCGCTTCTAATGAAACATCATATTTAGTTTCTAATTTAACCTATTCTAATAGTAAAGGTGTTAGCCTAAACTATGAATATATTTTACAAATTAATTGTGAGGATCGCTCAAACTATGTTGTCGTTTATGATAAAGATAGAACTCTTTTAGGAAATAAATCTGAGGAGACATTATCGAATCTATTCGGTTCAAAGGAGCTAAAGGAGGAAATATTAACGAAGCTTCATAATAGCTTTATAAATGAAACTGCTGTAACTTCTTTAGAGTCGTTAACAGATTCTAATTATGCACTTATTGACAATACATATTATATTTCTCTTAATCGTCTTAAAGGAATTTCATTCAATAACAATTCTTTTAGTTTTTCAAGTATGACCTCAAATGATTATGATTTCCTTTATGGATTAAGATATTTGCCTAATATTAAATCAATCTTTGTTAAGATGGATTTTAATGCTGGTGATGGTGCTGATTTGATAAATCTTGAATCTATTTCAACTCAATGGTCTTATATAGATTTTTCTAATTTAACTACTAGGCTTTCTAATCTTAAAACCATTAACATTAAAGAATTTAATGGCTTCGTTATAAACGATGATATTGGATCAAATATGCCGAATTTATCATCATTGACCTTAAATCAAACGAATAATAAAACCTCGGATTACGAATATTTTGATTTGAATAATTTAAGATATTTTATTTCGAATGGAAAATGCAGCCTAGAATATTTATATTTAAATGGTGTAACCTATAGTAATGGTTCTAATCCAGGATTTTCTAATCCTCAAACAAGAATTTTGATTGATATAAGAAATGCCTATAAGGCTTCCGTAAGCGGGGCTTATAAAGAACCATCCTATTATATTGGTACACCGACATCTAATAAATTTTCAAGCTCAAGTAAGTTATTATTTAATCTTACTGCTGATGGTGTTGTTGATTATGTTTATATTGATTCTAATACAAAGTGGTCGGCATCAGGAGCATCATCAAGTAATACAAAGATAGATGAATTTGATTCCGGATTTGAAGATAAATTATTATCAAATATGAAATATTCCGATTTAGGACTCTCAATTAATGATAATAGATGGTCTAGCCTTAATGAAGATGCTAAGGTCAATTTGGGCTTGGATACAAAGCTAACACTTCCAACTAAATCAGGAAAAATCTTCTTTGGTATTAGTAATACTGAGGACGGTACTAATTTAAAAAATAACTATAATATCGATTGGTATTTATGGAAGATTAGTAGTAATAATAATTTTACAAGCAAGACTAAATTAAATAGTACTAATGGTGATGATTATATTTATACTTGTAGCGAGGATGGATATTTAGTTTTAGTAGGTATTTTAAATAATAAATATTTCTTCATTTATCAATTTGTTGTTGGTAATGGAGATGGTGTTTATAGTATTCTTAGCAATAATAATTTAAGATTATGGGCTTTTGTTAATGCTGAGGTCTCAAATTCAAAAGCTTTGACTATGAATCAATCATTAGTTGATTATGTAAGCGTGTTAATGGGTAAAAGCTATAGCTTTAATTCTTCATATAGTTCTGATATTACTATTTCAAGTATTGATGATTTAGCAAATAGTACAATAAAAAAATATTTAATTTCGAAGCTTCAGGATAGAATAACGACATTAAATCTTAATAGTTCTAATTATACTGATTTTAGCTTCTTTGAAGGCTTAACTAGTATTAAAAACTTAAATATATCAAGCAGCGCCTTTATTATTAAGGATTTAAGTATGTTTACATCTTTAGTGAAGGCGGATTTAAGTAATAATAAAAATATAAAGCCTACTATTATTACTAATCTTTCTCAAAGTGTTACGGAATTAAATTTGCAAAATACTAAATGCGATTATAATTTAGATACATTTACATATCTTAAGGAATGGTTTAATAGTGCATCAGCTTCTACCTTAAAACTATCAATTAATAGTACTAGTAGTTCTATTACATCTAGTAATGTTGCTGATTACTTAAGTAGAGTAGAAGAAATTACAGCCAAGGAATATGACATCACATCCCAAGGAAATGAATTTTATAATTTATACACATCAGGCAGTGTTTCAACAAATATTTATAAAATTAATTGGGATTTTTATAAAACCTTCCAGTCAACAATTGGCAATTACGCCTTTGTACCAAATACTGTCACAACCGTGTATGTATCATATAGTCAAACTGGTACAGTGTTTAGTAATATTGCAATTCCCCTTAAGGTAATGGGAAGTACAGCGTCTGTTCCTAGGTTTAGGTCAAGTAAGAATGTCAATGGATTAGGTATTAACGATTTAAACTATGAACTAATAAGCTATGCGATTAATCAAAATGCATTTATATATCAGAATGGAATGTTTGAACTAAAAGATAATGTTGAAATATATTGGTCAGATACGTTATTTAAATCATTATCACCAAGAAATTTTGATAATTTTATTACCAAGGTTGAGGGAAATAATTTTATGTTTTATCTAGTTGATGGAGGAAAGTGTATTATAATACACTTGGATCAAGATTATTATAATTTATATTCCATTGATGATTTTAAGCCAAGCTATACGAAAAGCTCAGATACAAAACTTGATATTATAAATAGCCAAGATTTGCTTAGTAACATTAAATTTGAATTTGATAACTTAAGTTATGAATATTATAACGAAAATATTGATGATAATAACGTTTATTTAAATGTTAAAATGCCTGGTTATATCTTTATTGATGGGGTTCCATATAAAATTTCAATTAAAACAGAAAAGAATGATCATAGTGAGCTTATATATAATGGCTTAAATCCTTCCCAAATTATTATTGATTCAAGTACTTTAGTTTCTAATAAAGTATTTAATGAAGGATCTACAACAACTATTAAATTCCAGCTTTATCTAGACGACTTAAATATTATTCTTGGAAACAAAAAGAATGTTATGTCGATTTCGATTTATCATGGTCAATCAACAGATGTATTAATTGATTCATATGATTTATATGTTGAGGCCTTAAAAGATGAAGTAGGATATTATATTACTTCAGGTGTAAACAAAACAAAGGAATATGTTAGCGAAAGTAAAATCGTTTTTGCAACTAAAGAAAATAATACGCGCTATAATTTAGATACAAGTGGTAATATTTATTTAATCCGTGGTAGTGAGCTATTTGTATCAGGACGTTTTCAAATTGCTCTTATTAAAATGTTTAAGAATTATTCACTTTATGAAGGAGAAGCTAGTACTCATAGGCTTGGCGTTGTAATTTCAACTTCATCTCGTGAAGGAACAACAAAATTTGCAAATGGTTCTAGTAGTGGTCAATCAGACGCCGTATCTTCGATTGAAGGAATTCAATATTTTTGTAATTTAAGGGAATTTGATGTTGCAGGTGGAATATTCCAAAGTATTGAGCCTTTAAGATCTCTAAGTCTTACTAAGTTTTTATATCGAACATCAGATACTAATACCTATACAATGGTAGAGGATTTCTCTCCATTACTTGCGGGCTCTTTAAATTCACTCATTGAATTTCAATATGCATCAAGATCTAATACCTTTGTTAATGATTTTTCATTCTTATTAAAATTTAATAAATTAAAATATGTTTATATGTTTAGTGTAGGAGTTCAAAACGGTAGTCAAACAAGCAATGGACCTGGAGATTCTAAAGCTTATAAGCATATGTCACTTTCAAGCTTTGCTTATTTAGTTGATGCACTTAATAATAAGAATATTGAGGTTATCATTAATAAAAATATTTTAGGTTCAAATCCTTATCTTGAGGCTGTAACGCAAAAATGGTCATCTAGTCCTGAATATACTGTAAGGGTTAAGGCTGGGTATAAGGAAGCTATAAGGCTTTTAAATCTTTATGAAACCTCATCAGTATTTGATATGAGTCCGACGATTAGTAATAATTATATTTTAAATGTAGGAATATCTGATAACTATGTTTATCTTCCTGCAACATTAAATGATGGTGGAAACCTATATTTGATTAATTATCAAGGAGCATCAGCTTTACTCGGTGAATTTAAGTATATCTTAAAAACAAGTTCGGGTGAAGAAGAGCTTACAGGTGATGAGGCGCTTTCACTAATTAAAACAGTAGATTTTTATACTAAACAAATTGCCAAAGAAGCGGTTCTTTATGTTAAAATAAAGATAGCATCTAATACAATAAAGGATAAATTTATTGATTGTGGTTACATGAAGGTAAATATGCGTATATTAGTTGGTAGTGGTGAATCGAAATATTATACGGAAAGAGTTTTAACCTTAAGCTTTAGCTAGAAATGGAGGTGTATCGATTATGAAGAAGAAAAAAATAATCATTTTAATTATATGCATAAGTGCTTTTCTTGCAATTGGAGGATTTATGACTTATGCGATTAATGTAAAAATTGAATATAATTATAATTTAACAGTTGATGCACCTCGTATTAGCTCTAGGTGCGACGGTAATTCTCTTGAAATTAGCTATGCTAGTGATATTGATACCCCATCAACAATTGATATTGTTCTTCCAATATCTACCAAAATTAATAATTTAGAGCCTACGCATATATCAAATTATTATAATATTTACACTAATTTAGGTATATCAAGCAGTTATATCTTAACTAGTATTCCGGACAATTATTATATATATGCTAATAATATTTTTTATATTAATAAGACCAATGTCTTATATCAAAACGAATATATTGATTCATATGATAGTTTAGTTCAAGCTAATTATAGTAGCTACTATAATAATCTATTTGATTATTTAAATAATAAAAATAAACTATATAGAGCTAGATATATTATTGTTGATGACATAAAAATTGAAGATGATTATACTATTACAAGACCAATATCCTTAGACATTTTGGCTAATTGCAATTTGAGTTTAAATGGGAATTTAATTATTAATAATTTTAATTCGGGTAATTATTATTTAAATAATTGGGGAAAAATTAATTCTAGCACTAGTAATATTATTTTAAATCATCAAAAAAACAATTATGAAATTAAGGATAATATTAAAGCATATGTTATTGTTAATGAGGATTTAAATGCTAATGATGCTAAAAATTTTATTTTGAATTATATCCCATCATATATTACAAATGAAATATATTTACCAAAATATTATATGTCATCTAAAATCAGCTTTAAATATGAGATTGGTTCTGATGATGTAAAGGAAGAATTTAATGGTATTGTTAGTTCAAGTAGAAAAACTAAGCTTTTTATTACGATTAGCGATGGCCAAGAAGAATATATTGTATCTAAGGATGTTATTTTAGGTGATAGTGATGAGTCAGTATTAAATATTTTAAAATTAGAACTTTCATCTAATAATTTATTTAAAGATTATGATTTATTAAAGCTACTTACTTCATTAGGAATTAAAAGAGATATTGAAATTACGCTTGGTGATAATGCTTATCTTGTTTATAATGAAATTAATTCTCTTTCTAGTATAAGATTAACTTATAATGATGGCTATTATTATGAAAATAAACAGGTTAATGGGCTTACTATTAGACGTGGTCTTTCTTCAAGTAATAATTTTGATTTAACAATTGGTAGCCTTTCATCATCTATTTACTTAGGTGATATTTCCCTTGAAGAAAAGGTTTCTTATCTTAAGGAATATTTTCATACATATGTCGTAACTAAAAATAATTTACCATATGATATTATATATCAAATCGATAATAAAACCTATTTGGGTAATAATATTATTTATGATGGAATTTTATTTGATAATTTAAATTATAAAATTATTGACGCAAAGGGCATTGATTTTACTGATTATAATGTAGCAAATGGTGCGATTACCTTTAATCAACCTGATAACGAATTTGATAAATTATATTTAGTTTATTTTAATGATAATGATGAATTGTTTAGAATTGATATTAGGCGTTCCTTAAATGGTAGTTCGGGTGAAAGTAGCGATTTTGAAAGTAACAATCCCTTTGATATTTTGTTTACTGATGATACCAATTGGCTTAAAACTAATACATTTATAATGCCTGCATCATATAGTGATTTTTATGCTAATATTTCTATTATATCAATTAATGGTGAGGCTTATAATTATGATAATTATTTAGGACAAAAAACTGTAAGAGGAGTTACCTATTCAAATATTAAGCTTCATAATATGATTTATATTTCTAAGAATAAAGTATATGGCACATCAAACTATGCTAAAGAAATCAACATTAATATTGATTCTAATTATATTCCTGATTCTAATTCAGTTGTAGCAATACGCTGTGAGCTTTATAATCTAGGTGCCGGTGAGGTAACAGCTGTTCATAATTATACCTTGACCATTCCTGGTATTTTGAAGTGCGGACGTGAGGCTTTAGATGGATATTTCCCTAATATATTTGTGGATAACACCTTTTATGATGCAATTATTGCTCATCTTAAAAATAATAATGAAGTTGATTATTATAAGGATGTAGATGATAAAAGCTATTTACTTGCGAATATTAGATATTTGACTAACTTTAATTTGGGTATTAAAAGTGATACTGAAATTGATATTTCGGGTATTGAAACATTAACAAATACTAATTCAATTGTGCTTGATAATATCAATATTAAAAGCCTAAGCCCCTTTAAGTATTATAATTCTGATGAGCTTGAGGTTTTAAGCCTTAAGAATTGTCAAATTGATAAATCAAAGTTATATGATGATTCATCATGCTTATATTCATTATCAGTAATATCACTCGATTTAAGCTATAATAATTTGAGTGCTGTAACATCATTTAAGCACATGTTTTTTAGAACGGTTGAAACTCTTAATTTAGATAATACTGGACTAAAAACTATTTCTGGTATATCTGATGTAATTAATCTTAAGGTATTATATTTAAGAAATAATGGAATCGAAAATTTTGAGGCTTTAAAATATTTGAAGAACATTTCAACTGTTTATCTTGAGAATAATGCATCATCAAGTATTTATTATGGAAACGAAGGCTTAGCTAATCTTTGTGTCTACTATTGGGTATTTAAAACATATAAAGCTAATATTTATATAACGAATGATACTATTTTTAGTCTTACTAATTATGAAAAGATTGAGAATATGATTTTAGCTCTTAATGCTTTTGTTTTGCCAACAAGGATCAGTAATGGTGAGCATGATAGAATATCTAAAATCATTTTTGGATATAATGTTGATGGTATTACATTTAGTATTGAATCATTTATAAATGGTAAAATATTGGTCAAGGCTGTAAGTGGAGATCTTACGTGCTACCGTGAATTTTATTATGAGGAGGCTTAGAATGAAGAGCAAGCGACTTTATCTAATTGCAAGTATTACTATTTTATCAATTGTTTTAATTGGATTTGGAATAACATATGCTTGGTTTTTACCTAAGGCTAACTCTAGCGTTATTAAATCAGGTGATATTTCCCTTAATATAACAGGATATGTTAATCAAACAGAGGGTGATGATAATACAATTTGTCAGAATTATCCTAAAGCCTTGAAGAATGACACTATTGATTTGAATCTTAATTTTTTTGATAATACTCTAACATTCGGCTTTGTAATTGAAAATACATCTAAGGCTGATGCGAATGTAGAAATTAAGCTTTCTGATTTTTCTAAATATATTTTTGAATCATATGGTAATGAAATTACAACAGCATTAAAGAAAAAGGCTGCCTTATATAATTCTAAATTTTTCCTTTATTTTGATAGAGCTAAGCTTGTTGATGGTAGTGATATATCAATAAATGATGGGAAAATTACATTTAATGATAGTGTGGGAGAAAATATTGAACTTCTAAGCCCTGATTTTGTTTGTGAGGATAAAACTTTGTTTTTATGGAAATATAGTAATAATAATCCGTTTATAAATTTTAATGTTAATATTGGCGAAACAAAAACAATTTATATTTCTTTAAAAAATTCACAATCATCTACTTCAATAAAGGTTGATTACTTAAATTGGCTTTATAGTTATGGAATTAATTATATAAAAGATATAAAGAATATCACAGATGAGGAAGCAATTAAAATATATCTTAAAAGGTATTATGATGAAGAGGTTTCGACACTTTTAAATGATGGAGATCAGGTTGTCTTGCCTGATACCATATTTAATTTAGATTATTTTGAGTTTGTAGCAAGTACTAAAAAAATTAAAATACAATAAAGAGGAACAATTTAATTTTGTTCCTCTTTATTGTATATTTGCAAAAAAAATTATTTTTTTTAAATTTCATTTTTATCTAAGCTTTTGTCTTCATCCCCAAAACTACATTTTTAATTGACATTTACAGCTTAAGTATTGATTTTCGTTTTATTCTCATATCAGTACCAACTTTCAATGTCATTAGTATATCAAATAATGTAAGTATTAACAATAATTGTGTTAAATGATAACATTTTATTTGTTAATATATGTAAAATTATATATAAATTTTGTCATAAAAATGAAATGACAAAATTCGATAAAATGATGAGAAAAAAAGTAAAATCATGTCGATTGTTGTTGAAATGAATTTAATATTTCTTTTTTTTGTAAAAAGTTTTACAAAAAAAGATTGAATGATTTAATTTATTTTTATATACTATGTTAAAGCTTATAAAAATGGGGTGAGTAGATAAATGAAAATGTTTAAAACTATTATTTTCTTTTTTGTTTCATTAGTTGCTGTTTCAAGCTTGTTAATGATTACATTATTTCATTATTCTTCAAAATTTAATAGAAATCTTTTTAATATGGCTTCAAATAATTTAGAATCAACATATGATGCGGTTAGTCAAATTTTTTCACGTCAAATTGAAGAGAAGAATAATGATTTAAAGATGATTAACTTATATTTAAATGACGAAAAGGATGAAGTTACAATCAAAAAGTATTTGAAGTCGGTTATAACAAAGTCAGATATTGATAATTTTTATTTTGTAAATGATAATGACTTTTATAATGTTGATTGCAAAGCTATATTTAATGAGGCTTCTTTTAGTTCTTATGGCATGGATGAAAATTTTAGATTTGACGGACAAACATTTTATTTTATATTGAATGTTGAAGAAAAAAATTATCACAATATTAAATATAATAAAATAGCTATAACCTATGATGAGGATAATTTTTTATCAAATGTTTCAATTAAAGCTTATAGACAAGAATGTAATTCAGGTATTTTTTTAAATGACGGTAGGCTTTTATCTAATCTTGAGAATGATTTTTGGGATTATGATAATATATTTGAATTGTTAGATCAATTTGAATTTAAGCATAATGATATATCGTTTGCTAAAGATATAAATTCAAAAAAATATGGTACTTATGAACTTAGGTATAATAATAAAGATTATTATTTACATTTTAAAAAAACAATAATTGATGGTGTTATATTAATTGGACTTATTCCACGGCAAGCAATGCATTTGACAGTGAGTAAAATTCAAACGGATACAATTATTATGTTAAGTGGTTTTGGAGGAATTATTTTGAGTTGTATTTCTTTGAATGTTTTTCTATATTATAAGAAAAAATTAAAAATTAAAAACAAGGAACTGACTACGCAAAATATTTTGTTTCAAACATTATCAGAAAATATGGATGATATATTTGTACTATTAGATAAAAAACTAAAGCCTGTATATGTAAGCCCTAATTCACTAAGGTTAATTGGAGTTTCACCAATTGAAATAAAAGCCGATATTAATAAAATGTTTGAATGTGATGCTTCTAATGTTAATCCCTTAATAAATAATGCCAAAAATCTTAAAATTGGCCAAAGTATTGAAGTTGAAAGAAGACTTAGAAATAATGCTACGGGAGAGACTTATTGGTGTTTAGATAAACTATATCATTTAAGAGAAAAGAATGATGATATTTATATTTGTATATTATCTGATAGAACGAAGGAAAAGAAAAACTATGAGCAAATTGAAACTGCCCTTGACGTGGCTAAGCAGGCTAATTATGCTAAGACATCTTTTTTAGCAAATATGTCTCATGACTTAAGGACTCCAATGAATGCTATTTTAGGATTTTCTAACCTTTTACTTGAATGTGACGATGAGACTAAAGCAAAAGAATATGCTTCTAAAATTAATTCCTCTAGTAAAATTCTAATGGACATAATAAATGATATATTGGATTTGTCTAAAATTGAAGCTGGTAAACAAACTATTAATATTTCAAATATTAAAATTGATGATGTTTTGAAAAAAATTGAAATGGTTATTAAGCCTCTAGCTAATAAGAAAAATATTACATTTAATATATATAAGAAAAACATAATACATAATGATATTGAAACAGATAGATTAAAGCTTGTTCAGGTTTTTACTAATGTTATATCAAACTCAGTTAAATATACAAATGATGGGGGACTTGTGACCTTTTTAATTAAAGAACTTCCAAGTGAATCAACAAGAGTAGGTAAATATGAATTTATTATTGAAGATAATGGCATTGGCATGAGTAAGGATTTTTTAAATGATATTTTTTTACCATTTGCTAGAGAAAAAGATAAAGTAAAGGATATTCAAGGAACTGGGTTAGGTATGCCAATTGCTAAAAATATTATTGATCTTCTTGGGGGAACAATAGATGTCGAAAGTGAAGAAAATAAGGGGACAAAATTTACAATTAGATTTGATTTTGGAATTGTTAATGATTCGGTTAAAGTAGTGACTCAAGATACATCTATGGACAATGATTTAGATTTAGGCGGAAAAAGAGTATTAGTTGTAGAGGATAATGAAATAAATGTAATTCTTATAACGGAAATTCTTAAAAAATTTAATATAATTGTAGATGTTGCATGTAATGGAGAAGAGGGGGTTAATAAAGTAAGATTAAATCATAATTATGATTGTATTCTTATGGATGTGGTAATGCCAGTAATGAATGGATATGAAGCCACAAAGATGATTAGGTCTCTGGACAGGGAGGATGCAAAGGTGATTCCGATTATTGCGATGACAGCAAATGCATTCACGGAGGACAGGCTAAGAGCAAAAGAAGCAGGAATGAATGAACATATCGCAAAACCTTTTGATGTAAAACTATTGGTAAAGATAATTCATAAATTGGTGCATTAGAGCATGTTTGAAAAATAGTCTCAGAAGGGGGATTCGTAATGAGAAAGAAAAAATGGAACAGAGTTTTAGCTGTACTTTTAATGATGGTGATGAGTATATCACTTCTGTCAGGATGTGGCAGCAAAAGTGCGGAAAAAGAAGATGCAGAAACAATCACTGTGTATTTATGGAGCACAAACCTGTATG
>ENA-ORNR01001582-ORNR01001582.1-human-gut-metagenome-genome-assembly--contig:-NODE-1582-length-20394-cov-3.375879_pt1 | contig 20394 bp, 15 predicted proteins | sample MGYA00242114_ERZ509020 | MGnify/ENA primary metagenome ERZ509020 (study PRJEB26280, sample SAMEA2338758) | human gut metagenome | biome: human gut; feature: human-associated habitat; material: faeces...
CAGGGGTGGAACCCCCTTTTGCCGGACGCTGAAAATCGTTTTCTCTAAGAGAAATCATGCAATGCATCTTCTGAAGTCAAAGCAATAAACAAATATTTTATAATCATTCCAGTGAGCAGTTCCAACAAAATACACCGCACAGCATTGTCGCAACGCATAAAATATGCTATAATAGAACCAGCCTTTTTTCACACAAAGAATGAAGGAAACAACGAAACAGATAGGATTTGAATCAATATGAATCAATATACCGTCATTGGCATTCTCGCCCATGTAGATGCCGGAAAAACAACGCTTTCGGAGGCATTGCTGTTTCAAGCAGGTGTCATCCGCAAACAAGGCAGAGTCGACCATAAAGATGCCTTTCTGGATACCAACCCACTGGAACGGGAGCGAGGGATTACCATCTTTTCCAAGCAAGCTATCCTGCCCTTGCCGGAAAAGACCATCACCTTGCTGGACACGCCGGGGCATGTCGATTTTTCTGCTGAAACTGAACGAACCTTGCAGGTATTAGATGCTGCCATTTTGGTCATCAGCGGTCTGGATGGCGTACAGAGCCACACCGAAACGCTCTGGCAACTGTTGCAGCAGTATCACATCCCAACCTTTTTATTTCTCAATAAAATGGACTTGTCCCCCTATTCCGAAGCAGAACTGCTCACACAGCTACAGGAAAAATTATCGCCGCACTGCCTTTCTTTCACACAGAAAGATGCAGCCTTTTATGAAGCTGCTGCTCTTGCAGAGGAAGCCTGTTTGCAACAATATCTGGAAACAGAGCAGATTTCGGATGACCTGCTTCGCACTGCCATTGCAAACCGCACCTTGTTCCCCTGTTGGTTTGGCTCTGCTCTGAAACAGCAAGGCATTGCAGACTTTTTAAATCTGCTGGACAAATACGCTCCAACTGTTCCGGAGCAGTCTGCATTTGGAGCAAAAGTATATAAGATTACCGAAGACGAATCTGGCAACCGTCTGACGCATCTAAAAATCACTGGCGGAACGCTGCACGTTCGGGATAAATTGCCGAGTGGCGAAAAAATCACGCAAATTCGTCTTTATAATGGTGTAAAGTTTCAAACCGTCGATGCTGTCACCAGTGGTATGGTGTGTGCCATTACTGGATTGTCAAAAACTTATGCTGGGCAGGGGCTGGGAAAAGAACATGATACCGCACCGCCGACCCTTGCCCCCGTGTTGTTCTATCGGGTGCAGATACCATCATCGTTAGATGTTCATAAGGTGCTGGAAAATATGCGGAAACTGGAGCAGGAAGACCCACAGTTGCAAGTGCGATGGAACGAGCAGCTGCAAGAAATATCCGTTCGCCTGATGGGAGAAATTCAACTTGCTGTCTTGCAACGGTTGATGTTAGAGCGGTTTTCCATGCCGATTTCCTTTGATAGCGGAAGTATTGCCTATCGGGAAACCATTCAGAAACCAGTAGAAGGTGTTGGACACTACGAGCCGCTCCGGCATTATGCAGAGGTGCATCTATTATTAGAGCCATTGCCAACGGGCAGCGGTTTGCAGTTTGCAGCAGCTTGCAGAGAAGATGATTTAGATCGCAACTGGCAGCGGCTTGTTCTGACACATTTACAGGAAAAAACACACGGCGGTGTGCTGATGAATGCTCCGATTACCGATATGAAAATCACATTGATTGCTGGAAAAGCACACGTCAAGCATACCGAGGGCGGTGACTTTCGGCAGGCAACCTATCGTGCTCTCCGGCAGGGATTACTTTCTACAGAAAGTGTCTTATTAGAGCCGTGGTATCAATTCCGCTTGACGATTCCAACAGAATGTGTTGGCAGAGCGATTGCAGATTTACAGCATATGTCTGCAACTTTTTCCGCTCCGGAGCAGGCAACGCCAACGACACAGGTCTTGCAGGGAACAGCCCCTGTTTCCGAACTGCGAACCTATTCTGAAACGGTTGTCGCCTATACCAAGGGGAAAGGTCGGCTGTTCTGTCAGATGAAAGGATATTTCCCCTGCCACAATACAGAAGAAGTGCTGGAACAGGTTTCTTATGACGGAGCGAACGATCCGGAAAACTCTGGAGATTCCATTTTCTGTTCCCACGGAGCAGGGGTATTGGTCAAGTGGGATGATGTGCCGAAGCATATGCATTTGCCCTATGCATATGTTCCAGAGCAGAAAGCAGAATTGACACCGCCAGTACAGCTTGCTCGACAGGCGGAGCGATACCGTAGTCGACTCGAAGAAGATCAAGCGTTGCTGGGCTGGTTTGAGCGAACTTATGGGAAGATTCAGAGAGATCCTCGTCAGGCATTGGACAGGCTTCCGGATGATGTGACGGAAACTGCAAAAACTACTCCTTTGCAGCCACTAAAAACCGGAGATGTTTATTTGTTGGTAGATGGTTATAATGTCATTCATGCATGGGATTCCTTGAAACAGTATCTGCCCGACCATTTGGAACTGGCACGAAAACAGTTAAGCGATTGGCTCTGTAATTATCAGGGTTTTCGGCAGTGTCAAGTAATTTTGGTTTTTGATGCGTATCAGGTAAAGGGTGGACGGGAACATGTGGAGCAATATCATAACATTCATATTGTCTATACCAAGGAAGCGGAAACCGCAGATGCCTATATTGAGCGAACAACCTATGATTTGGCGAAAGAACGGCGGGTGCGGGTTGTAACTTCTGATGGATTGGAGCAGCGAATTATTTTAGGAAATGGAGCATGTCGGGTATCTGCCGCAGAATTTGAGAAAGAGTTGAAAGAAGTAGAGCAGGCAATTCAGTCGTACTTACAAAGCGGACATCACCCCAGCAATCATATCACCATGAAATAAATGATATTACGTATTAAAAAACGAGCCACAGGCAACCAAAAGTTTTTTGGTGCAGCAATTTTACAAAAATGCTGCCGAGGTGTGGGCGAGCAGCCCACGTTTGCGAAGCAAATGAAACTGTACAATGAGATGGAACAAAAATCTAGGAGAGAACCGCAAAGAATCGCAATTGCCTTAAAAATTGAGAGGTTGTAATGAGAATACAAGGTTTCAGGGGCAATTGCGATTCCCAGGCAAGCTGGGGATGTGCCCCAGCCTTGCCGAACCGGATTCGGGAGGTTTCCCTAAGAGCAGCATTTCGGTATAAACCGCTCCCCTCACAAAACATACCTTCATTCTCTGAAAGCACCTTGCAATCTGATAGGTTTTGTGGTATAATAAAACAATTATACAGAAACGATTGTACCGAGAATCGGAAAGGAGGAAACCCACTTGAAAATTTCAACCAAAGGTCGCTATGCACTGCGGATGATGCTGGATCTTGCCATCCATCAAAACGAGGGATTTGTTTCGCTGAAAGACATTGCAGACCGGCAGGGCATTTCCAAGAAATATCTGGAACAGATTGTCCCACTTTTAAACCGTACGGGCATGCTGCGAACGAATCGAGGCTATCAGGGCGGCTATCGGCTTGCAAAATCACCGGATGCCTATACAGTCGGGGAGATTTTACGCCTGACAGAAGGCGACCTTGCCCCCGTTGCCTGTCTACAGGGAGATACCGTCAACTGTGAACGTGCCGACCATTGTATCACGCTGCCTGTCTGGAAAGGGCTGTATCATGTCATCAACGACTATCTCGACCATATCACCTTGCAGGATGTTTTGAACCAAGCACCAGAACAGGGCGGCGTGTTCTGTATTTAACCATTCATTCACCGAAAACTAAGAAAAAGAATCTGATGTACCTGTATGATTGCCCGAAATCGTGGGATGCTAATGCCATCTTGACGGAAAAAACAGGGATTGTATGGGGCAGCATGGGCACAAAACTATTAAACTTGTATAATAATTTGTTAAAAATAGAAGTGATATTGTGCAGTCCTACAAATTTTTCAAAACCGCTTGACAATTTACTGGAATCGTGATAAATTTATATTAGCACTCAGAGAGAATGAGTGCTAACACTTAAAAACAAAAGCTGCCAGCGAAGCAGAGAGAAAGGAGCGATCAGATTGGATGCCAGAAAGAAAAACGTGCTGCTTGCAGTGGTAGAAGCGTATATTCAAACAGGCGAGCCGGTCGGGTCGAAAATGATTTCTCAGCTGCCGCAAATTCATGTATCCGCCGCAACCGTGCGGAATGATATGGCGGTGTTGGAGGAGCTGGGCTATTTGGAACAGCCGCATACCTCCGCCGGCAGAGTCCCCACATACAGCGGATATCGGTTTTATATTGATGAGGTAGTAGAACAAGGTTCGCTGTCGGATGCCGAACGGAAGCGTTTGGATGCGATGCTGGGGGATGAATCCCAGCTGACCGAAGATCTGCTGATTCAGAGTGCCACCACTGCACTTTCAGAAGTAACGAAATGTGCCACTGTGGTTTCTGATTTTGCACCGAAATATTCTGTCATTTCCAAGGTGGAAGTTATTCCGACCGGAAAACGGCTCTATGTCGTCCTGCTGATTACCTCAAACGGTACGATTAAAAATAAAGCTTGCCGATTGGAATTCGACTTGACCGAAGAAAATATGCAGTTCTTCCGGAACTTCATGGAAGAAAACTTGCAGGGCGTTTCCATTTCGGATTTATCCGAAGAACGCATGGAACAAATGATTACCGCCGTGAGTGCTTATATGATGGCATTGTCACCGCTGGTACAGGGCGTTTGTGAAATGTCCCGGGATTTGCAGAAGAATAAGGTTTATGTCAGCGGGGAACAAAACTTGCTCTCCTGTCAGGATTTAAATCAAGCAGAAGTGGTGCAGTTTATTTCCCACAAAAACGAACTGCGTGGGCTGCTGGATGATTCGTTCAAAGGCGTTAAAGTGGTCTTTGGCGAAGAGGGTGACCGATTCGTCATCGGCAATTCCAGCATGATTGTTTCGAAGTACCAAAAGGGAGAACAAGCGGTCGGGTCGCTGGGCATCATTGGGCCAATGCGACTGGATTATGCGAAGATTATTCCTTATATTGAATATTTTACCGAAAAGCTTTCGCATCTGATTTCCGAAGAGGATGACGAAGCGGACAACGAATAGGAGGGACGCTAAATGGAACCGAATACGGAAAAGAATCAACAGGCGGAAGCACAAGAAACCGCACAGGAAACCGCAAAAACGGCAGAAGCAACAGCAGCAGAAGAAACGACCGCAACAGAATCTGCTGAACAGCCGGAAACCGCAGCAGCGGAAGCGGAATCTACAACGGAAGAAGATCAGCATATGAAGAAGAAGGAGCTGAAAGCAGCACTGGAAAAAGCCGAAGCAGCGTTGGCAGATCACAAGGATCAGCACTTGCGACTGATGGCAGAATACCAGAACTACCGAAATCGTACGACTGAAGAAAAGAAAAAGATTTACGGCGATGCGAAAGCAGATTGCATCAAGTCACTGCTGACCGTCGTTGATACATTTGAACGTGCCATGGATGCAGCGTGCAGCGATGAAACCTATAAGAAGGGCATTGAAATGACATTCAGCCAGCTGCAAAAGGCACTGGAACAGATGGGTGTCAAAGAAATTGCAGAAGTTGGCGTTGAATTTGACCCGAATCTGCACAACGCCATCAAGCAGATGGATGACACCGATTTTGAAGAAAACAAGGTTTGCCAGATTTACCAGAAGGGTTACCTGCTGGGAGATCGGCTGATTCGTCCGGCAATGGTTGCAGTTTCTGTATAGAAACCAGCTGCCGTGTGCAAAGCGGCAGAATCCACTACCGAGCAGCCGGAAGCAACGTCTTCCGGACAACACGCTGAATAAGCGTTTTTGATAAAGGTTCGCTGCGAAAGCAGTAAAAAACCATCATTTTAATTTGTAATGTTACTTCGTTCAGCAACCTGAACGAATGAGGAAAGGAAGATTTTATTATGGGAAAGATTATTGGTATTGACTTGGGTACAACAAACTCTTGTGTTGCTGTTATGGAAGGCGGTAACGCAGTCGTAATCCCGAACGCAGAAGGTGCAAGAACCACACCGTCTGTTGTTGGTTTCACCAAGAACGGCGAACGTCTGGTTGGTCAGGTTGCAAAGCGGCAGGCAGTTGCCAATCCGGAACGCACCATTTCCTCCATCAAGCGTCACATGGGTTCTGATTACAAGGTAGAAATTGACGGCAAGAAGTATACTCCGCAGGAAATCTCCGCAATGATTCTGCAAAAGCTGAAGGCAGATGCAGAAGCTTATCTGGGTGCTCCGGTAACAGAAGCTGTTATTACCGTTCCGGCATACTTCACCGATGCACAGCGTCAGGCAACCAAGGATGCAGGACAGATTGCAGGCTTGACTGTAAAGAGAATCATCAACGAACCGACCGCAGCAGCACTTTCTTATGGTATTGATAAGGAAGACGACCAGAAGGTTATGGTTTACGACCTCGGCGGTGGTACATTCGATGTATCCATCATTGAAATGGGTGACGGTGTTCAGCAGGTACTGGCTACCGCTGGTAACAACCACCTCGGCGGTGATGACTTCGACCAGAGAATTATTGACTGGATCGTTTCTGAATTTAAGAAAACAGAAGGCATCGACCTTTCTACCGATAAGATGGTTATGCAGCGTTTGAAGGAAGCCGCAGAAAAGGCAAAGATTGAATTGTCTGCAACGACTTCTTCCAACATCAACCTGCCGTTCATCACTGCTGATGCAACTGGCCCGAAGCATTTGGATATGACTTTGACCGTTGCAAAGTTCAACGAACTGACCAAGGATTTGGTTGAAGCAACCATGGGTCCGGTAAAGCAGGCATTGTCTGACAGTGGTCTGAGCAGTTCTGAACTGAACAAGGTTCTGATGGTTGGTGGTTCTTCCAGAATCCCGGCTGTACAGGAAGCCGTTCGCCGGATGCTGGGCAAAGAACCGTTCAAGGGCATTAATCCGGATGAATGCGTTGCATTGGGTGCAGCATATCAGGGCGGCGTCCTCGGTGGTGATGTCAAGGATGGTCTGCTGCTGTTGGATGTAACCCCGTTGTCTTTGGGTCTGGAAACCATGGGCGGTGTTTGCACCAAGATTATTGAAAGAAATACCACGATCCCGACCAAAAAGAGCCAGATTTTCTCCACTGCTGCTGATAACCAGACAGCCGTAGATATCAACGTTCTGCAGGGCGAACGGGAATTTGCAAAGGATAACAAGCAGCTGGGTACATTCCGTCTGGATGGTATCGCACCGGCTCGTCGTGGTGTTCCGCAGATCGAAGTTACGTTCGATATTGACGCAAACGGCATCGTACACGTTTCCGCAAAGGATTTGGGTACTGGCAAGGAACAGAACATCACCATTACTTCTTCTACCAACATGTCCAAGGACGATATCGACAAGGCTGTTAAGGAAGCGGAAGCTTATGCAGAAGAAGACAAGAAGCGGAAGGACGAGGTTGACACCAAGAACAACGCTGAAAATATGGTAATGCAGTGCGAAAGCACATTGGAAGAACTGGGCGACAAGGTTCCAGCTTCTGAAAAGTCTGACGTAGAGAGCAAGTGCAATGATCTGAAGGAAGCTCTGAAGGGAACGGATACTGCTCTGATCAAGCAGAAGAGTGAAGACCTCCAGAAGGCTCTGTATGACCTGTCCTCCAAGCTGTATCAGCAGGCAGGTGCTGCACAGGGCAATCCGGATATGGGCGGTGCAGCAACTGGCGAAGCAGACAACAGCGGCAAAAACAATGGCGGCGATGATGATGTCATTGACGCAGATTATAAGGAAGTTTAATTTCACAGAAACGTGAAAAAACGAACGGCATACGGGACGGATACACAGCATTCGTCCCGCATGTTGTGTTTTTGGTGAAATTTAGAAATTGCAGATTTTAAATAGCAGATATATTTGAACTGGAGTATCAAGAATAGAATGGAAGGAGCTGGGGACGATGGCAGAAGAAAAACGGGATTATTATGAAGTGCTGGGATTGCAGAAAGGTGCTTCAGAAGAGGAAATCAAAAAAGCCTTTAAGACCATGGCGAGAAAGTACCATCCAGATCTTCACCCAGGGGATAAAGAAGCAGAGGCAAAGTTTAAGGAAGTCAACGAAGCGTATGGTGTTTTGTCAGATGCAGACAAACGGGCAAGATATGACCAGTTTGGGCATGCTGGTGTAGACCCGAACTTTGCCGGAGCTGGCGGCGGAGCAGGTGATTTCGGCGGCTTTGGCGACATGGGCGATATTTTCGAGAGCATTTTCGGTGGATTCGGCGGCTTTGGCGGCGGCGGTGGAAGAAGTGCCGCAGCAAATGCAAACGCACCAAGACGGGGCGGCGATATTCACAGCAATGTTCGAATTAGCTTTATGGAAGCTTGTCAGGGTGTAAAGAAAACCATCAGCTTTGCACACATGGATGCTTGTCCGCAGTGTCACGGAACAGGTGCAGACAGCAATACGAAAAAGCAGGTTTGTCCGGAATGCAATGGCCGAGGCAGTGTCAAGACCAACCAGCGGACACCATTTGGCGTCATTTCAAGTACCCGTGTATGTAGTCGTTGCGGTGGACGGGGTGAAATCGTTACCAACCCGTGCAGCAAGTGTAAAGGCAGCGGACGGATTCGTTCGACTGCGAATCTGGAATTGAACATTCCGGCAGGCATCAATGATGGTGAAACCATCCGTATTAGCGGAAAGGGCGATGCTGGCTTGAACGGTGGTTCTGCTGGTGATGTTTATGTAACAGTAGAAATGATGTCCCATCCGTTGTTTGAACGGGAGGGCAGCGATATTTACTGTGACATTCCGATTACCTATGCACAAGCAGTTTTGGGTGCAGAAATCACTGTGCCGACCATTGACGGCGATGTAAAGTATACCATTCCGGAAGGTACACAGAGCGGAACAAAATTCCGTCTGCGTGGCAAGGGTGTGAAACTGTTGCGGCGAGATGCCCGTGGTGACCAGTATGTAACCGTGAATGTAGAAGTACCGAAGAAACTTTCGAAGAAGCAGAAAGAATTGCTGCAAGATTTCGACAATTCTTTGGATGAGAAGAATCACAGCAAACGGGAAAACTTTTTTGACAAGCTGAAACAGCTGCGTCGGAAATGAAGGAATCCGTTTTCGGGGAAAAAGAAACCGAAAACTTGAATGCAGAATATTAAAAAACCGCCTGCTCAACCAAAATTCGTTGAGCAGGCGGTTTTTGTTTTTATTTTAGAAGAATGACAGCTTACAGAGCTACCTTTTCGCTCAGATAAGCTTCCAGATCTGCAATCGGAATCCGAACCTGTTCCATGGTATCCCGATTCCGAACGGTTACGCAGTTATCCTTTTCGAGCGTATCGAAGTCATAAGTGATGCAGAACGGTGTACCGATTTCATCCTGACGGCGATACCGCTTACCGATAGAACCTGTATCATCGAAGTCAATCATGAACTTCTTGGAAAGCTGTGCATAGACTTCCTGAGCCTTACCACTCAGCTTCTTAGACAGTGGCAGGATTGCAGCCTTATACGGAGCAAGTGCCGGATGGAAATGCATGACAACACGAGTATCATTCTTTTCTGCGTCAACAACTTCTTCATCATATGCTTCTGTTACGATGGACAAGAACAGACGTTCTACACCCAAAGACGGTTCAATGACATATGGAATATACTTGCGGTTTTCTTCCGGGTCGAAGTATTCCATAGACTTGCCGCTATGGTTCATGTGCTGAGTCAGGTCGTAATTGGTACGGTCTGCAACGCCCCACAGTTCGCCCCAACCAAATGCAAAGCGATATTCAAAGTCGGTGGTTGCCTTCGAGTAGAAGCAGAGTTCTTCTGCATCGTGGTCACGCAGCCGTAAGTTTTCTTCCTTGATGCCCAGATTCAGCAGGAAGTCCTTGCAGTAGCCTCTCCAATACTGGAACCATTCGAGGTCGGTATCAGGCTTGCAGAAAAATTCCAGTTCCATCTGTTCAAATTCCCGAACACGGAAGATGAAGTTACCCGGTGTAATTTCGTTCCGGAAAGATTTCCCGATCTGACCAACACCGAACGGAACTTTTTTCCGAGTCGTTCTCTGGATGTTTGCGAAGTCTACAAAAATACCCTGAGCCGTTTCCGGACGTAGATACAGTTCCGACTTAGAGTCTTCTGTAACGCCCTGGAAAGTCTTAAACATCAAGTTGAACTGCCGAATGTCGGTGAAATCAGACTTACCGCAGTTTGGACACGGAATCTGCTTTTCCCGAATGTAGTTCATCATTTCTTCATTTGACCAGCCAGCCGGATTTGTACCGTCGAAGTCTTCAATCAAATTATCTGCTCTGTGGCGAGTTTTGCAGGCTTTGCAGTCCATGAGCGGGTCAGAGAAGCCACCGAGATGACCGGAAGCGACCCAAGTCTGTGGATTCATCAGAATGGCACTGTCCAGACCGACATTATATGGGCATTCCTGAACGAACTTTTGCCACCAAGCCCGTTTGATATTATTTTTCAGTTCAACACCGAGCGGGCCATAATCCCAAGTGTTGGCAAGTCCGCCGTAGATTTCAGAACCGGCATATACAAAGCCTCTGGACTTACAAAGGTCAACGATTTTGTCCATGCTTTTTTCCTGATTGGTCAGCATTACAATTTCCTCATTTCTATGATTTTTTGCACAATGTGTGCAGGGTTATTTTTAATTATAAACGAAAGCCTGAAAAATGTCAAGGATTTTGGAAAGATGTGCAAATGAGCGAATGAAAACGATTTTCCGCCGCAGGCGGATTGAAAAGTTTTTCGGTGCAGCAGTTTTTCAAAAATGCTGCCGAGGTGTGGGCGAGCAGCCCACGTTTGCGAAGCAAATTAGATTTTGCAGATTGTTTTTCCAGCTGCAATTGCAAGTTTTAAAACTTGCCAAATCGCAATTGGATTATTTTTATGAAAGAAGTTACAAATTCGGGCAAGGCAACGGGGCAATTGCAGCACACTGGCAGGCAAAAGCAGGGGTGGAACCCCCTTTTGCCGGATGTGGAAGACCGTTTTTCCTAAGAGCATAGTTTTCCAATCCACATTTTAAAAATTTCCCGACCGGTCTTCCATCAGCTGAAATGTAATCGTAAACGAAGACTTTTTTCCATTTTTATCATATCGGAAGCAATCTGCAGTAAGGGAGTCGCCTGCCTTGCAGTCAGATAAAACCGCATTCAGCTGGTCATAATCCGCTGTTTCCGTGCCGTTTACCCGTTCAATGACATCGCCAACCTGTAATTCTGTGTTGGAAATATCGCAGTCCTCAGCAATTTCAGAAATCCAAAGCCCAGATACCTGCGTCCGGTCACTTAGCTGGTAAGTTTCGTGGAATTCTTCCTGCACCTCTGTAATATCCAGCGACCGGAACGTAATGCCGATGCGAACCCGACCGGACACATAGCCCTGCGAACTCAATTCTTCCAAAATCGGCATAGCAGCATTGATAGAGATGGCAAACCCTAGCCCCTCATAAGCAGAACCGCTGTAAGCGTTGGTATATTTAGAAGAAGTAATGCCGACAATCTGCCCGTATAAGTTCACCAACGCACCGCCAGAGTTTCCCGGACTGATGGCAGCATTGGTTTGAATGCAGTCCATTTCAAAGCCTGTAGAAGCACTTTTGATTTTCCGGTGCAGAGCAGATACAATCCCATTGGTTACCGTTCCATTCAGTCCGGCAGGGTTGCCGATGGCAACGACTTCCTCGCCGACTAACAGGGAATCAGAATCGCCAATGGTTGCAGCTGGCAACCCAGTGCGGTTGATTTTTAAAACAGCTAAATCGGTTTTGGTGTCCATTCCAATACAGTCTGCTGAAATGGCTTCATCAGAGTCATTCAATGTAACCCAGAACGTATCGCTATTTTGCAGAACATGAGCATTTGTGACAATGTAGCCATCTTCCGACAAGATAATCCCAGAGCCGCTGCTTGTCGGCATGCTGCCGGAAGCAGCCGTAATCTCAACAATCGAGGGAGCGACTGCCTCCGCAACGCCTGCAACCGTGTACGCTCCGTTTTCATCCGGCTGTGTAATGGCATCCGAAACAGGGCGTTCCTGATATTGAATATTCAAGGTAGAGGATTGTGATTGCTGTAAAGTTGGGGTTTGACCATCCATCTCAAAATAGCGGAACAAGTCGCTGGCAATGCAGTACACCAGCAGCAGAAACGCCAGCCAAATGGCAATCCAAGCGAGCTTTGTCAGGCGAGCCTGTTCGGGAGAAGGCTTCTGTTTGGTTCGCCGTTTTTTCTGCTTTGGAGCAGGCATCGGCTGCATGGGCTGCATCTGCGGATAGATAGGCTGCTGTGGCGGATAAGGTGCAGCCGGCTGTGGTTGTCCAAAGTTCGGCGGATAAACTGGCGGAGGTGGAACTTGTGCAGTAGGCTGCGGCTGTTCCGGAGTTGGTGATGGTACTGCATAGGAGGAAACCTGTGTATAGGGCGGCGGTGCAGGGGACTGCTGTTGTGGAGCAGGCTGCTGCTGCGGAATCGGAGAAAACGGATGTTCTTCCATCAGAAAACAGACTCCTTTCAAGTCAAAATAACAGAACAGGCAGACGATGTAAAAAAGTTCCATCGTCTGCCTGTTTTATCGTGCATCTTTTGGCTGCTTTTCGGGATTCTCTGTCGGCGATTCTGCCGGAGCATCCTTTTTCGGCAGACGAATCAGAAATTCGGTATATTCGCCCTCTTCGCTGCTCACAGAAATTTGTGCCTTGTGCAGACGCACAATGTGTTTGGTGATGTCCAGTCCGATGCCCAGCCCCGTTTTGTCGTGGCTTCTGGAGTCATCCGACTTATAAAAGCGTTCAAAAATTTTTGGTAATTCTTCTTTGGAAATGCCCGCACCGGTATTTCGGATGGCAATGCTGGTGTTGTTTGGTTCATCTTTAAAGGTGAACGTAATCGTTCCGCCTGTATTGACGAATTTGGTAGCATTTTCAAAGAGATTATAAATGACCTGTCCGATGAGGTCGGGGTCGCCCCAAACCTGTACGGGTTCAGAATCCAGTCCTTCCAGCGTAATATTTCGCTTTTCCAGACGGCTTTCAAACATCAAAATGGTACGGAAAGCCAAATCTTGAATGGGGAAGAGCTGATAATGAATCTCAATCGTTCCATTGTCGAACTTTGTCAGGTTCAGCATGGAAGAAATCAAAATCTTCAGCCGCTGCATTTCCTGCGAAACAATCGAAAGATACTGCATCCGCTTATTTTTTGGAACAGTGCCGTCCAGCATGCCATCCACATATCCGCTGATAATCGTCATTGGGGTTCGCAGTTCGTGGGAAACATTAGAAACGAATTGTTTCCGCTGATTTTCCGCATTTTCTGCGGCATAGGCAAGTTCATTGATGCTGTACGCCATATCCTCATAGGATGGTTCTTCAAAGCTGCCCGGATTCAGGTGTTCTGTGTAGTTGCCCCTTGCACATTGCTGAGCCACCTGCATCATCTGTGCCAGTGGTTTTTGATTGCGGTTCAGGAAGAACACAGTAACTGCAATGAGGGCGGCCGTTAAAATAGCGAAGCACAGCATCCCATAAATCCAAGTAAGAGATGTGAATGAGTCCAGTACAGAAGTATGCGTGTTACTGAACAGATAGTAAGTCGTTTCTGTTCCGTTCGGTTCTGTAAACGTCACCGGAGAACCATTGCTGATCATAGGACGGGGTTCTTTTGGATTCAGCATAGCAAGCGTATCCGAGAAATATTCCCCATTGATCTGAACATCGTTCAGAATATCCAGATTCAATGTAATTTCTGACCGATTGCAGTTGACTTGTCCCGAGCAGATCAGACACGTTCCAGTTTCATCGAATAGAAAATAAAAAGTATGGGAAGTGTCTGTTGTCCAGTCGAACAAATCCTGTACATAGCCGTCCGGAATCCATTCTGCACTGGTTTCTGTCGCTGATTTTTCCCGGTCGTAGTGATGCACCAGATTGGTTGCCATCACCCGGTCATTTTTATCAATGGTAGTAAAAACAGAACCCTTATACCAGACAATGCTGAGAATCGCAGTGATGACTGTCACCAATAGCATTGCCAGAATTTCCGTACAGATTAAACGCAGGGAAAGCGGATGAAAGCGGCGAGATTTTTTCGCACGGTCTTTCATTATTCTTCTTCTTCAGATTCAAACTTGTAGCCAACGCCCCAAACGGTCTTGAGTGCCCACTTGTCAGAAACGCCTTCGAGCTTTTCCCGAAGCCGCTTGATGTGTACGTCAATGGTACGGGAGTCGCCGTAGTATTCAAAGCCCCATACTTCATCCAGCAGCTGGTCACGGGTGTAAACACGATTCGGGTTGGATGCAAGATAGAACAGCAGTTCGAGTTCCTTCGGCGGCGTGTCAACAACCTTGCCATTTACCCGCAGTTCGTAACGAGTCATGTTGACAGAAAGCTTGTCATAACGTACTTCCCGTACTTCGGTTTCAGCCGGAGCAGCACTGACTCTTCTTGCAATTGCCTTGATTCGAGCAACAACTTCCTTGGTGTCAAACGGCTTTACAATGTAGTCATCTGCACCGAGTTCCAGACCGAGCACCTTATCAAAGGTATCGCCCTTTGCAGTAATCATGATAATCGGCACACTGGACTTTTTCCGGATTTCCCGGCAAACCTGCCAGCCGTCCATACTTGGCAGCATGATGTCCAGCAGAACGATGTCCGGCTTGAGGGCATTGAACTTCACCAATGCTTCTTCGCCGTCATAGGAGAGAATGACACTGTATCCTTCGTTTTCCAGATACATCATTAAGACGTCGCAAATATTTGGGTCATCATCTACGACCAGTACTTTTTCTAATGCCATAATTCATACAACCTCACAGTTCTTTTGATTTTTGTGGCAAATTTTAAATTGTCTGTTAACAGTATGATAACACAGGATGGAAATTATTTGGTGAAATTTATGTGGTTTTTTTATGTATGAAATGTAAATTATGAAATTTGTAAAAATCTAAAATGTATTTGTTGGCAAATCGGCGAAATTCAAATAGAACTGGAAAAATCGTCACAATTGCTGTAAATACCCAATAAATTTTCAACGATTCTTACTATAAATTTGTGCATCTATACAATTTTCCAAAAAAGACAGCGTTTGGGCTTGATTTTTCCAGAAAAGTTGCTATAATAAGATTAGCACTCAGGAAAAAAGAGTGCTAACACAAACAGCATACAAGTGATAAATGATAAAAGTTTATAGGAGGAAGAGTGTTATGTTGAAACCGTTGGCAGATAGAGTCATCGTAAAGTTTGAAGAGGAAAAGGAAGAAAAGACCGTAGGCGGTCTGATTCTGACAACAAAGGCTGCCTCCAGCAGCTATGCAACTGCAACCGTTGTTGCGTGTGGTGCAGGAAAGGTTGCTTCTACCGGTACATTGATTCCGATGACTGTGAAAGTAGGCGACAAGGTTCTGCTGAGCAAGTCCGCTGGTCAGAAGATCAAGGACAATGACGAAGAACTGACCGTTGTTTATGAAAGCGAAATCATCGCAGTGGTAGAATAAGGGTAACAATCCGTTGATTTGAGAAAAGGAGTGCAAGAATCATGGCAAAAGAAATTAAATACAATGCAGATGCAAGAAATGCAATCGTAGCTGGTATTGATAAGCTGGCAGACACCGTAAAGATCACACTGGGACCGAAGGGCAGAAATGTCGTTCTGGATAAGGAATTCGGTGCTCCGCTGGTTACAAACGATGGCGTGACCATCGCAAAGGACATCGAACTGGAAGATGCGTTTGAAAACATGGGTGCACAGCTCGTAAGAGAAGTTGCAACCAAGACCAATGACGCAGCTGGTGACGGTACAACGACTGCAACCGTTCTGGCACAGGCAATCATTCACGAAGGTCTGAAGAATATCGCAGCTGGTGCAAATCCGATGGTACTCCGCAAGGGTATCGCAAAGGCTGTAGATGCAGCAGTTGACACCATCAAGGCAAATTCCAAGAAGGTTTCCGGTTCAGAAGACATCGCAAGAGTTGCAACCATTTCTTCCGCAGATGAAAAGGTTGGTAAGCTGATTGCAGAAGCCATGGAAAAGGTTACAACAGACGGCGTCATTACCATTGAAGAAGGCAAGACCGCAGAAACCTACAGTGAAGTTGTAGAAGGTATGCAGTTCGACCGTGGTTATCTGTCCCCGTACATGATTACAGATCGGGAAAAGATGAAGGTTGTATATGATGATGCACTGGTATTCCTGACCGATAGAACCATCAGCAACATTCAGGAAATCCTGCCGCTGCTGGAACAGATTGTACAGCAGGGTAAGAAGCTGTTAATCATTGCAGAAGACATCGAAGGCGAAGCACTGACCACCATCATCCTGAACAACCTGCGTGGCACATTCAAGTGTGCAGCAGTGAAGGCTCCGGGCTTTGGCGACAGAAGAAAGGAAATGCTCCAGGATATCGCAATCCTGACTGGTGCACAGGTTATCTCCAAGGATTTGGATATGGAACTGAAGGATGCAACACTGGAAATGCTCGGTCATGTTAGCCAGGCAGTTATCGACAAGGAAAACACCATTTTGGTTGGCGGTGCTGGCAAGAAGGAAGACATCGAAGACCGGATTCAGGAAATCAAGAATCAGATTGCTGTTTCGACCTCTGATTTCGACAAGGAAAAGATGCACGAACGGATTGGTAAGCTGTCCGGCGGTGTTGCAGTTATCCATGTTGGTGCAGCAACCGAAGTAGAAATGAAGGAAAAGAAGCTGCGGATTGAAGACGCTCTGTCTGCAACCAAGGCAGCTGTAGAAGAAGGCATTGTAGCTGGCGGCGGTACTGCATTGATCAATGCAATTCCGGCAATTGAAAAGCTTGTTCCGACTCTGAAGGGCGACGAAAAGACTGGTGCAGAAATCATTCTGCGTGCACTGGAAGCACCGCTCCGTCAGATTGCAGCAAATGCTGGTCTGGAAGGCAGCGTTATCATCGACAAGATTCGGAGAAGCCGCAAGGTTGGTTATGGCTTTGATGCTTACACCGAAACTTACTGCGATATGCTGAGCAGCGGTATTGTAGACCCGACAAAGGTTACCAGAAGTGCTTTGCAGAACGCAGCATCGATTGCATCCATGGTACTGACTACAGAAAGTGCAGTTGCAAATATCAAGAAGGATGAACCAGCAGCTCCGGCAATGCCGGCAGGCGGCATGGGCGGCATGTATTAATTTCAACAGGCTGAACCTTTCCCATAATCATACAGAAAAGCGGCAGTGCTTTGAGCACCGCCGCTTTTTGCTGTTTGATACGATTTATTTTTACGCTTCTGATGTGGTTGCTTCTGTTTCTGAATCCGGTTCTTCCGCAATAGGTGCTATAGATTCTTTTGAATCCACCTCTTTCACCACAGCGATTTCTGAAATCTCGTAATGCTGCAAAACCGCTGCACTCTGGGCATCAATCCGTTCGCCACTGCATACAATCGGAACAGCTGGCGGGCAGGGAACTTTGACTGCTGCACAGATTCTCCCAATGCTTTCCGCAACGGGAATGACTTCCTGTGCACCAAGTGCAGCTTCTCGCATATTACAAACAACTTCCGGTTGTGGCAGTAAAATTTCCGCCGTTTGTGTTTTCGGATATGATTCGGCGACAATTATATGCAATGTGACTTCCAGAACGTCTAGTTCTTCCGGCACATTATAAGGCGATAATAATAGTACAACCGTTTCCCGGTCTGCATATTCTGGCACGCAGTCCGCCCGTTCCAAGCGAGCTGCCAAGTCCAGACCGTTCAGCTTTGAAGCAGCAGCATCAATGGTCAGATGTAGCGGGTCGCCATCCAGAAAGACATATTTTTCCGAGAGCCGTTTTTTCAGGGCAGCGGCTCGCTTGCAGATACGTTCCAAGTCGCTGCGGATTTTTCCGGCTAGATAGGCATTGCAAACATCCAGCGAGAGCAGCATTAAATAGGAAGGGCTGGTAGAAACGAACATGGACATCGCATCTTTGATGCGTGGAACATCCTCTTCATGGGCAGCGTGTAAATAAGCACAGCCTGTCAGGCAAGGTAATGTCTTGTGGGCAGAGTCACAGCAGAAATCTGCACCATTTTGAATGGGGTGCTTGCCATCCTTGAGAAAGGCAAGATATGCTCCGTGGGCGTTATCAACTAAGAAACGGGCGTTGTTGTATTGCTTGCAGACGGCAGCAATGCCAGCGATGTCAGCGGTTTTTCCGAGGTAGTCCGGTGACGTCACATAGACGCAAGCAGGCTCTTTGGTTTCCGCAAGCACAGCAGCAAACTGTTCTGGGGTATACTGTCCGGAGAGCAGTCCGTTATTGGTTTCCGGATATACCCACTTGACGGTTAAGCCCAGCAGGATGCAGGCATTTAAAAAGCTGCGGTGAACATTTCGGGCAGCAATGATGGTGCGGTTTTCCTGTTTCATAAGGGTCAGCATGGTTTGAATGCATCCCGTAGAACCGGCACAGGAATAGACTGTTCCAGCAGAGAAAAACAAAGCAGTTGCAATCTGTTCGCTTTCTGCAATAATGCCATCTGCTTCTAACAGGCTGTCAGCACCGGAGATTTCTGTAATATCGAGGGCATACAGCGGATTCCAAGCAGGAATGGCAGAATGCCCCTTGTGGCCGGGCATATGGAAACGAATGGGCTGACGGTCTGCATATGCTTGCAGGGCATCATAAATCGGGGTCTTCATGGTTGGAAAGCTCCTTTCGGATGGAATTTGGATAGGCATAATGAGAGAGCCGCCGACAGGCACGATTTTTCGTGCGGCAGGCTGTGGACTCGGTAATGCCGAGCTGGTCGGCAATCTCTCGGAGTGTCTGCTTCTCATAATAGTATAGCACAAGAATTTGTTTTTGTCTTGCAGTTAAGCAATTTTCCATCAAAAAATCCAACCATTGGTTCGCTTTCTGTTCCTGTGAATGGGAATCGGTAATCAGTTCCATCGGGAGATGCAAGCGTTTATGGTTCATGCACATTCCCCCTTACATAAGGCTGCATGTCCTGCATATCCCGGAGTAATTCCAAGCGTTCTGTTTGGAGCAGGTGTTTGCGACTGTTCAGGTAATCTGCTTCCGTTTGGGAGCAGGTCTGTTGAATTTGTTGCGATAGTTCAGAAATGCGAATGGTCAGCTGGTTGCAGCTGTTGCGATAGGATTCTAACATAGCGTTCATAAGATGGGAATCTCCTTTCATATTTTTCAAAATGAGTAACGTGTGAATCTTATTATAATTCGTTTTGGAAAGATTGTCAAGCCCTTTTTGAAAAAAATTACTCATTTTGAGAAAATTTTCTGATTTCCACGGACAGACCGCCGCAAACGCCCGTTTCAGATGGACAACATAAAAATTGTGGAAAGCATGGATGGTTCTGGAATCGCCTGTGGAAAAGCGGATGCAGCCGCTTTATAAAAAGACGTGGAAAAGCATTGTAAAATCTAACGAAAATATACAAAAAATCAGCAGGAGAAGAAAGGCTTTTTTCACTTTTCACGAAAATCTAAAAAAAGCGGAAAAATGATAAAAGGAAGACTTGCAGTTTTCTGCAACTTGTGCTATAGTAAAGGATAGAACAAAAGCGAAAAAACGAAAAACTGTCCGTAAAATCGGCAGTTTATCCATCATTGAAAGGGGAATGGTTCCGTTATGGAGTCGCTACATAAGATCATTTCTGCATTGCGGGCAAAGATTTGTGCCTGTAATGAACGGCGGAATGAGAACACACTGCGGTTCACGATGACCAATCGCATGTTGCTGTTGTTGTTTCCGATTTTCATTGTCTGCATGGCTGAGCTGAACCAAGATAAATATCTCAGCAAGCTGGTCATTTTCATTGCAGACCATCCGACTATCATGTTATTCAACATTTTGATTGCCGGATTGATTTTCCTAGGGGCATTGCTACTGTTCCGGAAAGGATGGCTCGCCATGCTCTTGCAAAGCGTGTTGTATATGGCACTGAGTATTACAGAGCTATTCAAATACAACACGAACGGCAACCACTTGATTATGACAGATATGAAGCTGTTCCGCAGCGTCAAGAGTTTAACGTCTTTTGCGTACATTAAAATTACGCCTCGTTTGATTATTTTTGTTGGCATTGTATTGGCATATATTGTGGTGTCATTTTGGTTTAATCCGAAGTTTTCGCTGCACACCAAGCGGCTGCGGCGAATGATTACAGGGCTGTCCTGTTTGCTGGCTTGTGCATTGGTGATTTTAGTACCAACCCTGTCCACACCGGTTTACGCTTTTTTCGGTGTGGATGTTTCCAAGTATCAGAAGAACATCGACTGGAACCAGATCAAAAAGGCAGGCGTGAGCTTTGTGATCGTCCGCATCGGCTACCGCGGCTATGGTGCTTCCGGCACGTTGGTGCTGGACCCCATGTTCGAGGAGCATTTCACCAATGTGAAGAATGCGGGCCTGAAGGTGGGCGTGTATTTCTTTACACAGGCAGTTACAGTG
>ENA-ORNR01001589-ORNR01001589.1-human-gut-metagenome-genome-assembly--contig:-NODE-1589-length-20303-cov-5.549338_pt1 | contig 20303 bp, 18 predicted proteins | sample MGYA00242114_ERZ509020 | MGnify/ENA primary metagenome ERZ509020 (study PRJEB26280, sample SAMEA2338758) | human gut metagenome | biome: human gut; feature: human-associated habitat; material: faeces...
CCTTGTGGCAAGCGGGCTTATCAGCTATATTATTACGCCGTTTGCTCTGGCTTATTTAGAGCTCGTCAACACTGTTTTAGGAATATTTTTCTGATATTAATGAAGGGATTGCCGCCATATTGGCAGGGCTTAAAAGCCGGGCAGTATAATTTATGGCAGATTTATCTTTAAAAGTCAGTGATTTTGAAGGCCCGCTGGACCTTTTAATGCACCTTATCGAAAAAGATAAAATAGATATTTACGATATTCCCATAGCGGAAATTACAGAGCAGTACATTGCTTATTTATCCGCCATGGCGGAATTTGACATGGAAATTGCCAGTGAGTTTCTGGTAATGGCGGCAACGCTTCTGCAGATAAAATCGAGAATGCTTTTGCCGAAGCCTGCTCCTGAAACCGACGAGGAAGAAGCAGACCCGCGCACCATGCTGGTGGAGATGCTGATTGAGTACAGGCGTATTAAAGCGTGTGCGGCAAAACTTACCGAAATGAAAACGGCGGCAGAACGTTACGTTTACCGCAGGCCGCTTGCAGAAGGCAGGATAAACCGCAGCATTGCGCAGTATCAGGCTGGCGACTTGGTAAAAAGCCTGCTGGCGCTTTTGGCTGCCGGGCACGAAACCACGGCTTTTATTGAGCGTCAGGAGTTCAGCGTGCAGGAAAAAATGGCAGAAATTGTCAGCCTGCTTAAGCGCCGTTTAAACGGAGTTGAATTTAAAGAGGTTTTCAGCAGCACCGGCTCGCGTAGTGAAAAAATAGCCGGATTTTTAGCGCTTTTGGAACTGCTGAAGCTGAACATTATAAATATAACGCAGACGGAGCCTTTTGCGCCGATATACATATTCCTGCACCGGGAGGGCGAAAACAATGTTTCATGAATATTTACAGGGCTCTTTAGAGGCTTTGCTGTTTGCGGCAGGCGAGCCGCTTACGGTAGCACAGATTGCCGGTATTATGCAGCTTGACAAGCCGCAGGTGTGGGAACTTTTAACCATGCTTGAAGAAAGTTACAATGAAGAAAACCGCGGCTTATGCCTGCGCAAAGTGGCGGGCGGCTATCAGCTGTGCGCCAAGCCCCAGCATTATGCCCTTTTAAAACAGCTGGAGCGCGTGCAGGAAGTAAAATTATCGGCAGCGGCAATGGAAACTTTGGCCATTGTTGCGTTTAAGCAGCCGGTAACGCGCGGCGAAATGGAAGCCATCCGCGGTGTTAAGGTAGACGGCGTTGTAAATACGCTTCTGGAATACGGGCTTATCTGTGAGGCAGGGCGCAAGGAAGCGCTTGGACGCCCGATTCTTTACGCAACGACAGATAAATTTTTGCTTACTTTCGGGCTTAATTCACTGAAGGATTTGCCTGCTTTGCCGGATGAGGACAGCAGCGGGCCTGAACAGATTTCGCTTTTGGACAGCCTGAAAGATATAGACAGCAATATACAAAACAACGGAGTATAATACATGGAAGAACGATTGCAGAAAGTGCTGGCGGCAGCCGGCGTTGCTTCGCGGCGCGAAGCCGAAAAATATATACTTGGCGGCAGAGTGAAGGTTAACGGCAAGGTCGTTAAAGAACTCGGCACCAAGGTTGATGAAAAATGCTTTATTACCGTTGACGGCAAGCCCATTAAACGTGAGCGCAAGGCATATTATGTGTTTTACAAGCCGCGCGGAGTGGTAACAACCATGAGCGACCCGCAGGGCAGGCGTACCGTGGCTGATTATGTTAAGGATCTGCCGCAGCGCGTGTTCCCGGTTGGCAGGCTTGATTACAATACGGAAGGGCTTTTGCTTTTAACAAATGACGGCGCACTGGCGCAGGGGCTGATGCACCCGAGCCGCGAGGTAAACAAAACTTACCGCGTGGGCGTGCCGGGCATTGTGCCGCAGGAAAAGCTTGATTTGCTGCGCCTTGGCGTTAAACTTGATGACGGAATGACGGCGCCTGCCGTTGTAACGCTTCTGGAATATGACCATGAAAGAAATATGACATATTTTGATATTACCATACATGAAGGGCGCAACCGCCAAATCCGCCGCATGTGCGATTATATCGGCTTTCCGGTGCGCAACCTTAAACGCATTAAGTTTGGCACGCTCAGCTTAAAGGGCTTAAGCAAGGGCAAAATGCGCGAACTTAACGAGGACGAGGCAGAAACTTTAAAAAAGGCGGCAAAGCTTAATGGCTAATGTACTTGTTATCGGCGGTGGGGCTGCGGGCCTTTTGGCAGGCATTGCCGCAGCACAGAGCGGCGCCCAAACCGTAATTTTAGAGAAAATGCGCCGCCCCGGCAAAAAAATACTTATTACCGGCAAGGGGCGCTGCAATATTACCAATAACTGCGATTTGCAGGAAATTATTAAAAACATACCCGGCAACGGCCGCTTTTTAAACAGTGCGCTGCGCCGTTTTACCAATCAGGATATTGTGCAGCTTCTGGAGGATAACGGCCTGCCTACCAAGGTTGAACGCGGCGGCAGGGTGTTTCCTGTAAGCGATAGAGCTGCTGACGTTGTTGACACTCTTGTTAAAATTTATAAAAACTATGGCGGCAGGCTGCTTACAGACTGCAAAGTAAAAAGCATTACGGCAGAATTCGGCAAAATAACCGGCGCTGTAACTGCCGACGGGCAGAAATTTACGGCCGATGCCGTTATTCTGGCGGCAGGCGGGTCATCTTACCCGGGCACCGGCAGCGACGGCAGCGGAGTAAAACTTGCCAAAGCATTGGGGCATACCATTGTACCGCTGGCGCCAAGCCTGGTTCCGCTTGAAAGCGATTCGCCCTACATTGCAGGCTTACAGGGCTTAAGCCTGCGCAATATAGAAGGCACCGTTTATGCGGACGGCAAAAAAATAGGCTCGGAGTTCGGTGAAATGCTCTTTACGCATTTCGGCGTATCGGGCCCGATAATACTTTCGCTTAGTAAATGTGTGGCGGAAGCCTTTGCCAAAGGCGCGCAGGATGTTGAACTTGCCATTGATTTAAAGCCTGCGCTTGATAAGGACAAGCTGGACGCACGTTTGCAGCGCGATTTTACGCAGTACAGCCGCAAGCAAATGCCCAACGGCATGAAGGATTTGCTGCCGCAGAGGCTTATTGCTCCGGTGCTGGACCAGGCGTTTATTGATGAAGAAAAATTTGTCAACCAGCTTTCGCGCGCAGAACGCCGCCGCCTTGTGGATGTATTGAAAGCATTTACGGTGCCCGTTACCGGCACAAGGCCGATAGCGGAAGCCATTGTAACGGCGGGCGGCGTAAGCCTGAAGGAAATAGACCCTAAAACAATGGAATCCAAATTAATAAAAGGGCTGTTTTTTGCAGGCGAAGTAATGGATATCGACGGTTATACGGGCGGTTACAATTTGCAGGCGGCATTTTCCACTGGTTATGCCGCAGGCACCTTTGCCGCACAAATATAAAAACAGGTGGGGATAAAATGAATGCACAAAAACCGGTAATTGCCATCGACGGCCCGGCCGGTGCCGGAAAAAGCACCATAGCCAAACTGGTCGCAGGCAAACTTGGTTACATTTATATTGATACCGGGGCCATGTACCGCTCCGTAGCGTGGAAGTTTCTGCAAACGGGCAAACCTTTCAGCCCGGAGCTTGTAGAAAAACTGGCGCAGGAAATGGTAATTACTTTTAAGCCCGAAGCAAACGCCAACCGCGTTTTTGTTGACGGCACGGAAGTTACGGAAGCAATCCGTTCTCCGGAAGTAACGGCCGTTGTTTCCAAAGTATCCGCCGTGGGCGGCGTGCGTGCGGAAATGGTAAACCAGCAGCGCCGTATGGGCGAAGCCGGAGGCGTTGTTATGGACGGGCGCGACATTGGCACCGTGGTATTTCCTCATGCACAGGTAAAAATATTTTTAACGGCCAGCGTTAAGGAACGCGCTATGCGCCGTTACAAAGAAATGCTTGCCAAAGGCGAAAAAGTTGATTTGGCAGAACTTGAAAAACAAATCGCTTTCCGCGACAAGCAGGACAGCGAACGCGAAATTGCTCCGCTTAAACAGGCTGATGACGCCGAATTTTTAGATACTTCCGATATGACGATAGACGAAGTGGCAGAGCATATTTTAAAAGCAGTACGGGAGAAATAAAATGCTGTATTCATTTTTGGATGTTGTATTGGGAATTTTGTTTAAAATTTTTTTGCGCCTTGAAGTACACGGTGCGGAAAACATTCCCAAAACAGGCCCGCTTGTTATAGCAAGCAACCATTTAAGCCTGCTCGACCCGCCGGTTATTGGCGTTGCGGCACCGCGCAAGGTGCATTTTATGGCCAAGCGCGAACTTTTTGTGCCGGTGCTCGGCTACATTTATAAAACTCTGGGCGCGTTTCCTGTAAACCGCGGCGGCGCGGACAGGGCGGCAATAAAACACGGCATTGAAATTCTGCAAAGCGGCGAAGTGCTGGCGATTTTCCCGGAAGGGACGCGCAGTAAAACCGGCCAGCTTGGCAAGCTTGAGCCCGGAGCACTGATGATGGCAGGCAAAACAAATGCCGTTATCGTGCCGACGGCAGTAAGCGGCACCGATATCAAGCGCTGCGGCAGGCTGTGGCCTAAGGTTGTTGTAAAATTCGGCACGCCGGTGCCTTTTCCGCCGGTTGGCTTAAATAAAGAGGTTTTGCAGGATTTGACAGATAAATTAACGGCAGACATAAAAGCTCTGCAGGGAGTGAAGTAACATGCAGGTGTTTGTGGCAGAGCCTTGCGGCTTTTGCTATGGAGTTAAGCGCGCTGTGGATATGGCGCGCGGAGAGTGCGGCAAAGAAACGCACGCGGCAACTTTGGGGCCGCTTATACATAACCCGCAGCTTACGGCGGAACTGGCAGCAGGAGGAGTAAGCTGCTGCGACAGCCTTGACAGTTTTGAAAAAGGCGATACGGTTATTTTCCGTTCGCACGGAGTTGGGCCTGAAGTTTACGCCGCTGCGGAAGAAAAAGGGCTGAATATTATTGATGCAACCTGCCCGCATGTGCGCGCAGCACAGTTAAAAGCAAAAAAATTGGCCGACGAAGGATATTTTGTTATAATTATCGGAGAAAAAAATCATCCTGAAGTAAAAAGTATCTCGGCATGGGCAGGAAAAAATGCTATAATAGTAGAATATAATAAAGATATTGCCGGTATACCCGTTGCAGATAAATATGGAGTTACGATTCAGACTACTTTTGAGCTGGCAAAATTTGAAGAACTGCTTGCCGGAATTCAAAAAGAAAGGCCGGGAGAGTACAAAATAGAAAAAACTATCTGTACGGCAACAAGCGAGCGTCAGAATGCCGCGGGGGAACTTGCGGGAAAAGTTGATGCATTTATTGTTATCGGCGGTAAAAACAGCGCCAACACAAGGCATTTATATGATATTGTGTCTGCACGCTGTAAAATTGCATACCACATCGAAACGGCTGCGGAATTAAAACCGGAAATGTTTCGTGGTTGCACCAAAATTGGCATAACGGCCGGTGCTTCGACGCCGGACCGATTAATCAAGGAGGCTTTATTTGTAATGGAAAACATGGAAAACATGGAATCTTTTGAAAGTATGCTGGAGCAGAGTTGGGAAAACAACGACATTTATCCCGGCAAAATCGTGAAGGCTACTGTTATTCAAAAAGATAAGGATGAAGTTTATGTAGACTTTGGCTATATGAAAGAAGGCGCTATCGCTTACAGCGAATGGGCTGCCGGAGATCCTGAAGAAGTAGCAAAAACAATTAATGTAGGCGACGAAGTTGAAGCAAAGGTTATTCCCGGCACTTCCAAAGATGATTTTGTACGCCTTTCCAAAATCCGCGCCGAGCAGGACGCAGCATGGAAGAACGTTCCCGAACTTGCTGAAGGCGAAAAACGCCCGGCAACCGTTAAAGTTCTGCGCGTAATTAAAAACCGCCAGAAAAACATTGTAGGCCTTGCCGTTGCAGTTGAAGGCGTTGAAGGCTTTATGCCCGCATCCCACGTTGAACTGAAACGCGTTGAGGATTTCACTCCGTATATCGGCCAGGAACTGGAAGCAGAAATTATTGAAGTTGACACTGCTAAAAAACGCCTGGTAGTTTCCCGCCGCGATTTACTGCGCGCTGAACGCGAAGCAAAAGCACAGGCATGGCGCGAAGCAAAAGCTGCCAGAGCTGCAGAACGTGCAGCAGCACGCGAAGCTGCTGAAGAAGAAGCATACAACAGCGTTGAAGAAGGTCAGGTTGTACCGGGCAAAGTTCTGCGCATTGCTGATTTCGGCCTGTTTGTTGAAGTAGGCAAAGGCCTTGTTGGTCTTGTTCACAATACCGAACTTTCCTGGGACCGCAACGTAAAAGCAAGCGATTTTGAACCCGAAACCGAAGTTACCGTTCTTATTAAGAAAATTGACCGCGAAAACAAACGCGTTGCACTCAGCATTAAAGCTACTCAGGAAGATCCCTGGGTAACCGAAGCAAACGCACTTCCGGAAGGCGCTATCGTTAAAGGCATTGTAACCCGTTTCCTGCCTTTCGGCGCTATCGTTAAAGTAACCGACAGGGTAGAAGGCCTTGTACACGTATCCGAAATTGCCGATACCCGCGTTGAAAAACCGGAAGACGTTCTTGAAGCAGGCCAGGAAGTTGTTGTTAAAGTTATCAAAAAAGATATGGAACACAAAAAAATCGGCCTGAGCATTGCCAAAGCTGCCAAAGAAAAAGAAAAAGCAGAATACAGTGCTTACCTTAACAACAAACCGGAACTGACTCTTGACCTTTCCGAACAGCTTGAAACTTTAAAATAATTTTACGGTGGTAATTAATGTCGCGTGAACAGAGGAAACTTGACCATATCAAATATGCGCTGAAGCTTGGTGACGGACCGCTCACCAACGGTTTGGAGAATGTACATTTTGTACATAACTGCCTGCCGGAGCTTAACCCGCAGGATATAGTCCTTTCCTCACAGTTCGGCGGCATTTTCTTTTTATCTCCGTTTTTAATCAACGCCGTTACGGGCGGGGCAGACGCCGTTACGGAAATTAACAGGCGGCTTGCGCGTGCGGCAAAAAAAGCGGGTGCGGCAATAGCGGTAGGCTCGCAGTACGGTTCTGTTAAAAATAAAACCAACTACCAAAGCTACGAGGTTGTACGCGAGGAATATCCGGACGGCATTGTTTTTGCCAATACCAGCGCGCTGGCTACGCCGGAAGAAGCGCTGGAGGCTGTACGCATGCTTGACGCCGATGCCTTGCAGATACATTTAAACCCTGCACAGGAACTGATTATGCCAGAAGGCGACAGGGATTTTAAAGGCCTGTTTGCCAATATGCAGCGCATACTTGATAAATGCCCTGTGCCCGTAATAGTTAAGGAAACCGGCTGCGGCATGGCGGCGCGGCAGGTTAAGCAGCTTTTAAAAGCGGGCTTTACCTGTTTTGATGTCGGCGGTGCAGGCGGTACAAATTTTCCGGCTATTGAGGCGGAACGCTACGGCGGCACGGCGCTTTTAAACGGCTGGGGGCTTAATACAGCCCAATCGCTTTTGGAAGCGGGCGGAGTATGCGGCAGCGAAGGTTATATTGCAGCCTGCGGCGGCATACGCAGCGGTTTGGACGCGGCAAAGGCACTGGCGCTTGGCGCGGATATAGCCGGCATGGCAGGCAATGTACTGGAAACGGCTGTAAACAAAGGTGAGGACGCGGCGGCAGAAATAATTTTGCAGGCCGAAGAAGAACTGCGCATGCTGATGCTTTTAACGGGTTCTTCCGATATCAAAAGCCTGAGGGCAAAGCCGCTGTATTTTACAGGCAGCCTGCTTGATTTTATGCAGTGCCGAGGTTGGGAACCTGCGGAAGTTGCCCGCTCAAGAAGATAAAAAATAAAACGGTATAACATTTTGTTATACCGTTTTCTGTATTATAGTTTTATTTAAGATACTTTTATTAAAATTTAGATGTAGTTGCAGCATTTAGGTCCGTAAATTTTGCTCATTATTCAATCGCAAAATTTGCGTAGCTTCGCTGGCACAATTATTGCCATCGTTATTACTCGGCACTAATTGGCGCTCAGCTAAATAAAAAAGAAGCCGAATACCAAGGTATCAGGCTTCTTTTATAATCCGTAACAATCAGATAGCGCGGTTAACTTTACCGGAACGCAAGCAACGGGTGCAAACGTTAATACGTTTTACAGAACCGTTTACAACGGCTCTTACTTGCTGAATGTTCGGTTTCCAAGCGCGTTTAGAATGTCTATTGGAATGGCTGACGTTACAACCAGCTTGAATACCTTTGCCGCAAACTTCGCAAATGGATGCCATGAGTCCCACCTCCTTAACGTAATTCCAGCATCAGTTACAAATTTAACAGAAGTATCATACCATAGAATGAAATTAAAAGCAAGTTATTTTTAGATTGGCAGTGTGATTTTATGTGGTGGCAGGAGCCAATTACAAAATTAAAGGGTATCGGGCCAAAAAAAGCGGCAGATTTTGCCAATTTAAACATTTTTACCATTGGCGATTTGCTGAACCGTTACCCCCGTACTTATGTAGACCAGAGCAAAGTTAAAACAATAGCGGAGCTTACAACAGATGGAGAAAAGCAGCTGTTTTGCGCTGAGGTTTACCGCGTGGCGGACAGAATATCGGCCAGGCGCATGCGTTATACGCTGGTAACGCTTAAAGACGCTACCGGCTTTGCGGAGCTGTATATGTTTGCGCATCAGCGCTTTCAGACACGCAATTTTAAGCCGGGCACGCAGCTTTTGGTGGACGGCAAGGTGCATCCGGGGCGCGGCGCAAAAATGGTAACGGATGCTTACGTGCAGATTTTAAAAGACGGCGAAAGCGCTTCTGCACCAGGTATTTTGCCGGTGTATGCTTTAAGCGGCGCTCTGACGCAGCAGAATGTGCGTACAGCCGTTAAAACGGCTCTGGCCATGGCAGAAGACTACCTGCCGGAATCGCTGCCGCAGGAGATAATTGACGCCAAAAAACTGCCTCCGCGTTTTGAAGCCGTTAAAAACATTCATTTTCCTGTAAGTTTTGCGGAACTTGCCCGGGCACGCAGCCGTTTTATTTTTGAAGAACTGTTTTTATTGCAGTGCGGGCTTTTGTATTACCGCAGCAGGGTAAAAAGCACGCGCAGCGGCATAAAAATGGCGCCTGACGGCACGCTTTTGCAAAAAGTGCTGGCACAGCTGCCTTTTAAACTTACGGAAGCGCAGCAAAAAGCATGGCAGGATATAAGCCTTGACATGCAGGATAAAAAGCCCATGCACAGGCTTTTGCAGGGCGACGTTGGCAGCGGCAAAACCGTTGTATCGGCGCTGGCGCTTGCCAAAGCTGCGGAAAACGGGTATCAGGCCTGTATTATGGTGCCGACGGAAATTCTGGCCCAGCAGCATTACGAAACTTTGCAGGCGTTTCTGGAGCCTGCCGGTATCCGCTGCGGGCTGTTAACCAGCAGCGTTAAAGGTGTGCGCCGCCGCGAACTTTTGGAAAACCTTGCAGCAGGCAGTTTACAGGTGCTTGTAGGCACGCATGCTTTAATACAGGATGATGTTATCTTCGATAAACTCGCGCTCGTCGTTACGGATGAACAGCACCGCTTCGGCGTTGAGCAGCGCGCCAAACTGGCAAATAAATCGGCTTACGAGCCGGATGTTTTAGTTATGACGGCAACACCGATACCGCGAACACTGGCGCTTACGGTATACGGTGATTTGGACGTTTCGGTAATGAAGGGTATGCCGCCGGGAAGAAAGAGCATAAAAACGCTGTGTTACACCGGCGACAAGCGGCGTGAGGTTTACGCAGGCATGGTACGGCAGATTAAAGCCGGGCATCAGGCATATATCGTCTGTGCGGTTATAGAACAGGGTGAAATGCCGGGCGTGCGTGCGGCAGCAGAAGTTTATGAAGAATTGCAGCGTACTTTTTTAAAGGATATACCCTGCGCACTGCTGCACGGCAAAATGAAGCCTGCCGAAAAAGAAGCGGTGATGGAAGATTTTGCCGCCGGTAAAATAAAGGCGCTTATCAGCACTACGGTTATAGAAGTTGGCGTTAACGTGCCAAATGCCACGCTGATGATAATTGAAAACGCCGACCGTTTCGGCCTTGCCCAGCTGCACCAGCTGCGCGGGCGCGTAGGGCGCGGTGAGGCGCAGTCTTTCTGCGTGCTGCTTACTGATTCGGACAGCCCGGAAACACTGGCGCGCCTTAACGTGCTGCATACATCAAACGACGGTTTTTACCTTGCCGAGCAGGATTTAAAACTGCGCGGTGCGGGGCAGCTGTTTGGCCTGCGGCAGCATGGCTTGCCTGATTTATATATTGCTGATATACTTCAAGATACAGATGTTTTGATAGAAGCGCGCGCCCTTGCCAAAAAAACGCTGGCAGACGCAGGGCAGACTGCGGAAATTACCAAAGTTCTGGACGCGCAGTTTGACGAACGCTTTAAACGCATATTCAATTCGTAACGGAGGCCCCAATGCCGGAAGAAAAATGGTATCAAAACCCGGAAAAAGCATCACAGGCGGCTGCGGTAATTATTTTAGCCCTGGCCGCTTTGTTAACGTGGCTGTTTGCCGGTGAAGAAGTAAAAAAAATGTTTGCCCTGGCCGTCAGCGGCGATGTGGAAGCGCTGGCAGCGTATTTCCGCTCTTTTGGTGCGTGGGCAATGCTTATCAGCTTCCTGCTTGATGTATTAATCAATGCGGGCAGCATTTTCCCGTCCATCTTTATTTCTACCGCCAACGGGCTTATTTTCGGTTTGCCGCTGGGCATTTTAATTTCGTGGCTGGCAGAAACAACCGGCGTTGTTATCAGCTTCTGGCTGATGCGTTATCTGTTCCGCGGCGCTGCTGAAAAAATGATTGCCAAAAGCCCGATGCTGATGAAAATTGACGATTTGAGCGGGCGCAAAGGGCTGCAATGGATGGCAGCTGCAAGAATGCTGCCGTATTTTCCGTCCGGAATTTTAACGGCGATTGGCGCGGTAAGCAAAATTTCCACGCGCGATTACATTATTGCCAACCTTATAGGCAAGTTCCCTTCAACGGCACTGGAGGTTGTTATAGGGCACGATATTGTTAATTTTCAGCAGCACAGCGAACGTCTTGCTGTGCTGGTAACGGTGGCAATACTTATTTTTGCTGCTTACAAATATTACTACAAAAAATAATTGTTTTCTTTTAGCACTCTGTTGTGTTTTCTTTGGCTGTAAGGTATAATTAAACCAGCAGTTATTTTAAAGAAGATTCAAAAGGAGGCAGCTATGAGCAAACACCAATTTACGGATATCCGCGTTGCCATCGAGCCGGATAATCCTTCCATCCAGCGTCTGGAGTTTAAGTGCATTAAATGCGGAAACTGCAAAACCGTCTGCACCGATTATATCGGCGTATGCGGAACTTATGACCTTAAGGCAACGGGTGATAAGCCTATCTGCATTAACTGCGGGCAGTGCGCCAATGTTTGCCCGGCAGACAGCATTACCGAAAAAATAGAAGCGTATCAGGTAATGGCAGAAATCCGCGATGAAGATAAAATTGTTATTTTCAGCACTTCGCCTTCTGTGCGTATTGCTTTGGGCGAAGAATTCGGCATGCCCGACGGCAGCTTTGTTGAAAGCAAAATGGTTGCGCTTTTGCGCAGGCTTGGCGCAGATTATGTGCTTGATACCAACTTTGCCGCCGATATGACGATTGTGGAAGAAGCAAGCGAGCTTTTACAGCGCATTACCGAAGGAAATAAGCCTCTGCCGCAGTTTACCAGCTGCTGCCCGGCATGGGTTAAATTTGCAGAAACCTATTATCCTGAAATGCTGCCGCATATTTCCAGTGCCAAAAGTCCTATCGGCATGCAGGGGCCAACCATTAAAACCTATTTTGCCAAAAAGATGGGCATTGACCCGCGCAAAATTGTTAACGTGGCAGTTACGCCCTGTACCGCCAAAAAGTTTGAAATCCGCCGCGGCGAGATGAATGCGGCCGGGCGTTACCTTGGCATTGAAGATATGCGCGATATGGACTACGTTATTACTACGCGCGAACTGGCAATGCTTGCCAAAGACGAAGGCATTGATTTTGCCGCGCTGGAGGATTCTGCCTATGATGATTTAATGGGGCAGGCGAGCGGCGCAGGCGTTATTTTCGGCAACACCGGCGGCGTTATGGAAGCGGCAATCCGCACGGCTTACTGTTATGCAACCGGCAAGGACGCACCGCAGGCTTTGTATGATTTGCAGCCTGTGCGCGGTATGGACGGCATCCGCGAGGCGGAAGTTGATATTGAAGGCACCAAAGTTAAAGTGGCTGTTGTTTACGGTACTGCCAACGCCCGCAAACTTATTGAAAAAATTAAAGCAGGCGAAGCAGAGTACCACTTTGTGGAAGTTATGGCCTGCCCGGGCGGCTGCATCGGCGGCGGCGGACAGCCAAAAGACAAGGAATATAAGGGCGACGCTCTGCGTGCGGCACGCATTGAAGGGCTTTACAAGCGCGACAGCAGCATGAAGCTGCGTTTAAGCCACGAAAACCCGGAAATTAAAGCCTTGTACGCAGATTTTTACGGCAAGCCGCTGAGCAAACTGGCGGAACAGATGCTGCATACCGTATATTTTGACCGTAGTGCTGACTTGGGCGGCGTATATATCGCGCCCGGCGCGGAAAAACAGCCTGCGGCAGAAGAAGCAGCACCGCAGCAGGAAGCAGGCATGCATAAATGGCGCTGCAAGGTTTGCGGCTATATATATGAAGGCGAAGCTTTGCCGGAGGATTATAAATGCCCGCTGTGCGGTATGGGTGCCAATATGTTTGAAAAAATAGAATAGTTTTGCCAAAGCCTCTGCCGTAAAAACGGGCAGGGGCTTTTTGCTGCGTAAAAAAGAAAAAAAATAAAAAAATTTTGTAAAAAATAGTGAAGGAAAATAAAAAATGTTGTAGAATATATGGCAGGTAAACCAAAAATGAGAGAAAATTAGGAGGACAAAAAATGCATAGTTACAGCATTGAGCTTGGCGGCAGAACGCTGACGATGGAAATCGGCAAAATTGCCAAGCAGGCCAACGGCGCAGTATTAGTGCGCTATGGCGACACTGCGGTAGTAGTTGCTGCTACCGGTACCAAAACACCGCGTGAAGGTGTAGACTTTTTCCCTTTGACTGTTGATTTTGAAGAAAAAATGTACGCTGTGGGTAAAATCCCCGGCGGCTTTATTAAACGTGAAGGACGCCCGGCTGAAACCGCTATTTTAACCAGCCGCCTTATCGACCGCCCGATCCGCCCGATGTTCCCGGAAGGCTACCATAACGACGTGCAGATTGTTGCTACCGCCGTTTCCGTAGACCCGGACAACGCACCGGATATTCCGGCAATGATTGGCGCTTCCTGCGCACTTTCCATTTCCGATATTCCGTTTGAAGGCCCTATCGCCGGTGTGCGCGTAGGCATGATTGACGGCCAGTACATTATTAACCCGACCATTGAACAGGCTAAAATAAGCCGCCTGAACCTTGCTGTTGCAGGCACCAAAGACGCTATTTTGATGGTTGAAGCAGGCGCTAAGGAAATCAGCGAAGACGAAATGCTGGACGCTATCTGGTTCGGCCACGAAGAAATTAAAAAGCTGGTTGAATGGCAGGAAAAAATTATGGCAGAAGTTGGCAAACCCAAAATGGAAGTGCCTGTTTACGAACCTCCTGCCGAACTTGCCGCAGAAATTGAAGCTTACGGCGCTGAACAGCTGAAAGCAGCCCTGATGGACGCCAACAAGCTGGAACGCGAAGAAAACGTTGCCCGCATTAAAGCTGAAATCGCTGACGCATTTATGGAAAAATATCCTGACAATGCCAAAGACGTTGCTTATATTACCCAGAAACTCGTTAAAAAGATTGTACGCCGCACCATTTCCGTGGATAAAATCCGCCCGGACGGACGTGCGCTTGACGAAGTACGCCCTGTAACCTGCGAAGTAGGCCTTTTAGCACGCCCGCACGGCAGCGCGCTGTTTACCCGCGGCCAGACCCAGATTCTGAACGTGCTGGCACTGGCTCCGCTCAGCGAAGCACAGACCCTGGACGGACTTGGCGTAGAACTTACCAAACGTTATATCCATCATTATAACTTCCCGCCGTACAGCGTTGGCGAAACCAAACCGCTGCGCAGCCCGGGCCGCCGCGAAATCGGCCATGGCGCACTGGCAGAACGCGCTCTCTTGCCGGTAATTCCTTCTGAAGAAGAATTCCCGTATGCAATCCGCCTGGTTTCCGAAACTCTGGAATCCAACGGTTCTTCCTCCATGGGTAGTGTTTGCGCAAGTACCCTTTCCCTTATGGACGCAGGCGTGCCTATTAAAGCACCGGTTGCCGGCGTAGCAATGGGCCTTGTAAAAGACGGTGATTATTTCACCATTCTTACCGATATTCAGGGCCTTGAAGATGCTCTCGGCGATATGGACTTTAAGGTTGCCGGTACTAAAAACGGCATTACTGCCATCCAGATGGATATTAAGATTGACGGCATCAACAAGGAAATTTTCAAACAGGCTCTGGCACAGGCTAAACGCGGCCGCGAACACATCATGGGCATTATGCTTGACTGCATTGCCGAACCGCGCAAAGAACTGTCCAAATATGCTCCGAAAATTACCACCATTCATGTTGATCCCGAAAAAATCAGCAAAATTATTGGCCCCAGCGGCAAAACCATTAAAAAGATTGTTGAAGAAACCGGCGCTAAAATTGATATTGAAGAAGACGGCCGCGTATATATCGCCGCAGTTAACAGCGAAGAAGCTGCAAAAGCTATCGATATGATTAACGGCATTACCGCCGAAGCGGAAGTCGGCAAAGTTTATACCGGCAAAGTTACCCGCCTGATGGCGTTTGGTGCTTTTGTTGAAATTCTGCCGGGCAAAGAAGGCCTGGTTCATATTTCCCAGCTTTCTACCGAACGCGTAAATAAAGTTGAAGATGTTGTTTCCGTAGGCGACGAAATCGTTGTAAAAGTTACGGAAATTGATCAGAAGGGCCGCATTAACCTGTCCCGCAAAGCAGTGCTGGCAGGCGGCTTAAGCAAATAATTTAAGTAAAAACTAAATCCCGCTGAATTATTTTCGGCGGGATTTTTTATAATGAGGTGTACTATGAAATTACGTGGTTTTGAAAAAATTACTTCTTTTAAAGAAGTTGATTTTCCTATGCCGGAACGCAAAACAAAAATGGCGGCCGGTTACGATATCTGCCTGCCGCAGGACGTTACCATTAAGGCGCATACGCTGCAAATGGTGCCTACAGGCGTGAAAGCCTACATGCAGGACGACGAGTTCCTTGGCGTGCATATCCGCAGCAGCATTGCCGTTAAAAAAGGGCTGGCTCTGGTGAATAACGTGGGCATTATCGACGCCGACTACTACAACAACGAAGATAACGAAGGGCACATTATGCTGGGGCTGTACAACACAACCGGCAGCGACGTAACCCTGGCAAAGGGCGAGCGAGTGGCACAGGGTATTTTTTACAAATACCTTACGGCTGATGGCGACAGCGCCGACGCAACCCGCAGCGGCGGCTTCGGCAGCACGGGGGAGAAATAAGGTTAAAGCTGCTTAAATCAGCACAAATTAAATAACGTAATTTATGAGACTGTTGTAAACCCAAAAAGGTTTGCAGCAGTCTTTTTTTGTTGCGTAAAAACGGAGTTAACTTAAAGGTCAATGGTAGAAATTTTATTTTAAAAGTGATAAAATTATTCATAATTGAATGTAAAATAAAGTTATAAATAAGTTTTAAATAAAATTCTGATAATAGGTGAGAAATTTGCCCGAAAATCTACAAAAAATAAACAAATATACCAACCTTATCTTGCCGGTAGTCCTTGTATTTATCGACTACCTTGCTATCGTCTGCGCCGAAAGCCTTGCCTTTAACTTCCGCAACTGGTATACAGGCAACACCAGCCTGCATATTTCATGGCTTAACTTCTGGGTAGTGTTTCCGGCGTTATACCTCATCTTTTTAAATATCGAACAGCTCTATAACCGCCGTGCGCAGTTCTGGCAGATAATTCAAAAATTATTTGTAACAAGCTGTTACGCTATTACCTCAATCATCATATTGCTCTATATAGCGCGCATAGCAGGCTCAACCAGCAGAATGTTCATTGCAGTATTCTGGGTATTAAGCTTTATCCTGCTTGTAGTATTCCGCTATATCGCTAAAAAGATACTTGAAAAATACCAGCTTCTGCAAGTGCCGGTGCTTATCATCGGCGCCGGCAAAACAGCAGAGCTTTTAGTGCAGGGCATTAAAGATGATGCCGGTATGGGTTATAAAATTATAGGCCTGCTTGAAGATAACAAAGTAGAAGACGGAGTTCTGGAAAAATATCCCGTACTCGGTAAATTCAGCGATGCTGAACAGGTAATAACAAAATACAATATCCAGCATGTCTTTATAGCAGCACCCGGCTTGGAACAAGGCAAACTTACCAAACTAATCTACAAAGTACAGCCCCTTGTAAAAAGCATGGGTGTAATACCAAACCTTGTAGGCGTACCGATGGGCGGCATAGAAGCAGAAAGCCTTTTTAACGAAAAACTTATGCTATTAAGGTTGCGTAATAATCTTGCACGCCCTGTCAACCGCTGGATTAAAACAATCTTTGACTATGTACTTACCATTACCGGTACAATCGCTATCAGTCCGATACTTATAGTAATAGCCTTATGGATATATAAAGATTCACCTGGGCCGGTAATCTTTAAACACCGTAGAATAGGCAAAAACGGCAAAGAATTTAACTGCTATAAATTCCGCAGCATGTGCGTAGACGCCAAAGAAAAGCTGGAGCAGCTTTTAGCAAATGACCCGGAAGCCAGAGCAGAATGGGAAAAAGACTTTAAGCTGAAAAATGACCCGCGCATCACCCAAAGCGGAGCATTTTTGCGTAAAACAAGCTTGGATGAACTGCCGCAGATTTTCAACGTACTGAAAGGTGAAATGAGCCTTGTGGGCCCGCGCCCGATAATAAGGGATGAAATGATAAGGTATGGGGAATACATTGACGACTACCTGATGGTAAAACCGGGCATAACCGGCATGTGGCAGGTAAGCGGCAGAAGCGATATCGACTACGCAGAACGTGTACTGCTGGATAGCTGGTATACCCGCAACTGGAGCGTATGGCTTGATATAACATTGCTGTTTAAAACATTTAAAGTAGTATTACTCAGAAAAGGTGCGTATTAAAAATACCATAACGAAGGGATAGAAAACTAAAACATGAAATACGATTATCTTATCGCCGGCGCAGGATTATTCGGCAGCGTCTTTGCCTACGAAGCTAAAAAGCGTAGCAAAAAATGTCTGGTAGTAGATAGAAGAAACCATATCGGTGGTAATATTTACTGCGAACAGCAAGACGGTATTAATATCCATAAATACGGTGCTCATATCTTCCATACCAGCAATAAAAAAGTATGGGATTATGTAAACCAATTTGCTGAATTTAATAATTACATCAACAGCCCTGTTGCTAACTATAACGGCGAAATATATAACCTGCCTTTTAATATGAATACCTTTAGCAAAATGTGGAGTATCAGTACACCACAGCAGGCAGAAGCAATAATTAACGAACAAAAACAAGTAATTACGCACGAACCGCAAAACCTTGAAGAACAGGCAATCAGTTTAGTCGGTACAGATATCTATACCAAACTTATTAAAGGTTATACCGAAAAACAATGGGGCAGAAAATGCACAGAACTGCCTGCCTTTATTATTAAACGCCTGCCGGTACGCTATACCTATGACAACAACTACTTTAACGACAGATACCAAGGGATTCCTATCGGCGGCTACAACAAAATAATCGAAAAAATGCTGGAAGGCATAGATGTAGAGCTTAACTGCGACTATAACATCTGCTTTGATAAAGACCAGAAAATAGCTGAAAAAGTAATCTACACCGGTGCCATAGATGAATATTTTAACTATCAGTTAGGCCATCTTGAATACCGCGGTTTAAAATTCGAAACCGAAAGATTGGAACAGGAAAACTATCAAGGCGTAGCCGTTATGAACTTTACAGACAGCAAAACGCCTTATACCAGAATAATAGAACACAAACACTTTGAATTTGGCAAACAGCCAGTAACGTATATAACCAAAGAATATCCGCAGGACTGGAAATTAGGAGAAGAAGCCTACTATCCCGTCAATGATGATAAAAATCAACAGCTGTATGCTAAATATAAAGAACTTGCAGACAAGGAAAAGAACGTAATCTTTGGCGGCAGGTTAGGTGAGTACAAATACTACGATATGGATAAAGTAATAGAAAGCGCGTTAAATCTTGCAGAAAAGGAACTGAAGTAACAAGTGGATATAAAAATACTTGTAGCAGTACATAAAAAATACTGGATGCCTGATGACGATGTCTATCTTCCGGTACATGTAGGCAGGGAAAGTAAAGCGGATTTAGGATACTTAGGCGATAACACCGGAGATAATATCTCAGACAAAAACGCCAATTACTGTGAACTTACAGGTCTTTACTGGGCATGGAAAAATTTAAAATGTGACTATATAGGCTTATGCCATTACCGCAGGTATTTTGCAAGTAAGAATCTGCATATAAACAATTTAGAAAAGAAAAAAGCAGTAATTTTACATAGACAAGACTATGAAAAACTACTGCAAGAATATGATGTAATACTGCCGGTAAAGCGCAACTACTACATAGAAACAGTGCGTAGCCAATATGAGCATGCACATAACAAGCGTGATTTAGATGAAGCAGAAAGAATATTAGCTGAACTTTACCCGGAATACAGCGAAGCTTTTACAAAAGTAATGAACAGAACGAAGCTGCATATCTTAAATATGTTTGTAATGAAAAAGACATTATTTGATGAATATTGCAATTGGCTGTTCAGCATACTTTTTGAACTGGAACAAAGGATAGATATTGCAAACTATAACCAGTATGAAGCAAGAGTGTTTGGGTTTATATCGGAGCGATTGTTTAACGTGTGGCTTGAAAAGCAACGGTTAAAAGTAAAAGAAATGCCGGTAGTGTTTTTAGAAAAGCAGGACTGGGTAAATAAGATTGTAGAGTTTTTAAAGAGAAAGTTTAGGTAATGGTTAAATGAAAAATGAAAATCCATTTTTTTCGATAATTATGCCAGTTTATAATGCAGAAAAGTATGTAGAGCAATCAATAAAAAGTGTTTTAAATCAAACTTTTACTAATTTTGAGCTGATAATAATAGATGATTGTTCAAAAGATAATAGTTATAGGGAGCATGGTTATAGGGAAAAACCAATAAAACATAGAGTCAGACGAAACCAAATAAACAAATCTTCTGAAAACATTCAATTTGAAACTAATGAGTTTTTAGATGACTATAAAAAGTAGATATTATGAGTAAAAAAAATAAAACATTGAAAGATATTTTAGATTGTATCTTATATGAAAACCCATCTACTCAAGATGAAATAGCTGAAAAACTGGGGATAACACGACGTTATGTTACTCAGCTGCTTCAGCCTCTTGTAAAGGAAGGAACTGTTAAAAGAGCATATATGATTGATTTAAAGGTATATGAAAAATTAGCAGAATCCTTTGGAGATTATGCTCCAGTTAGTGATTCTGGATATATTTTAGTTAATGATATGCTGTCAAACATGGCTAAGCATGTTCAGTCTCAGTTACAGGAGTCATTTGATGCTGTTCAGGATTATGATGAAAATAAAGCTAATCTTGCTTTAGAAATGGATTATACAACTAATAATATGGTTGAAAAAGTGAGAACTTCTGTTGAAACTATTGTTAGTATTAATCAGCATTCGGAATTATCTAAATCCATGCTTTATAATGAAGTAGCTTATGATTTGGAACGTATTGGAGATTATTGTGGACATATTGCAAAGTTCGTAATTGAGGATGTTTATGAGGTTGATGAAGTTATTCTTAAAAATTTAAAGAAAATGCATAAAACTGCTCAAAAAATGATTAGGTCTGCGATGCTTGCATTTTTAGAAGGAAAAACTAATCTTAAGGATGATATCATGGATTTTGAAGAATCTATGCATATGCTTCAAAATAAATCTATTAACATAATAGCCACTCAAATGGCTGAAAATTCATTTGATGAAAAAGAACGTTCTAATTATTTCATGTATCTATTTAGGGTTGTTAAAGCCTTTGAAAGGTTAGGAGATATTTCTATAGAGATTATTGATGTAGCTATTGAATTCCATAATAATATACCTAGGTCCACCACTCCTCGTACATTCAGATAATTTTATTATTTTTTTTAT
>ENA-ORNR01001592-ORNR01001592.1-human-gut-metagenome-genome-assembly--contig:-NODE-1592-length-20291-cov-4.179532_pt1 | contig 20291 bp, 16 predicted proteins | sample MGYA00242114_ERZ509020 | MGnify/ENA primary metagenome ERZ509020 (study PRJEB26280, sample SAMEA2338758) | human gut metagenome | biome: human gut; feature: human-associated habitat; material: faeces...
ATTGCCGTACGCAATCTGCAGCGACGCCAGGGCCGCCGACCAGAGCGATGGAGCCGCAGCCGATACCGAGCAGCGGATCGCGCCCGAAGAGCGCCATCACGCCGCCGCCAAGGAAGTTTTGCAGCGGGATCATCACAATGGAGATGGCAAGGCACAGGATGACAGCTTTGCTGCCCTTGAGCAACGCGGGGATACTGACCGTGAAGCCGACGGTGGTGAAGAACATGATCATAAAAACGGTTTGCAGCGTCGCGTCGAAGTTGATGGACGCGATGCCCATGGAATAGAGAATACAGTTGAGGATGGAAAAGCACAGTCCGCCGACCAGCGGAGCGGGGATGCAGTAGCGGCTCAGCAGCGAGACCTTGTCGGTGATGACGCCGCCCAGCCAGAGCAGGAAAGCGCCCAGAGCAACGGCGTGGTACATATTGAGTTCGATCGTCAGCATAATGATTCCTCCTTTTATGTGTCCGGTTCGGCGCGCGGCAGCCACATACCACTCTGCCGCGTACCCTTTCAATCAGCAGTCTAATCCGGAATCGCGAAAAGGAGTTGTTAAATTCAGTCAAATGAGATAATTTCCACATTTCAACCGATAAAAATGTTATGAAAATGGATAATTTGACCGCGTAAAATACATGAATATCAATAAAAAGTTTAGAAAACGCTCCAAATGTGTGAAAGAGGAAAATAAAACCAAACGGGAAATTGATGCACTGTACCGGCATGAAACGCATCTGCGTTTATACGAATGAGGTTCACGGCAACAAAAAAGGAAATAAGGAGCACGGCTGCACAGCCGTTGGAAGCGGCTCGGGCGGAATTGACCGCCGTTTTCGAGATTCGATAGAATTTGCACGTGCCGTTTTCGAATCTTTATACAGTCCGCCATGAAATCCCGCTTGCAGAACCGCGGGGAACGCTGTAAAATAATAGACAATATCGGTCAATTATCGACAAGGAGTATTCATTATGCAGCAAAATGCAAAATTCATCCGTAAACTGCCCATCCCGATGGACATTAAAAAAGAGTTCCCCGTCACGGAGGAGGTCGCCAAGGTGCGTGAGGCGCGCGTGGAAGAGATGCGCGCGATCCTCGACGGGCGTGACAGCCGCCTGATGCTCATCATCGGCCCCTGCTCTGCCGACCGCGAGGACAGCGTGATGGACTATGTCTGCCGCCTCGTCCCCCTGCAGGAAAAGGTCAAGGATAAGATCCTGATCGTCCCGCGCATCTACACGAACAAGCCGCGCACCAACGGCTCGGGCTACAAGGGTATGCTCCACCAGCCGGATCCGGGTAAAAAGCCGGATATGTACGAGGGTATTCGCGCCATTCGCCATATTCACCTGCGTGCCTTGCAGGAGACCGGGCTGTCTTGTGCAGACGAAATGCTGTACCCGGAGAATCACCGGTATTTAAGCGACCTGCTGAGCTATGTGGCCGTCGGTGCCCGCAGCGTAGAGAACCAGGAGCACCGGCTGATCTCCAGCGGACTGGATATTCCTGTGGGTATGAAGAATCCCATGAGCGGGGATCTGTCTGTGATGATCAATGCCATTAAGGCCGCCCACGGCGATCATTCCTTTATTTATCGCGGCTGGGAGGTAGAGAGCCAGGGTAACCCCTTGTCCCACGCCATTTTGCGGGGCAGTGTGGACCGCCACGGCATCAACCACGCCAATTATCATTACGAGAATTTGCGTATTCTCCACGATCTGTATGTGGAGAGCGGCATTGCCAACCCGGCGGTGCTTATTGACACCAACCACTCCAATTCCTCCAAGCAGTACCTGCAACAGGTGCGTATTGCCAATGAGGTGCTCCACTCCATGCGCCACTCGGCGGATATACGCCGTTTGGTGAAGGGCTTTATGATTGAGTCTTACATTGAGGACGGCGCCCAAAAGTGGGAGGACGGCATTTACGGCAAGTCCATCACCGACCCCTGCCTGGGTTGGGATAAGACCCGGGACCTGATTTTCTCCTTGGCGGACCAGTTGTAAACGGAAAAGCATATACTGCGCCTCGGCAGATCGTTTTCGGTCCCGCCGGGGCGTTTATTTTTCCAACCCCTGTCCGTTATTGCAATTTTGGGCATTTTTTTGTTCCGGCGGTGTTGACAAATGGCGCAAAAGTGCTATATTGATAGTATAAATTCAACAGTCAAATGCAACGAACAGGACAGGACGAACCGCATCACCGCTTACAGAAAGCCGCCGGTTGTGGAAGACGGCAGCAAGGCGCGGTCCTCGTTATCCCCTGCAAGCAGCACCTGTGAGCGGCCCTCGGGCTTCGTAATCGGTGCCGGTACTCCCCGTTATCGGAGCGTGCTATCCGCCTTGGCGGGCAGCGCATGAGCGGTCGGCAGTTTTGCCGGCAAGCAGAGTGGTAACGCGTGGGTTTCTGATTTTTACCTTCGTCTTTGCACAGCAGCATTGGCTGTGCCGGGGCGAAGGTTTTTTGTTTTTTGTATTTGACTGGGAAAAGAAGAATGAAAGGAGTCTTTCAAATGAACACATTGGTTATTGTACTGATTGCCATTGTTGTGTTAGGTGCGGGCTATGTGCTGTATGGTCGCCATATTGCCAAGTCCTGGGGTATTGATCCCAAGGCAGAGACCCCCGCAGTGAAGTACAACGACGGCAAAGACTTTGTACCGACCAACGGCTGGACGGTGTTCAGCCATCAATTTTCCTCTATCGCAGGTGCAGGCCCGGTTACCGGCGCCATTCAGGCGGCGGTTTTCGGCTGGGTACCGGTGCTGCTGTGGATCCTGATCGGCGGCGTTTTCTTCGGCGCCGTTACGGATTTCGGCGCCCTGTATGCTTCTGTGAAGAACGAGGGCAAGAGCATGGGTATGCTCATTGAAAAGTACATCGGCAAGCTGGGCCGCAAATTGTTTACCATCTTTTGCTGGCTGTTCTCCGTGCTGATCATCGCCGTATTTGCGGATATGGTTACCGGCACATTCTCTGCCTATGATGCGGCGACTCTGCAAAAGCTGCCGACTGCCGGGGTCAACGGCTCCGCCGGTATGGTGTCTATTATGTTTATGGTGTTTGCCGTGGTATTCGGCCTGATCCAGAAGAAGTGGAACCTGACCGGGTGGAAAGAGTTTGTTGTGGGCGTTGTCTTTATTGTTGTGTCCTTTGCCGTTGGCATTAAAGTGCCCATCATCATGGGCAAGACCCAATGGGCTGCCGTGGTGTTCGCTTATATTTTCCTGGCGGCCATTATGCCCATTTGGTTGATGAAGCAGCCGCGGGACTATATGACCACCATTATGTTTGTGTGCATGATCGCCGGTGCCATCATCGGTTTGGTCATCGGCCACCCCACCATGGAACTGCCTGCCTTTACCGGGTTTAATAACGAGAAGCTGGGCACCATGTTCCCCATTCTGTTTGTGACCGTGGCCTGCGGCGCTGTGTCCGGGTTCCATAGCCTGGTGTCCTCCGGCACTTCGTCTAAGACCATCGCCAATGAGAAGGATATGCTGAAAGTGGGCTACGGCGCCATGATTTTGGAGAGCGTACTGGCTGTATTGGCGCTGTGCGTGGCCGGTGCCGCCGCCAAGAACGGCGTGGCTGCCGAGGGCACCCCGTTCCAGATCTTCTCCCGCGGCGTTGCCGGGTTCTTTGAGAAAATGGGCGTGCCGGTACAGGTAGCCACCGTGTTTATGACCATGTGTGTGTCCGCTTTGGCGCTGACCACGCTGGACGCTGTGGCTCGGATCGGTAAAATGTCTTTCCAGGAGATCTTCAGCGTAGACGATATGAAGCACGCAGCTCTGTGGCGCAAGGTGGTGTGCAATCCGTATTTTGCTACCATCATCACCCTGCTTTGCGGTTATGTGCTCACCAAGGTGGGCTACCAGCAGATTTGGCCTCTGTTTGGCTCTGCCAACCAGTTGCTCAGCGCACTGGTGCTGATTACGCTGTGTGTGTTCCTGAAGGTTACAGGCAGAAAGAACAAGATCCTGTTCCCGCCTATGATCATTATGCTGTGCGTTACCTTTACTGCATTGGTGCAGCGGCTGATCGCCATGATCAAGGCCATTCAGCAGGCTGCCGCAGTGGAGATCCCTGCCGGACAGACCAGCTGGGGCGCTGTGTTTATTGCCAACGGTTTGCAGCTGATCATCGCCGTGCTGCTGATTGTACTGGGCTTGACCATTGTGGTCAACAGTGCCAAGAGCTATGTGAAGAGCAAAAAAGGCAGCGAGACCGAAGAGGTCGCCAAGGCATAACGGCGTGCGTATAATATCAATATTAACCATGAACCGTCTGCGTATTTCTGCGCAGGCGGTTTTGTGTTTGTATTTGGCCCCCCTGTAATAAGGGCGGCAAATCGCAACCGATTCTCCTAAAATATGGAGCATATTCCGATCCATGACGGTACAGATTTTCAAATGTGCCAAATAAAGAACCGGAAAGTTGTCAAATGCGCGGCTGCGTGCTATAATACTGGACGCAAAACAAAACTAAATCTGGAAAAGGGGATTTTTCATGTCTGACAAAACGGAAAAAAAGTACATGAAGAAGTCAGAGATCGTTACCTTTGGTATTGGTCTGTTCGGCGTGGCTCTGATGACCGGCTGGATGCCGGACTACACCGCTACCTTCTTCGCTGACTTCGCGTTCAAAGGCAAGGGGTTTGACTCCGCCACTATGGCAAACGCCATCTCTATGGTGTTCTTGGTGGCCGGTATCATCGGCGCCGTGTGCGAGCTGGTGATCGGCTATTTGGTGGATAACACCCGCACCAAGCTGGGCAAGGTAAAGCCATGGGTGGGCTTCGGCGTGGTGCCGCTGGCCGTGGTGGCTATGCTGGTATTCATTGCACCCAACACCTCCAACCAAACCTTGGCGATCGTGTGGATGTTTGTGATCTACTCCTTGTATACCGCCTTTAGCTGTGCGGTAGAAAGCCCGTCCAACTGCTTCGGCTCCCTGTGCTCGCCCAATCCGGCAGAGCGCTCCACCGCCATCTCCATCGCTTCGTTCCTGCGCAGCGTGGGCCAGTCCGGCGGTATGGTAGTCGTGATGGTGGTGGGCCTGGTAATGAAGGCCTTAATGGGCAAGCAGCAATATAAGAACGCCGAGGGCCAGGGCCTTGACCTGGTGATCTCCACGGCGGTGTGCGCCCTGGGTCTGATCCTCTTTGTGATGATCTTCTTTACCAATAACAAAGAGCGTGTGCCTTTCACGCAGGAGAAGGTGAGCCTGAAAGACGCCGTCAAGGTGGTCTTTACATACAAGAATCTGCTGATGGTGTCCTTGACCAAGCTGTGCGGCTTTGGCCGCGGCGTGTACGGCACCGTGTCTTTGTACATCGCCATTTACCTGCTGGGCTCTAAGGACCTGAAGCTGGCGCTGCTGCTGCCCATGGGTATCGGTACCGCTGTGGGCACCCTGCTGGTGAACTTTGTGCTGAAGAAGTTCTCCACCAAAAAGACCTTTATTCTTTTCTGCGTGTATGGTGCGTCTTCCATGGCAATTCTGTTCCTGGTGTCTAAGGGTATCGGCTTTAACAGCACCCTGATTGTGCCGTTCCTGATCCTGAACTTCTTCTGCGGTTTGCAGCACGGCAACACCAATGTAACCCCCAATATTATGATTGCCGATTGCGTAGACGAGATCGAGTGGAAAACCGGCCAGCGCAAGGACGGTCTGGCGTATGCCGGTTACGGCCTGTTCTCCAAGATTGCTTCCGCCTTCACCAAGGCGCTGGGTCCCTGGCTGTTGTACACCTGGTCCGGTTATGCCGTATCTCGTGACGCCAATGTGGCTTATGCCGCCCAGACGGATTCTACTTTGAACAAAATTCTAATGATCTACACCATCATTCCCGCCGTGTTCGTTGTGCTCCAGGCGGTGCCCATCTTCTTTTACGATATGGTCGGTGAGAAGAAGGCGCGCATTACCCGCGAGCTGATGGAGCGCCGTGAGGCCGCCGGCTTGGTGGCCGGTGAGGGCGAAGAGACTGCCGATGCGGCAGCAGCCGAGTAAGGGGGCGACGAGAATGGCAAAACAGGAAAAGACTTTTAATACCAAGTTGTATGCGCTGGTGGTATTTTTGTTGGTTGCAGCCATTTTGGCTGTGTCCACCGTGGCCACCTTTAGCAGCAAGTATATTGCATTTAAGCCGGAGAAGGTCGCTCAGGCGTATGCGGATACCATTGTGCAGACCGGTGACGGCTACAATGCCAACAAGTATGCGCTGGTGAGCAAAAGCGAGAAATACGGCGATTTTATCCGCAAGTTTTATATGTACCCGGTGATCTATAAGGACGCCGGTTACAAGCCCGGCGACGATACCAAAAACTTAAAGGGCTTGAACGACGACAGCTACAAGTCCGATAAGACCAAGAACGATGACGGTACGCTTACCGGCCAGGTGACCGAGGCCATGTATCCCTACTATGTGGAGCTGCTGGGTCAGTACGGCTGGGACGATGCAGACGCTATGTTCACCAATTACTTTGCCAAGTACCAGCAGGTGCGGGGGCAGGTATTCGGTGATTCGTACCTGGACGACGAGGGTATGTTCACCGCGCTGGAGGCCAATGTAAAGACCTACGGCGAGAGTCTGACCGGTACGGAAGAGACCTACGACAAGAACACCAAGGTCAAGCTGACGGATAAGACCATCGGCGCTTATCAAAAGGCGCTGGGCGAGGATTACAAGCTGACCACCACCGTGACCGATGTGCAGTCGGTGGAGGATGTAAAGGCTTATACCGCCAAGATGAATACCCAGCTGCTGGAGAATTATGAAGTCAGCGCCGACGACATCCGTGCCGTTTCCACCTGCACAGTGCAGGTAACGGACGCTAAGGGTACCCAGTTGGCCACCTGCAACCTGACCGTGGTGCAGATCGGCCATACCTGGTATGTAGACAATACCACCGCAGATACCTCTGCGTTGTATCAAATCGGCAAATGATCTTTCGCTTGCCGTAAGAGAGGGAACCGCCCGGACCGTAAGGCCCGGGCGGTTTTTTGTGTGTGAGGGATAAGATCCGTTTGGCTTTTATTATTTTGTAGGGTGCTTGCACGCCCTGCCATTTTCCGCCATTTCCTATTCTGAAAAAAACGCCATATTCTTTTGCAACCCACTATGCAGGCATGCAAAAATATGGTATAATTCTTGCGAGACAGTGTGCATTATCCGACAGCTGTCGGGTGGTACCCATGGGTCTGACGGAAAAGAGAGCATCGGCCTGTTGATCGAGGAAGTGTAAGGCATTCACAGAATCGGTTTGGTTTATCATTCTTTGCAACAAAATAAGGCCCCTGCCATTGCAGGGGCTTTGTGCGTATCAATCATCGTATGGATTACCGTATTTTGCGCAGCTGCGCGGTGAGTACGGCAGTCAGTTTTTCCCGGTCAAAGGCGGGCAGCGGCTCCAGAATCACATCAATACAGCCGCCTACGGCGTAGATCACATTGGTTACCTGGTGATAATTTTTCTCCATAGTGAAGTTGTTGTGGGAGCAAATGGCCTCGGTCATCTGCTGTTTGAGCATGCGCAGGGCGGGGGCGCACATACGGCTGTTTTTAAATTTGGTCAGCCGCTCAATGTTGTTGTTGCGCTCAATCTCATTGAGCATACTGTTAATTATATCCGTGGGATCCCGCTGGATTTGATCGTAGTTGATGCCCTTGGCGATCTCCACAATGCCGTTGGTGATGGTCTCAAAGCAGAATTGAATGCACGCGCCCATGCTCTTAAAGTGCAGATAAAAGGTGCTTTTGTTAATGTCTGCTTTTTTGCACAGCTCCAATACGGTGATCTTGTCCGTTTCTTTTTCAATCATCAGCGCGATCATAGCGTTAAAGACCGCCGCTTTGGTGCGCTTTACCCGTCTGTCCATTTTTTAGAAAAACCCCCCTCAAATCGCTTTGTAATGGACACCTGTCCAATAGCAAATACTATGATACCATAAATGAAAGAAAGGTTGCAAGCAACTTCACGGAATTTGTAGGAAGTGCTGGAAAACGCCATGAAAACTTGTGCAAAAACACGAAAAATTGTTCCGCTGGTACTGGCGCTTTTGCTGCTTTTTGGCGGTTGCAGTGCGGTCAACAGGGCTGCAGTCTTTGGTACAAACGGCAACGAGACTACCCGGCGGCAGGATGTGTTGACGGTGGAATTTTTGGATGTAGGTCAGGCCAATGCGGCGCTGCTCACCTGCGGGGGTAAGAGTCTGCTCATCGACGGCGGCAATGTGGCAGACGGCGCCAAGGTCACGCGTGCGGTGCAGGTGGCAACGGACCGGCTGGACTATGTGGTGAATACCCATGGCCATGAGGACCATGTGGGCGGCCTGGCCGCTGTGGTGGATGCGGTGCCGGTGGATCATGCCATTGTCAGCCCGGTGACGGCGGACAGCGATTATTACCAAGATTTTTTAGATGCGCTGGCGGATCGAGGTGTGACTCCGGTGGCCGGGCAGGCGGGTATGCAGTTTCCTTTGGGGGAGGCGAAGTGTACCGTGCTGGGCCCCGCCGCTGCCGGCAGCGATCTGAACAACAGCAGCCTGGTGCTGCAAGTGCGCTTTGGCGGCGCGACTTTTCTCTTTATGGGTGACGCCGGGGCAGAGGAGGAGCGCAGCTTGATCCAAAGCGGTGCAGATGTAAGTTGTGATGTGTTGGCGGTGGGTCACCACGGCAGCGGCTCTGCCACCGGCTATGTGTTTCTGCGCCAGGCGTTGCCCAAGTATGCGGTGATCTCCGTGGGCGCGGGCAACCGTTATGGCCACCCGGCAGAGAGCACGCTTTCCCGCCTGCGGGATGCCGGGTGTACCGTCTATCGCACGGATCAAAACGGCACAATCACCATAGTGACGGATAAAAACGGAAAAATCCGCTGTCCTGCATAAAAAAATGTTGTATTCTTTGGTTTTTTCAGCTATAATAAATACAGAATTTTACATATTGGAGGAATTTTACCTATGTATTGTTGGTTAGACGGCAAAACTGTTGTTGTAACCGGCGCTTCCGGCGGTATGGGCGCAGGCATTGCGGCTACCTTGATCAAGAAGCACGGCTGCACGGTGATCGGCGTGGCTCGGTCGGAACCCAAGATGCTCAAATTCATTGAGGAGCTTGGCCCCACTTATGCCCAGCAGTTCTCTTACAAGCTGTTTGATGTGTCTGTTAAGGAGAATTGGGAGAACTTCTACAATGAGCTGGTAGAGGAAGGCGTGCAGGTGGATGTGCTGGTCAACAACGCCGGTATTCTGCCTAAGTTTAAGCGCTTTGACCGCTACAGTGATGAAGAAATTGAGCGTGCCATTAACATTAATTTCTACAGCTGCGTGTATTCCGTTAAGACATTTCTGCCCATGCTGCTGCAGAGCACGGACCCGGGCATTGTTAACATTGACTCTTCCGCCGCACTGATGAGCCTGGCCGGTACTTCCATGTACAGCGCTTCCAAGGCTGCACTGAAGGGCTTTACCGAGGCTCTGCGTGAGGAGTTCCGTGGCAAGTGTTATGTGGGTCTGGTTTGCCCCGGCTTTACCAAGACGGATATTTTCCGCGGCCAGTCCAACGCAGGCGGCAAGGGCGAGAAGGTCATCAATATGATCTCTACCGATTGCGACCTGATGGTGAAGATGATCATGTTCGGTATAGAGCACAAGCAGGCACTGCAGATCCACGGTGTGGATGCCCATGCCATGAGCGTGTTTGGCAAGCTGCTGCCGGTGAATGGCTCTCGCCTGTTCAGCGCTGTGATGAAAGCGGCGGACATTGACCTGTTTAAGGAAGTTTTTAAGGACGACGCCGAGCTGGCGGAGTAAATTTTAAGCATTTAAGGGACGCAGCCGTTTCAATGAGGAAATGGCTTTGCGCCCCTTTCTGCTTTTTTTGCAATAAAAAGGAGGGGTTTTTATGGCAGATGCTGTAACGGCAACGAAAAAAAAGTATATGAATTTTAAGGAGATTGCGGCGTACTCCCTGGGACTGTTCGGGTTCCAGGCCATCGTAGGCTTGCTAAACTCCTATCAGGCCGAGTTTGACGGCTCCATTTTGGGCGCCAATGTGTCTGTGGTGGCCATTTTAATTTTGGTGGCCAAGATCGTGTCTGCTGTGGCGGACCCGGTGGTGGGTAACCTGATCGACCGGTCCAAAAGCAAGCGGGGCAAGTTCAAATCTATGATCCTGTACTCTCTGGTGCCGCTGCTGGTGATGACCGCTGTGGTGTTTGTGAAAGTGCCGTTTTCCGGCACCGGGCTGTATGTGTGGATCTTCCTCACCTATTTGGTTTGGTCCATTGCCATGACCATGGGCGATGTGCCCTCGCAGGGGATCGCTTCCGTGCTGACCCCGGATCCCACGGAGCGCACCAATGTGGTGTCCATTTCCAATACCTTTAAGCAGATCGGCTTTTCTGCCTGCGTGGTGATTGTGCCGATTGCCTGCCTGATCATTCCCGGCGGGTCCAAGGTGTTCGTCAAGTCCGGCGAGACAGATACGCCTATGATCGCTTCCGAGTTCTTCTGGACCGCAGTGCTCACCGCCATCTTTGGTTGTGTGCTCTTTGCCCTGATTCCGCTGCTCAATAAAGAGCGGGTGCCCTACCAAGCCGGCGAAAAGACCACTTTTAAGGATATGATGGGCGCGCTGAAGAACAATAAACCCTTAATGCTGGTGATTATTTCTTACTTCCTGGGCTTTGGCCGTCAGATGGCTATGGGTATCCAGGTACAGGCCGCAACGGTGATCCTGGGCAGCCAAAACCTGGTGGCTGTTTTGGGTATCGTTACCGCCGTGGGTTCCATGATCAGTATGGCGCTGTGCCCCCTGCTGATTAAGAAGCTGGATGAGCGCAAGGCGTACATTCTTCTGTCTGTTTACGGCTTTGCCGCTTCCATTTTCTCCTTTGTGATCGGCCATTTCTGGTTCCAGTCTCCGGACAATATGGTGCTCACCGTGCTGTTTTATGCCTCTCTGTTCCTGATCGGCCTGCAGTTCGGCGCCGTCACCTTAATGCCCATGATCATGACCGCCGATTGCGTGGATTATTACGAGTATGAGACCGGCAAGCGGATGGAGGGCGCCGCCTATTCCATCCTGACCTTGACCATTAAGGTGTGTCTGGCACTGGGTACCGCCGTGGGTTTGATCTTTGTGCAGGTGTCCGGTTATTATGACGCTTTGGGTGCCGGTACTTTCACCACCAAGACCAAGGACATTATCTTTTTTGCTTATACCGCCTTGCCGGGCGTGCTGGCACTGCTGTCCATCTTCCCCATGTTTAAGTACGACATTGTGGGCGAGAAGAAGGCGCAGATCTCTGCCGCCCTGTCCCAGCGCCGCGCCGGTAAAGAATAAGTGTATAATAACAGATACAATATGTATATATAGAGAAAAGCGACTTCCCCCGGGAGGTCGCTTTTTTGTGTGGTGTTCAGCGGGTTTAAATATGTGTGCGTATCGGTGTGCAAGAGGATGGTATACACATCAGATACGGCGGATAGTATCTGCCAGCCTTGTATTGCCACGAGATTTCCTGCATTTTATTTTTTGCTATTTTTGGCATGGTTACGCGAAATCTTGGTGGCTCAGAAAAAATTATTTATTTTTTCCGACATTACCTATTGACATAGTAGGCATTATGGTGTATAGTTAAGTCAATCCAACGGGGAGACCCGAAGAAATCAGGAGACCGCTATGAACCGGTTATTTCCCACATTGTTAAGACAAAATTTCCGATTTGGACGAATGAGCCGATGTATGTGACCCAATCGTAACCTACATTTTATCATTTGAACTTGAAAGGAATTTGAATTATGAGCAAGAAATACGCATTTGAGACTTTGCAGCTGCATGTTGGGCAGGAGCAGGCAGACCCCGCTACCGACTCCAGAGCCGTACCGATCTATCAAACCACTTCTTATGTGTTCCATAACAGCGACCACGCCCAGGCTCGTTTTGGCCTGGCAGACGCCGGCAACATTTACGGCCGTCTGACCAACTCCACCCAGGATGTGTTTGAAAAGCGCATTGCCGCTTTAGAGGGCGGCGTAGCCGGTTTGGCTACCGCCAGCGGTGCGGCTGCTTTGGCTTACACCTTCCAGGCACTGGCCAAGGCCGGTGACCATATTGTCAGCGCCAAGACCATTTACGGCGGCACGTACAACTACCTGGAGCACACCTTTCCGGAGCACGGGGTCAAGACGACTTTTGTTGACCCGGACGATCTGCAAAACTTTGAGGATGCCATTCAGGACAACACCAAGCTGATCTTCTTTGAGACTCTGGGCAACCCCAATTCTAACTTGGTGGACATTGAGGCCCTGGCCAAAATCGCCCACAAGCACGGCATTCCGCTGGTGGCGGACAGCACCTTTGCAACGCCCTATCTGCTGCGCCCCATTGAGTACGGCGTAGACATTGTGGTCCACAGCGCCACCAAGTTCATCGGCGGTCACGGCACCACCCTGGGCGGCGTGATTGTAGACAGCGGCAAGTTCGATTGGGAAAAGAGCGGCAAGTTCCCGCAGCTCACCGAACCCAACGCCAGCTACCACGGCATCAGCTTTGTGCAGGCTGCCGGCCCGGCTGCGTTCGCCACTTATATCCGCGCGATTCTGCTGCGCGATACCGGCGCTGCGATTTCTCCCTTTAACGCATTCCTGTTGCTTCAGGGCGTAGAGACTCTGTCCCTGCGTGTGGAGCGCCATGTGGAGAACACCAAGAAGGTGCTGGAGTACCTGCAAAATCATCCGCTGGTCGAGCATGTGAACCATCCGTCCTTGGATCCCAAATATCAGGATCTGTACAATAAATATTTTCCCAACGGCGCCGGTTCCATCTTCACCTTTGACATCAAGGGCGGCGAAAAAGAGGCAAAGGCCTTTATCGACGCGCTGGAGATCTTCTCTCTGCTGGCCAATGTGGCAGATGTAAAGTCCCTGGTGATCCACCCCAAGACCACCACCCACTCTCAGCTGTCTGAGCAGGAGTTCAACGAGCAGAAGATTTTTGACAACACGATCCGTCTTTCTATCGGTACAGAGAACATCAACGACATTATCGCCGATCTGGAGCAGGGATTTGACGCTGTAAAAGCGCTGAACGCCTGATTTGACCGACAATTTCATTTGAATTTGACAAGGAGTTATTATCATGGCAATTTATAAATCTATCCTGGACCTGGTTGGCAGCACCCCGCTGGTGGAGCTGACCCAGTTTGAAAAAGAGAACGACCTGAAAGCAACTGTTTTGGCTAAGCTGGAGTATTTTAACCCGGCCGGTTCCGTGAAGGACCGTATTGCTAAGGCCATTGTAGAGGACGCAGAAAAGTCCGGCAAGTTGCAGCCCGGCGGCACCATTATTGAGCCCACCTCCGGCAACACCGGCATCGGTCTGGCAGCTGTTGCTGCGGCCAAAAAATATCGCCTGATCATCACCATGCCGGAGACCATGAGCGTGGAGCGCCGCAACCTGATGAAAGCCTATGGCGCAGAGCTGGTGCTCACCGAGGGCGCCAAGGGCATGAAGGGCGCCATCGCTAAGGCAGAGGAGCTGCACGAGCAGATCCCCGGCTCCATCATCGCCGGTCAGTTTGTAAACCCGGTGAACCCGGCCACCCATAAGGCCACCACCGGCCCGGAGATCTGGAAGGACACCGAGGGCAAGGTTGACATCTTTGTGGCAGGCGTAGGCACCGGTGGTACGGTGTCCGGCGTGGGCGCGTACCTAAAGAGCCAAAATCCCAATGTAAAAGTGGTTGCCGTAGAACCTGCTTCCTCCCCGGTGCTGTCCACCGGCCAAGGCGGTGCCCATAAGATCCAGGGTATCGGCGCCGGCTTTGTTCCGGATACGCTGGATACCAAGATTTACGACGAGATCATTACCGTCACCAATGAAGATGCTTTTGCCACCGGCAAGCGCCTGGCTAAGTCTGACGCGGTGCTCACCGGTATCAGCTCCGGTGCAGCCGTTTGGGCGGCCGAGCAGCTGGCCAAGCGCCCGGAGAACGCAGGCAAGACCATCGTAGCCTTGCTGCCGGATACCGGTGACCGCTACCTGTCCACCCCGCTGTTCCAGGACTGATTTTAGCCCCCAAAGAATACCACCGCCCCGGCGTGAGCCAAAGCGGTGGTGTTTTTCTTTGCGTATGTATAAGTGCACATGGAGCAGCCACAGTTGCCCGCCCAATCACCCGCTTGACAAACCCTGCCGGATATATTAAAATAACACAAGTGCGCAGCAGCATATCCTAATAATAGACGCACCGAGGTGTAGCTCATCTGGTAGAGCGCTTGGTTTGGGACCAAGAGGCACGGAGTTCGAGTCTCCGCACTTCGACCAATAAGAAAAATCCGAACTTTATCATTGCTGATAAATGTTCGGATTTTTTATTTAGGTTTCCCAGCTGATACAGTTGAGTAGGCCGCCGTCAGCGGCAATTTCGTTGATATTAACCGGGATGATCGCTTTATGGAAAATGTGTTTGGCCGTTTGGACAGCCTTGTTGTCTGTATCAACGCTGAACACCGGTAAATATATAGTCTGCCCGGTCTCTAAAAAATTTAGATAACAGCCGATGGCAGTGTCGCCGTTTGAATCAAAATACGGAAAATCAAGCACTTCAATTCCATGATTTTGCAAAGCCTTTTTAACTTTTGTCTCAAATCCAAACGGCGATAGAGGAGCATTTGTTACAACCGTATTTTCATTCACAAAGCGTACCATACCGTCGGCGTGCCCTGTCATATCGCTTTTGAGTGAGGGAATTATAAGTACGCTTGCTTCGAGCAAATTTTCAAGTTTGGCCGTAAGTTCTGCTTTGTGCCAACTTGGATTTTCCGAGTACACTCTGTCGCTGATGATAACTTTTTCTTTGGACGGAGAAAAGACCACATTCCCACCGTCTAAATTTATATCTGTATAAACAAGGTTATCGACCTTAAAGCTCGGTGCAATATCGGTTTTAAAATTTGTTCTTAATTGCGGATCGCCTGCAAGATAACTCGGCTCGTATCGAAATGATACATATTTGCCCGACTTTGTTTTCACCGGCATAAAATCCCGTAGCCATATATCTTTTGTATTATTTAATAATTTATATTTTATATTAAATAAATCAAGTGCGGCGAACATTCTGTCCGCCGCAGGTTTATATTTTGATATGTTTAATTGAGATGAAAAATAAAACATTAGAATTCCTTCTCATTCAAAACAAATCTAAGTAAACGCTTTTTGTCGGGATTGCAAATATCTTTTGCCGTATCCAATCCAATTCTTGTTTTTTTCATTATTTTGCCTTTCGTGACAAAACCATCATCTTCAAGCCACATTTTATCTGATTTAAGAATTGATACTTGATTTAGCTTCTCATAATCAACATATAATGCTTCACCAAGTAATCTTATTTTTCTATATTTTTCCCCGGTATTAATATTAACAGCGCCACGGATTAAAACACTTTCAGCTTCTCCCTTTTTACCAGCAACTATATCGAAACTACTTCCTGAATAGTTACCGCTTTTATAATGTACATAAATTGTTCCACCCTCCATTCTTTGCGTAATTGTAGCATTTCCCGTTTTATATTTGTTGGCGTGAGTGGCGCTATCTTTATCACCGTAAGCCTCTGTTTCTAAAATTCTAAAACGCAAGATGTTTCCGTTGTTAAGTTTGCGGCAAAGAATTTTTCCTATCAGCCATGGTGCTAGTTTTTCTGATGATACCTCGAATTTCTCAAAATCTTTTTCCGTAAAACGCATTTTTAATATCCTTTCATTAAATTTTAATTTAATCCCAAATTCTGAAGATAACAACCGGGCCGCCGCCTTTGATTTCCTTATTGTCGATGGTCATGGAATAGTCCTCATAAGGCCCAATGACGATCTTTTGGACAGCCTCTCTGGTTGCTAACTCGTCAACCAGTTCCTTTGTGGATACATTTTTCAAATCCATAGTAACACTCCTTTTAATGTTCTTTGGCGATAAATTCACCCGATGAATTTCGGGTAGTCAACTGATTTCGTCGCAGAATATTCAATCTTGCGGCATTTTTGTAGTGGTTTGCTGCAATTTTATATTGATTTTGCGTTTGATACAGCCAACCAAGCGAAAATGCGGCCTGAGGATCGCCTTGGTTCTCCGCTTTTTGCAGCCAATAGACCGCTTTTCCATTATCTTGATTTACGCCGGTGCCGTGGTAATATGCATTTCCTATTTCATACATTGCGTATGGGTCGCCGTTCTTGGCTGCTTTCTCGGCCCAATATGCGTATTCCTCGGTATTCGATTCTACATTTTTGGCACCGCATTGATATAGATCCATTAAATATCTTTGTGCTTCTGCATCACCGTTCTCCGCACTTTCCGTCACGCAGTCGATAACTTCCGGTTCTATTTCTTCATCGGGTTTGCTTAACAGTACATGGAATTTATCTTCATAGGCAGAATAAATATCGTTGTTTGCATTGATATAGGCTTGCCTATACCATTTTGCCGCCTGTTTGTAGTTCTTTGTAATACCCTTTCCATTTTCATAACAAGAAGCCAGCATATATTGTGCGTCTGTTTGTGCAGCAGTATAAGTTGCATTGGCGAGTTGTTTTAGTAAGCAAAGCGCTTTTTTGTTGGTGTTTTCTCCGTTCACATTTAAATAGACTTTTGCAAGACGAAGCATAGCATTTGTATCGTTTGTATCGGCACAACGGTACAGATCTAGAAAATGCTGCAGGTTAGGAGAATATGATAAGTGATCCATCCTATTTTCTAACTCCTTTCAGAAATTTTGTCGTTTCTAAAAGAAGTATAGCACACCTTTTAATAAAACCTTGTAAATATAAAAATAAATTAATGCGTGGATATAAAGGTGAATTAGCCGCCTATTTTCATTTTACTGGGGCGAAAAATGTTTGTCAAGTTGAAAAGATCATTTGAAAAGTATGCCAAAAATGCAAAAAGAACTTGAGGAAAAAGGGGGAATAGGTAGAATAAAACCGATTGGAAAGTTTTTTAGAGAGACAAGAGTAAGAACAGAAAATCGAGGATTACGACGAATAGCAAAGCAGAAAGCCACCGATGATCGGTGGCTTTCTTATGGTATACGGGGGAGCAAATTGCTGCCTTCGTGGAATAAAACAGGGGAAATTGTGGGGAAAGGGGGCACTTTTTGCCGGGGACGGCGAGTGACAGGATCTGCTAATTTTATAGGTTATACTGGTCCAAAAAGACCGTTGAGGACAAGCTTATGAAACTACTGGAAAAGCCAAAATTCACCACCGCCCACAGCCGCGCCGGGACCAAGCGCGCACTGCTGGGGTGCGCCGGGCACTTGCTGGGTGGGTTTGTACTATCCGTCGGGGCGGTAGCCGGCGGGTGCAGCCCCTTTGCGGTGGCACTGGTGGCGGTGTCCGGGCGGCGGGATTTTCTCTTTTCCGCCCTGGGTGCCGGGTTGGGATATATGATCTTTGGTACCGGCACGGCTCGTGTGCGGTACTTTGCGGCAGTGCTCATCGCCTTGGTAGGCGCGCTGGCAATGGCTGCCTTTCTACCCCGGCGAGACGCCCGGCTGCCCATGGCGCTGTCTTGTCTGGCAGTGGGGCTGACCGGGGCGGTGCTGCAACTGCGATTGGGCGGCGGCGCGGCAGATTATGCGCTGGTACTGGGCGAGAGCATTTTGGCCGGTGGCGGCGGATATTTCTTCTTCCGCGCAGAGCACTGCAATTATCGCCGTCTGCGGTGCAAGGCTGCACCTACCGGTGACTTGGTATGCGTGCTCATTAGTGGTTCGCTGCTGTTAATGAGCCTGTCTCGATTAACGATTTTCGGCATTGCACCGGCGCGGATTGCGGCTGTGCTGCTGATCTTGATTACCTTACGCTTTGGCTCGTCTCGGTTGGGGGTCACCCTGGCCCTGTGCCTGGGGTTCGCCCTGGGGCTGGCCGGGCAAGACACCATGTTTTTGCTAGGGGCCTACGGCTTTTCCGCCCTGCTGGCGGCACTGTTTGACCGGTTTGCCTCCCTGGGCTGCGCCGGGGCGTTTGTGCTGTCTATGGGCTTTTTCTCTGTGGCGGCCAACCTGGGGCATTTGAGTGTGTGCACCTTTGTGGAGAGTGCGGTGGCCGGCGTGCTACTGCTTCTGCTGCCTGCCGCCTGGGGCGATCGGTGCACTGCCTTTTTTGAAAACGGTGCGGATATTGCCCCGGAGGGCTCTCTGCGCCAAAGCCTGGTGCTGCGGCTGCGATTTGCCGCCTCCGCCATGGCCAGCGTCAGCGACAATGTACGGGAGGTGCGGGAAAAGATCGACCGCATTAACGGCAAAAGGGGGTTGCCGCCGGATCCGGAAAAAAGCGATATGCGCATGGTGGCGGCGGACCAGTTTTATTCCATCTCCGACATGCTGTCCGATTTGGCCTTTGAGTTTGATCAGGCGGAGTGCTTTGACGCCAAAACAGCCGGAAAGCTGCGGCGGCTGCTGGGCGAGAGCGAAATTTATCCCAAAAATATTTCTGTGATTTTAGACAAATTTGACCGTATGCGCGTGGAGATCGCCTGTGACGACCCGGCACCGGGATTGTCCAGTCCGGTGCTCCAGGCCAGGATCAGCAAGACCTGCGGGCGCTCGTTGGAGGCAGGCCAGGTGACCCGCTACGGCAGCGAAAGTCTGTTGACCTTTAACGAAAAGCCCCTGTATTGTCTGGCTGTGGGTTATGCCCAGTACGCAGCGGAGGGACGGCTGTGCGGAGACACGGTAAAGGTCGCCCGGGACGGCCGTGGTCACCAAATTCTGATTATCAGCGACGGTATGGGTCGCGGCTCTCGGGCAGCGCTGGACGGCGCTATGGGCGCCGGGCTGCTGAGCCGTCTGCTTAGTGCAGGCTTTGGCTTTGACGCGGCGCTGAAAGTCGTCAACTCTGCGCTGCTGGTCAAGAGCAATGAGGAGAGTTTGGCTACCCTGGACTGTGCTTGCGTAGACCTGTTTACCGGTCGGTGCGCCTTTTACAAAGCCGGCGCACCCCGATCCTATGTGCTGCGCCACGGGCGGCTGACCCGGTGCGAGCTGGCCAGTATGCCGGCGGGCATTTTGCGGGGCATTACCTTTGCCAAGCGCACGGCGGTGCTGGGCGCCGGGGACACGGTGGTGCTGCTCAGCGACGGCATTACAGACGCGGACGCGGTAGGGCTGGAGGCGCTGCTTTGCCGCTTTCAATCCCAGGATCAGCAGGAGTTGGCAGATACGGTGCTGGCCTATGCCAAGGCCCACACCCCGGCGGATCGACGAGACGATATGAGCGTGATCGTGGCCCGGTTGCTGCCAAATTAAGGAGGAGCGAACACCATGTTTCTATACGGATTTGTCGGCAACGCCCCCTGTGGCGGGCTGCTGCTGGAGAAGTTGCAGGCCTGCACCCAGCAGGGGCTGGACGGGTACGGCGCTGCCTTAATGCAAGGGGGCCAGCTGTTGTGTGTTAAAAGCAAAGAAAGCGTGGCGGCATTGGCACAGCAGCTGCCGGAGAGCGCAGCGCCCTGCGGATTGGTACACGCCCGGTTTGCCACCTGTGGCGGGCGCACCGCAGAGAATGTGCACCCCTTTGTGACCGATGATTATTGCCTGGCGATGAACGGCACGGTGGAGAACGCCGTTGCCTTGCGTAGCGCGCTGAACCTGCTGCCTTACCCGGACAGCGACGGCGCGGTGTTGGCGGCGCTTTTGCAGGCGTATGCAGACAGCGGCACCGTTGCCGCTTTGCGTCTGTGCTGCCGTGAGGCTCGGGGCAACTATGCTTTGGCCGTGCTGCGTCGGGGTGAGGAATGTCTGTTCGCCTGTGCTCACGGGGCGCCGCTGTATGCGGCGGTAGGCGGCGGCAGCGCTTGCGTTTCTTCGGATTTGGCGGCACTGGAACCGGATCAAATGAAAATCTATGCCCTGTCTGCCGGGGAGTGCGTACAGCTACGCCCGGGTAAGCTGCAGTTTTGGAACGCCAAGGGCAAGAAAATCAAAAAATCCCCCTGCGCGGTGACTTTGCGACGGCCGCCGGCAGCGGGCTTTGCAGACCCGGGAGAGGCGTTACAGGCGCTGCCCGGAGATTTGGAGCTGCTGCTTCATCGCTTTGTGCGTGGGGATCAACCTCGGTTGGGCAAAAGCCGCCTGCGGCCTCGGGGCATCAGTCGGGTGCTGCTGGTAGGCTGCGGCACTTCCTATCAGCTGGCGCAAGCGGCGGCTTGTAATTTTGAGTCGGTGTGCGATGTGCCTGCTTTTGCCTATTCTGCCGGTGAGTTCTGCGCCGGGGGCGTGGTGTGCGAC
>ENA-ORNR01001611-ORNR01001611.1-human-gut-metagenome-genome-assembly--contig:-NODE-1611-length-20108-cov-5.551339_pt1 | contig 20108 bp, 19 predicted proteins | sample MGYA00242114_ERZ509020 | MGnify/ENA primary metagenome ERZ509020 (study PRJEB26280, sample SAMEA2338758) | human gut metagenome | biome: human gut; feature: human-associated habitat; material: faeces...
GTCAAGCAGTTTTTTATTTTTTTGAATTTCTTTTCAGAAATCCGTGTTGCTTTCGATTGCCGCAACAGCCATAAATTTTACCAAGACTATTGGTCGATGTCAAGCGCTTTTTCTTCTTTTTTAAAGAAGAAGTTCCATCACATTTCCTGCGGTGGAACTTCAGTATAGCATTATCCTTTTTTAGTTGTCAACCAGTTTTTGCTTTTTTCTTACTTTTTTACAATCCCGTAACATCAGGATAATCCCGCCAGCCAGTAGGCGAACCGGTTCATCTGATAAAGCTTCGTCAGCCATTCGTTTTCAACGGTCCACGCCGCGATCTGGCTGCCGACTCTTCCTGTATCGAAGCTGGCGATTACAATATAAATAATCCATAAAACTACGATGCTCTCTGCCATGCCGACCACGATTCCCAGTACACTGTTGAGCAGTTTCAGAATCGGCAGGTGCGCGATTGCCGAAAGTGACTTGAAAATCAGGTTCACCAGTCTGGCTGCGAGTCCGGTAGTCAGCAGCATCAGAACCGACAGTATTATATTGGTAGTGTTTTTTTCTTTCACACTGCTATATAAAAGGATAGCCAGCGAAAGGACGAACAGAGAAATGACCAGAGACAGCAGCATCCTGATTTCATCCACCATTCCTTTTTTCATTCCGGCATATCCCCGCCAGAGGGCAAATAAGATCACACAAACCAGCAGTAAGTTCATTTTTTCTCCCGTTTATTTCATTTCTATCATATCTATGCTGTTTGCAGTAACCGCAAGAAACCGGTTTCCGCCCAGCGTTTTTAAAAGCTGCGTCTGTTCCGGTATCGGTCCGCTGTATTTTTCTTTTCCGTTCAGGTTATAAATCAGGCACTCTCCTTCATTATATATAATCAGTTCCTGATCCGAAATCAGAACATCCCGGTATTCGATTGCAAACGGCAACGACAGCACCTGCGTCCCGTTCATATTGTAAATGTCAATCCGATATTTTCCGTTTCCATTCGTACCATTAAAAATAAACGCCACATAATTGCCGCTGCTGCGGACGTCCTGCACCTCCTCCTGCATGAAATTCTGGAAGATATTTTTTGGAATTTCATTTCCTTCATATAACATGAACTGATTATTTCCCACAGAATACGCCGTATGCGTCCCCGTAAACTCTGCCAGCGGGATTACCGTATCCGAATATTCGTAGGAGCTTACCATCGTGTCGGTGTAGTTTTGTCCGACTTCGTCAAAATTGTAAAAGCTGACGATCGATTTCATACTGCCGCTTTCTGCTTTCAGATATGCCACCATCATCAGTTTTCCATTGTCCGACAATGACACGGAAACCGGATAACCCGATTTCTGCATCGTCGTTTTGATTCCGACTGCTTTTTCCCCAGTAGGATTATAGACGTTGATCCAGGTCACATCCCCATCCTCCAGAATCGCTGCCACAACGCCGTTCGCTGCCACGGACAGCGATTTCACCGGAAGATTCGTATCAATCTGTTTGGATGTCCCGTCCTGACTGATATCATAAATCAGGTTGCCGTTATAATCCCCAACTGCGACCCAGCCCGACCGCACAGAGACGCACGGCGACTGCATGTCGTAAGTCTGGTTCCACATGGCGTTGCCCTTGTAATCCGTATAGCTGATACCATCCTTACTGTAGGTCAGAAAGCCATTCTGGTAGCTCAGCAGAGTAGAACCGGACACCTGGTTCCTGTCGATTGCGGACACGACCGTGTAGCCGGAGTAGGTTTGATTTTTAAGCAGTGTTACCGCCGTCACCGTCAGCGCTGCGATCACGCCGATTACGCAGCCGGAACGAAGGATCACTTTCAGACGATGCGCCCGGATTTCCCGTTTAAAATCCTTGCTGTCTTTTTCCCCATTTTTTTCTTTTTTTCGCAGGTATTCCCTAATATCTACCATATAAGATAAGTCCCCGTTTCTTTTGCAGCATCTTTGCGAGCATGTTGACTCACTTGCGCTCATTCCATCACGAGCCCGCGCTGACGCGCTTTACCGCCTGCTATGCAGGCTGCTCGTTCTCTAATGGCGCAAGAAAAACAAATGTCGCCTTCGGCGTCGCTTGTTTTTCTTGTGCGCTCATTCCATCATAACACATTCATTATTTTGAAGGTAGTAAAATATTCTGTCCGGGCTGGATTTGATTCGGGTCTTTTATATTATTCAGACGGCAGATTTCTATCACTTTTTCATCTGTTCCGTAAAATCTCCTGGAAATAGCGATGAGGCTATCCCCTTTCTGTACCTGATAGCTTTCCGGGCGCGCCAGGGCTTCCTGAACCTGAGGGGAGGAATCGGAGGCTGATGCGGACTGCCGGGCTGTCGAGGTTTCAGCGTCTGCGTCGGTCGTGACCGCATTCTGGCCATCTGCCATTACGCTATCCGTTGTTACGCTGTCCGTCGTTACGCTGTCCGACATTACGCTGTCTGGCATTACGCTGTCTGGCATTACACTTTCTGGCATTACACTGTCCGTCGTCCTATTGTCTGTCGCTTCGCCATCCATCGCCGCATTGTCCGTGCCGGTTGTATCGTCCGCCTGTGCAGCTTCGCCCAAGGCGGCAGACCGCGCCATTTCGTCCGATGAATTCCAGCCGACAGTCTCTTCTACAATCAGTCCGGAAGATGTATTTTTCGTCTCATTTTTTGTATTCCGGACAGCTCCTGCCAACAGGGCGGAAACCGCTTTCATATCCGGGTACTGATTGACGGACGTCAGCGCCGTTCCGACCAGAACCAACAAAAGCACCAGGCAGCCAATCCGGCAAAGCTTCGGGAAGAGGGCGCCGGTACTACCCAAGCGGGCCTGATAAGCTGTCCCAAAAGCAGTTTTCCTCGACGCTGCGTTCAGCGTAGGCGCTGCAGCTTTAAGCGTACCCAACCTCGACAGCACCGTTTTCCTGCCAGACGCGGTATTCGACGCAGACGCCCTGGAGGCAGTTGCACTCCGCGCTGTATTCGGTGTAGACGCCCCGGAGGCGGTTGTACCACGCGCTGCGTCCGCTGCAGCTTCCGCTTTTCTTTTTTCCCGGCGGGCATTGATCGCTTCCATCACCCGTTCCTCCTCCACATCTGCAGGGCGGCTCTGCTCCCGTTCAGCAATCATATATGCCTGCATTTCTTCGTTTTGTTCATAAAAAATGAAATAGCCTCCGATCTGGATTTCTTCTCCCCGCACGGTCCAGAACCAGACGGCAGCTTCCTTTTTTTCAATTTTTCCAATCCGCTCCAGCTTCTGAAAATACGGAAAATTTCCGCGCCTGAAGTCCGTTTCTTTTTCCACCCCGTAAATCAAATAATAGCGGATGCCGTCCTTTTCCTCCTGCTGCCCGAATGCCAGACACGTCTCTTTTCCCTGGCATCGTTCCAGAAACGTATGGACATAATCCTCCATGTACAATTTTACATTCGGACTGCCTGTCCCGATCTGCATCACATTTTTGGGTATTTTCAACATTTTACCTCTGCTCCTTTCCATCCGGGCACCCCGTTTTTCCTAATCTTAGCAGACCGTTGCCGCAGATTTTGTCTGTTTATGCGCTCTTTTTTGGCGGTTTGGAGCAGAGTCTCGTTCTGGAACTTTTGCACATATTTATTCTGTCAAGCACTTCTGTTCGATATAAAAAGCACAATAAAATACATTGTATTTCCTTCCGGACTCTTCTAAACTATTTTTTAGTAGATACCAAAATTTCTGCAGAATACACTAAAGGAGTGGTACTGAAAATGAGCAAACTTTCTCTTGCAGGCGAATGGAAACTTCGCGGCGAGTTTATGGACGTAACAGCAGATCGCTGTGCAGAGGTGCTCGTCCACCTCAACGCCATGCCTCCCAAGCCGACAATTCCCGGTTATCTGACCGAAGAAAATATGACCGAGGAGGAGCGGGAAATGTATCTGAAAGAACCCGATCCGAAATTTACGGTAAATACCGCCCTCGCCATGCACCCCTATCCTTCCAAAACGGGATATATTCCTATGACTGTACCCGGCGACGTTACAACCGCCCTGATCGATAACGGAGTTATCGAGGAGCCTTTTTTAAAGGACAACACCAAAAAAAGCATCTGGATTAAAGAGCTTTCCTGGTGGCTTGTCAAAGAATTTGACATCACCGAAGAAATGCTCAACGAAGATATTGTCCGCCTGAACATTGAAATGCTCGATTTTAATGCCGATATTTTAGTTAACGGTATTCCCGCCGGACATCAGGAAAATACCTTCTGTGCTTTTTCTGCAGATATCAAACGCTTTTTGCATGTCGGTACCAACCAGATTGTGATCCGCCTGACCTCCGGCATGGAATTAAATTATCCACATGACACCGTTTCCTATTACTGTGCAAGTGACAATGCGATCTGCGACCAGCGAGTATACACGCGTAAGCCACAGTTTACCTATGGCTGGGACTGGTGTCAGCCCGTTCCTACCTGCGGTATCGGACGTTCGATCGAAATCGAAGCGTTCAGCGGTGCACAGGTAATCGCTTCCCGCGTCGATACGCTCAGCCTTTCCGGAAATGATGCAGAAATCGAATTTCATTTTGAAATCGAAAAATCCAACATGGTGCAGAGCGCTGAAACAGAGCTGGAATATGAGCTGTCCATCGACGGCAAGACCGCTTATACCGGTCATCAGACCCTGATGCTTGTCGGCGGCATCAATTTTGCACAGGAACGCGTTGTATTAAAGGATGCAAAGCTCTGGTGGCCGAACGGTTACGGTGCTCAGAACCTTTATACCTTTACCGCACGCTGCACGGCACGCGGCATCACCCATGAGGCAAAACCGAAGAAAATCGGTATCCGCACGCTTTCCATCGACTTTTCCAAGCTGCCGGATGAAAGCCGTAACTTCTTCTTCAAGATCAACGGCACCCGCATTTTCTGCAAAGGCGGCAACTGGGTTCCTACCGATTCTATCTATCTGCGGACACCTGATGAAAATTATAAAAAGCTGGTCAGCGAAGGCGCAGCGGCACACTTTACCATGTTCCGTATGTGGGGCGGCGGCACTTATGAACCGGATTGCTTCTACGATTACTGCTCCGAATACGGTATTTTACTGATGCACGATTTTATGTATGCATGTGCTTTTTACCCCGATCAGAAGGATTCGTTCCTTTACGAAGCAGAACGCGAGGCAGAATATCAGACCAAGCGTCTGGCGCATTATCCCTGTATGGCAGTCTGGACCGGAAACAACGAAATCGCCGAGTCCTACACCGACTGGTTCCCGGGAATGCTGCAGCCCGAACGCTACTGGGGCGATCAGATTTTCAACTACATCCAGCCCCGCGCGGTCCAGCACAATAGCCCGCTGATTCCCTACATGCCCTCCACCCCGTATTTTGGAGAACGTTCCAATACCACTGAAGAGGGAGACGTCCATGCATGGACTTATTTTGGACGCGATTCCAAGACGAGATTCAAATTCTCTTACGAACTGGAAGCTTTTGATCGATTCCCGGCGCGTTTTTCCAGCGAATACGGATTTTTCGGCGCGCAGATGGAAAGCACCGTCCGCCGTTATTTGGACGGGGAAGAGATGTCCTTCAACAATCCGTCCTGGAAGCATCACGGCGAGTTCGAACGCAAGCGTGGGGCCATCGACGGCGTTATCAACCGCCATCTGACTGAATTTTCCACGCTGGACGAACGCGGCTATCTGCTTTACAGCGGTATCATGCAGGGGCTTTTATATGCCGAAATGGCAGAGGCGATCCGCCAGAAATCCTACGGTGCCGGCGATCTGATCTGGATGTACAACGACTGCTGGCCGGAAACCGGTTGGACCATTATCGATTACTATCTCACCAGAAAGGTTTCGTTCTACTTCTTAAAACGCGCTTTTGATACGAAAAAACTGATTATCCGGAAGGCAGACGGCGGCGCGGTTGTAACCGTCATCAACGAAACCCCCGATGAACTCCGGACAACTATCTGCGTCGGCACACAGACCTTTGATGGCGCACACAATAGTGTTCTCCTGACAAAGGATCTGACCGTTGCTCCGCATTCCTGGCAGCAATTCCATGTAGCCGCTGAAGAGCCTGCCGCAGACGGATATTTCGTTGTAAGTGCAGACGGCTTTGAAACAGCTGACAGTCTGCGCGCTTATTACCGCGAATACACCATTCCGGAAAGCGATGCGGTGATCGAATCCGTTGAAAAAGACGGCAGCGATCTGCTCGTAACCGTCCGTGCAAACGTATTTACACCGTTCGCTTATCTGATGACAAGCGACGACAGAGTACATTACAGTGATAACTACTTCAAGCTCTATCCCGGAGAGGCAAAAACGATCCGCGTAGAAAACTGTGACGAGACACCTACACTGTACACAGCTGCGACAATGCACGCGTAAATTTGTATATACCTGTTATGCGCATGCGCAAAAAGATTCACAAAAGGATCTTTCGCGCATGCGTTTCACATTGAGTGAGCATCGTCCTGCGCAATGTTAAAAGAAAGGGGACTTATGTCACATACAATTATTGACCTGCCGTCTGTCAGAGACGACGGCAGGCTTTACCGCGATACCGCTTTGAATTTCGTGGAATCCCTGATTCCGAATCCGTGGAACAGCTGTCACGCGCCCGATCTTTTAGAGCTTGAAAATGGCGATCTGCTTTGCTGCTGGTTTGCAGGCTCCTGTGAGGGAAACGCGGATGTCAGCATTGCTGTGTCGCGTCTGTCAGAGGACAGTTCCCAGTGGGAAACACCGGTAATTGTTTCCGATGATCCAACCCGCAGCGAGCAGAATCCTTCCCTCTTCCTGCATCCAAACGGAGAAATCTGGCTGATGTATACCGCACAGGTTTCCCGTGATCCCAACAATCCAACCTCTGACAATTTACAGGGAACTGCTGAAATCCGCCGGAAAATTTCCCGCGATAACGGGCACACCTGGGAGGCGACCGAGACAATGTTTTCCGCTCCCGGCTCGTTCTGCCGGCAAAAGATTCAGATTCTGTCCAACGGACGTTTTATTTTCAACAATTTCCGATGTGCGATCAACGATTCCTGCATGGGAGACGATTACACCGTCCTGCAGCTTTCAGACGACCAGGGCAAAACCTGGCGCAGCGTCATGATGCCCGGCAGCCGCGGGCGCGTACACGGCAATATCGTGGAGCTTTCTCCCGGAAATCTGATCTGCCTGCTGCGCAGCCGCTCTGCTGACCATATTTACCGTTCGGAATCCCATGATAACGGCGAGACCTGGAGCGTGCCGGAGCCTACTGTGCTGCGCAACAACAACGCAAGCATTACCGCAATCCGTCTTCAAAGCGGCGCAGTCTGCGTTGTATACAATGACGTCGCCTTCAATGACGAGCCCGAGCGCACCGTCTGGCCCGACCAGCGCTGTCCTGTCGTACTCGCCATTTCCGAGGACGGAGGAAAAAGCTGGCCCTGGCGGCGTATCATCGAGCACGGCGAGGGCTTTATCGGTCCGTGGAACGACGTCAACAACCGCCGTTACGAATATCCCTGCCTGATTCAGGGAAAAGATGGCAGGATTCATGTCGCTTATGCGTGGGGCTATCGTAAGCGTATTAAATATCTGTGCATGGATGAAGCATGGATCCGAGGAGAAAAGCTTTGTAAAGGCGTTGGCGGGGACGAGACTCTGACCTGCAAAAGATAAGGGAAGCAAAGACGGCAACATTCTATTGTCATGAATAAAAACCGGCAGACAGCAAAGCTTTGATCGCTTCGCTGCTGCCGGTTTTTCTATGTCCTGCGTGGACAATGTTATACAAACCGATATTCTGTTACGGTGTGATACGGTCTGTCAGGTCCGAATACCGAAGAAGGAAACTGCGGTTTGTTCGGTGTATCCGGATAGAACTGGGTTTCCAGTGCCAGGCCCGCTCTGTAGCCGTAGGTTTTCCCATCCTTTGCGACTTCAAGATCCCTGGAGTTGCCCGAATAGAACTGAACGCCCGGAAGATCTGTATAAACCTCCATTATGCGAGATTTATCAGAGCTCTTGACAACTGCAATTTTACGAACCTGCCCGGTGTAATTGTCTAGAACCCAGTTATGGTCATATCCGCCTGCCATTTTAAGCTGGTCAAAGTCTGCATCGATCCGTTCACCGATCAGATGCGGCTCTGTGAAGTCCATCGGTGTACCTTCTACGCGTAAAATATCTCCATTCGGAATCGCTTTTGCATCGGCCGGAGTATACGCATGAGAAAACAACTGCAGCTCATGGTCGGTAATCTGTCCGGCACCGTGTCCATCCAGATTGAAATAACAATGGTTTGTCAGGTTAAGAATCGTATCTGCATCACTTACCACATCATAGGTAATGCGCAGTCCGTTCTCCTCCGTCAGCTCATACAGAACCGAAAAGTCCCTGTTTCCGCTAAAGCCAAGTTCCCCATCTTTCATAGACATCGTGAATAAAATGCCGTTTTCTTTTTCTTCGGCATCCCAGATCCGCTTATGCCCACCCAGAGCTCTGTGACTGTGCAGGTTATTGCCATTGTCGTTGACAGACAGCTCGTAGGTTTTTCCTTCGAGGGTGAATTTTGCACCGCCGATCCGGTTCGCATTCGGCGCAACGACTGCACCGTAAAATTTACCGTTTTCCAGATATTGCTCCAGCCTGTCATAACCGAGTGCAACGTCTGCAAAATTACCGTTATGATCCGGCGCCCAGATGCGGATGATCAGCGCACCGAAGCTGCTGACCGTCACCTTCATACCATGACTGTTTTCCAGTGTATACAAATACACCTCTCTGCCGTTTACTTCCCCGAATAACTCTTTTTTCATAGGTTCGTCCATCCCTTTCGTCTGAAAATTTTGTCTGTTACAGCTCGGTACGCCCCTCCAGCGCACGAAGCAGTGTTACTTCATCAATGTATTCCAGATCGCCGCCTACCGGTACGCCGCTCGCGATTCTCGTCACGCGGATTCCGGTGGGTTTAATCAGCTTGCCGATGTACATCGCCGTCGTCTCACCCTCAAGGCTGGAGTTGGTTGCGATAATGACTTCTTTTACCTCCGGTTCTCTACTCAGGCGCTCCATCAGCTCTTTTAATTTGATATCATGGGGTCCCACGCCCAGCATCGGGGAAATCGCCCCGTGCAGCACATGATAGACTCCTTTGTATTTTCCGGTTTTTTCGTAGGCAGCCAGATCCCGGCTGTTCTCCACAACCATAATCGTCGAATGGTCCCGCTCTGCGTTGGCACAGATCGGGCAAAGCTCGTTATCGGTCAGGGTAAAGCATTCCTTACAATAGCGAACATTCTGCCGAGCCTGTATCATCGCATTTGCAATCCTGTTCACCTTTGCTTCCGGAAGTCCGATCAGATGAAACGCCAGACGCTGCGCAGATTTGCTGCCTATTCCGGGAAGTCCCGAAAGCTCGTCAATGAGTTTGTTGATATAGCCGCTGTAAAGATCCATATCAGAACGGGAAGCCTCCGCCGAGTCCGCCTGTCATTTTACCCATCAGCTCCTGGCTCGCTTCGTCCGCCTGCTTCATCGCTTCATTCACAGCCGCAACGATCATATCCTGCAGCATTTCCACATCTTCCGGATCTACTGCTTCTTCGGAAATGGTCAGCTTTACCAGCTCCTTTTTGCCGTTTACGACAGCCTCAACCGCGCCGCCGCCGGATTTTGCAGAGAACTCTTTCACCTCGAGTTCCTTCTGTCCTTCTTCCATCTGACGCTGCATGCGCTGTGCCTGCTTCATCAGGTTATTCATGTTGCCGGGCATACCCATGCCGCCCGGAAAACCGCCTCTCTTTGCCATTTTATTGCATCCTTTCTGTTTGTTACTCTTCTTCTATGTCCATATGAATGACCCTTGTCAGGTCTACATAAGAACTTTCCATTTCCTGTTTGCTGCGCACGCTGCGGACTTCAACCTCGATCTGCTTGCCCGTCAGCTCCGCCAACAGTTGTTCCAGTGCGCCCTTATTTGCCGGTTCTTTGGTAAAATAATCGGACGCCAGCCCGTCTTCCACCACAAGCAGCAGCCGATTGTCACCGCCAAGGCTTAAGCGCGCATTTTTGAGATACGACTTCATCGGCTGCTGTGCACTTCCTGCAACCTGTGGCCACTTGGCTACGATTTCTTTGATTTCCTCGGGAACTGCCTTGGGCAGCTCTGCCCTTCTGACCGGCGCTGCTGCCTGCACTGCGGGCTGTCCTGTCGGCGCCGCTGCGATTGCAATCGAGCCGCTTTCGATCTGTTCCACCGTCTGTTCCAGCTTTCGAATCCGTTCCAGAAGTGTATCTTCGTTCGTCTCCATCTCCGGCCTGCACAGCCGAATCAGCGCCATTTCAATCAGGACACGTTTCTGACCCGCATAGCGAATCCTACCGGACAGCTCCGAAAAACACCGGATATCCCGCATGATCGCGTCTACTTCGATCTGCTGCGCTTCTTCTTTCAATCTTGCCAGATTCTCACTGGATATGTCAATCACTTCTTCACAAGAATCCCCGGAAGTTTTCACCAGCAGGAGGTTGCGCAGATACCAGGTAAAATCGGAAACAAACTGGCTCATGTCCCGTCCCTGCAGCACGATCTCTTCCAGCACACTGATACAGCCCGCCACATCCCGCGCAATCACGCAGCGCAACAGTTTGCTGAACACTGACGTATCCACCGCGCCCAGCACGTCCAGCACCATATCGTAGGTCAGCTCGTGTCCGAAATGGAACGCGAGGCACTGATCCAGAAGGCTCCAGGCATCTCGCATCGCACCGTCTGCGGATTTTGCAAGGTATTTTAACGCCTTTTCCTCGATCGGCAGCTCTTCGCCCGCCGCAGCAAGGGCTTCCTTCATGCGCTCTTCGATCTGTTCGACCGTCAGGCGCTTGAAATCATAACGCTGACAGCGGGACAAAATCGTAACCGGAATTTTATTGGCTTCCGTCGTCGCCAGAATAAAGATGACGTAGGACGGCGGCTCCTCCAGGGTTTTTAACAGTGCGTTGAACGCTCCCGCAGAAAGCATATGAACCTCGTCGATGATATAAACGCGGTATTTTCCTTCCGTCGGGGAATATGCCACTTCATTCACGATTTCACGAATATTATCGACGCCGTTATTAGACGCTGCGTCTATTTCTATCACATTCATGCTTCTGCCTTCTGCAATCGCCTTACAGGATGCGCATTCTCCGCAGGGGCTTCCGTCCACGGGATGCTCGCAGTTGACACTTTTTGCAAAAAGCTTCGCAATACTCGTTTTACCGGTACCTCTTGTACCGCAGAATAAATAGGCATGACCGATACGATCCGACCGGATCTGGTTTTTCAGTGTTGTGACAATCGCATCCTGTCCCTTGACCTCTTCAAAGGTAGTCGGACGGAACCGTCGATACATCGCCGTGTAGGACATGGACGAACCTCCTTATGTTCTCCGCAAAGCAGACGGCGTCACGCAATGTACGCGGCGCCGTCCGTTGTCTTTTAATCTCCGAAGCTGATGCCCATCATCTTCGCCTCTCTGACGATGGATGCGTTGGGATCGAGCATTTTTAACTTACCTGCTACCTCTTCCAGCGGAACCTTGACGATTTCGCGGTGCTTGTAGCCCACCATAAAGCCGTATTCCCCGTCAAGAATCATCCTGCCTGCTTCTGATCCGAGCCGGCTGGCGAATACGCGGTCATAGGCACAGGGGCTTCCGCCTCTCTGGGTATGTCCGGGCACGGTTACTCGAACCTCCATGCCGCTCTTTTCCTGAATCTGCTCTGCGATCTCGTAGGAAACCGAAGGATATTTGTAGTTTTCCAGTTTTTTCTTATATTCTTTTTTCGACAGCTTGGCGTCCTCTTTGGAGATCGCGCCCTCTGCAACTGCTAGAATTGTAAATCTGCTGCCGCGGTTATGCCGTTCGTTGATTTTTTCCACAATCTTGTCGATATCGTAAGGAATTTCCGGGACCAGAATGATGTCCGCGCCGCCCGCGATACCGGCATTTAAGGTCAGCCAGCCAACCTTGTGTCCCATAACTTCTACGATAAATACGCGTCCATGGGATGCCGCCGTCGTATGGATGCAATCCAGCGCGTCTGTTGCAATGTTGACCGCGCTCTGGAAGCCAAAGGTCATATCCGTTCCCCAGAGGTCGTTGTCGATGGTCTTGGGCAGCGTTACAATGTTCAGGCCTTCCTGGCGCAGCAGGTTCGCTGTCTTATGTGTGCCGTTGCCGCCGAGGATTACCAGGCAGTCCAGCTGCAGCTTATAATAGGTCTGTTTCATCGCCGCCACTTTGTCGACACCATCTGCGCCGGGCTCACGGATCAGCTTGTAAGGAGTACGGCTGCTGCCAAGGATTGTGCCGCCCTTTGTCAGAATACCAGAAAAATCGTCATAGGTCATCAGACGGAACTTTCCGTAGATCAGTCCCTGATAACCGTCCTGAAAGCCATAGATTTCAACGTCTTCCGTGCTGTTATAAAGCACCTTTGCCACGCCTCTCATCGCTGCATTCAGTGCCTGACAGTCACCGCCGCTGGTCAGCATACCTATTCTCTTCATCCCAAAGTCCTCCTTCTCTGTGCTGCGCCCTCTGCAGCCATCATTTAACTAGAATTATATAATATTTTAAAAATATGTACAAGTGACTGTAAAATTTTCGCTTGCATATTAGAGATTTTTCGGCTAGAATGATGATGTTGTAAAAATATATGGAGAAGTACCCAAGTGGCTGAAGGGTCCGGCTTCGAACACCGGTAGGCTGTAACAGGCGCGAGGGTTCAAATCCCTCCTTCTCCGTACTATGGGGCTGGGTTCGTTTTATGAACCCAGCCCTTTTGCGCACCCTTGCCATCCGGCAGGCATACTCTAATAGCAAATCACCTGCCGCCAAAGCCGATTCTTATGACTTTCTTATGGATAATCCCCGAGGCCGCGTTTCTCGCCCTCTCCCTTTCCCTGGATACATTTGTCGCCGGGCTTTCCTACGGAAGCAGCAAAATCCGTCTTCCTCTGGTCTGCGCTGTCACTGTCAGCCTGGTCTGCTCGGGTGTCCTCTGCCTTTCCATGCTTGCCGGATCCCTCGTCCGTCCATTTCTTTCCCCTACCGTAGCCCGACTGATCTGCTTTTTATTGCTTGTCTGCATGGGCACCCTTCGGATTCTCGATCAAGCGATCAAATCCTTTCTGTGCCGTCACGATGGCTTTTCCAGAAATTTCATGTTCCGTGCCCTGCATTTCCAGTTTTTTCTCTCCGTCTACGCCGATCCCTGCAAGGCGGATGCCGACGCCTCCAAAAGCCTTTCTGTCCCGGAATCCGTCTGCCTCGCCCTCGCGATGTCCTTAGACGGTGCTGCAGCAGGCTTCGGTGCAGCCCTCGGGAATCTAAATCCTGTCGCCGTTCTTTTCTTTTCCCTCCTATTCGGATTTACAGCAATACAAGGCGGCTTCCTGCTTGGAAACCGCCTTGCACAAAAAACTCATTTTTCTGTTGACTGGCTCTCCGGAGCCCTGCTGATTCTGCTTGCATTTTTGCGGCTGACCTGAAGCAGAGACTGTGTGTTCTCTTACTTTCCGGATAAATAAACCGCACAGGATGCGCCCGGCAGGATAATTTCGTCTTTACGGATCAGTTCTTTTCCATTCCAGGCAAAAATAACCAGCGTGCCTTCTTTATTGCATGCATTGACGATCAGATCCGTCCCCGGAATCTGCAGAAGATGCCGAGGCCAGTTGCCCGTTGCCCATTCGCCGAGGTAACGCAGCTTTCCGTCTGTCGAAAATGCAGACAACGTATTCGCGCCGCGGTTGCAGACAATCACCGTCTTCTCATCCGCCATGCAGATTGTTCCCGGATAGTTTGTTCCGTCAAATCTGCTCGTCTTTACACACTCGCTACAGCCACCGTTTTCCCAGCGGCGCAGCGTGCCTCCCAGCTCCTGAGCGCTGAGCAGCTTTCCGGATTCTTTCTCCGGCAGCAGCTGACGCGGTCCCTCACCGGTCGGTAAAACCAGCGCTTCCAGTTCTTTTTCCGGCAGTCCGTCTTTTAACTCGTAACGGTAAATCCGGTCACAGCCAAGATCTGCAAGGTACAGAATGTTATCCTGCTCGCTGACCCAGTGCGCGTGCGGGCAGATTTTTTCTGTCTGTGCATCGATCACGCCAGCACCCGGACTGCGATGCCAACGGATTTTCTCGAGATCATAATCCACTGCAAAGAAATCCCCGGTTCCATAGCAGCTCGCATACAATGCCTTTTTCCCGGCATACAGATGGCACAGCTCTCCACCCGGAAGGAAAATCTTTTTGCCGGTCGGGACAGGAATCCCATCTTCCGAAAGGCGGTACTGATAAATGTAAGCGTGTTTTTCTCCGACCAGCTCCGCAACTGTATACAGGAAGCCTCCATGCAGCAGGCTAAAGGACGGACTATCTCCCTGCCGGATTCCGCCGGTTACTTCTGTATGCACTTCCCCGGTTTCCGTATTTTCAAAAAGCTTTACCGCAAGCAGGTCACTGCCCGTTTCTGCACCGTAACCGCTGCAAAGCAGCCTAATTTCCTGTTCCATGATTCCTCTCATTTCCGCGCACGCTTTTTGCGCATGCCGAGTTTGTGTCACGTGTGCGCAGACACAAATCTCACGATTGAAAAATTATATTTTTCAATCTTCCTCCGTCAGGTCAGATCCAGATCGGTGTCAAGCCACCAGCGCAGCACATCCTGGATCTTCGCATCCCAGTATTTCCACTGATGGTCGCCGCTGGATTCTTCCAGCTTCATCTCGTAGCCAAGCTCTTTCATATATTCCCATGCTCTCTTGTTTCCCTCGTACAGGAAATCCTCCGTACCGCACCAGCTGTAAAGTCTGGGAATCGGTTTTCCGGAGGTCTTGAGCTTCTTTGCAAGTGCCATCAGATCGTTATCAGAGCCTTCCAGCTGCTCCAGAGAACCATAAATTCCTCTGAACAGAGCTGCATCCCGGCTATCGCCCTCCAGATGTCTTCCAACATCCTCAATAATATCCAGACAGCCGGACAGAGATGCTGCTGCTCCAAATGTCTCACTTGCACCAAGACCAAGCTTCCATGCGCCGTAGCCACCCATCGACAGGCCTGCTGCCAGATTGTCTTCTTTTTTATCCGACATCTGCGGGAAAAATTCTCTGCAGATTTTGGGCAGTTCCTCGGAAATATAAGTCCAATAACGCATTCCATAGGTTGTATCTGTATAAAATGCAAGATGTGTGGTGGGCATAACAACTGCAATACCAAGCTGGCTCACATAACGCTCGATAGAGGTTCGGCGCTGCCAGATTGTCTGATCGTCGCTCATTCCGTGCAGAAGATACATGGTTTTTAACTTACCCTCCGCACCTTTTCCCTCCATTCCGATCTGTCCGCTTGTCTGCTGCGGCAGAATCACGTCCGCTGACGTACACATCCCCAGTACATCAGAAAAGAAATCCACATGTAAAAGTGCCATTTTTATCCTCCTCTTTTTGCCCTTTCAGGGTTATTCTCATGCTATCATTATCTTCTTCCCTCCCGCTTTCGTCAAGATAGTTTCGAGAAGCGAATTTTTTAAAAAAAGATTGACAAATTCTGACAATTCCATGTACAATAGAGCACGGATTTCGGAGAATTCCGTATTCCTGCCCAGATAGCTCAGTTGGTAGAGCAGAGGACTGAAAATCCTCGTGTCACTGGTTCGATTCCGGTTCTGGGCATTTTTTGTTGCTTAAAAATAATCTAAAAAAGACACGGATTTCCGTGTTTTTTTTTATAATGTATGCTAAAATAACTATGTATGGTTATGTGAAACAGAGGGGAACTCAAAATGAAAAAGGATAATAAGTGTAAACGAATGTCCGCACTTATCATAATCGTAATAATGGGCATATTAATGTTCGTCTATTTTACATTTTGTTATATTTTCCAAACACACTATTTCTTTCATACAACAATTGATTATATTGAGAGCAGCGTACAGACAGTTGATACAGTATCGGATATTTTAAAGGATGAATTTCAGAAATATTCACTTCATGTAATTGGAAGGGAAGATACAGAAGTGACGATTTCGGCAAAAGATGTTTCTTTAAAGGTAGATACGCAGGATGCATTGGCAGCGGTAAATATTACGGCTCCACTGTTTTTGATAAGTACAGGCATCGGGCTGATGTTTGGAGTGGGGGCGTCTGTGGTTGCTTCCATTCATTTGTCACAGGGTAAGCAGAAATCAGCGCGTATTAATGTAACGCAGGCAGTGGTGGTTTCTTCTTTGTTCTTGGCGTTGCTATGGGGGGGGTGTGTATGTTTGCACCTCAAGTGGTACGATTGCTGGGAAGTTCGGAACGCTTGTTGCCTTTGGCGGTAGAATATATGCATTGGTTTCTTCCCTTTTTGGTGTTCAGCGCACTGCTCAGTTCGGGTATGTTTTTTGTGCGATTGGATGGGTCTCCTAATTATGCCATGTGGTGCAATGCTATTCCGGCAGTGATTAATATTGTGCTCGATTATGTGTTCATCTTTATTTTCGGTTGGGAAATGATGGGTGCGGCACTTGCCACCAGTTTAGGTTATGTGGTTGGGGCTGCTATGATAATCATATATTTGAGCCGTAAGAAAAATGTTATCCATTTCTGCCGCGTGAAGCTCAGCAGAAAGAGTATGCAGCTCACTTGGCGTAATGTGAAATATATGTGCCGGTTGGGAGCATCCACGTTTTTGTGTGAGGGAGCCATTGCCTGTATGATGTTTGCCGGTAACTATGTGTTTATTTCGTATCTGGGAGAAGACGGGGTGGCAGCTTTCAGCATTGCCTGCTATTTTTTCCCTATTATATTTATGGTGTATAATGCTATTGGACAGTCGGCACAACCCATCTTGAGCTATAATTTCGGAGCCGGTGATGAAGCACGTGTGCGTTCGGCTTTTCGTCTGGCATTGGCGACAGCTGTGATTTGCGGACTTGTATTCTTTGCTCTTACAGCGATATTCAATCACCAGATAGTGGCAATGTTTATTGATCGTTCTTATCCGGCATACGATATTGCAGTGTCAGGATTGCCTTTGTTTGCTTCGGGATTTGTTTTCTTTGCCGTGAATATCGTGTCCATCGGCTATTTTCAAAGTGTGGAGCGTGCGCGCCCGGCAATGGTGGTTACGGTGTTGCGCGGATTCGTATTCATGGTTATCTGCCTTCTCGGGCTGCCCTTACTGTTTAAAGTGCCGGGTATTTGGCTGGCAGTTCCGTTGGCTGAGGTACTTACTTTTTTAGTGATAACCATAATTTATTGGCGTAAACATCAGTCGGTTCGGGGATGATTTGTTACCTTTGCGGTATTAAATCAACAGAGAAGTATGGATGCGTTTGTTCGGAAGTTTTGTGAAAAATACAGTTTGCCCATAACCGTGAGCTTACAGTTATTGGAGAAAATGGAAAAGTTTAGTTTTCGCAAAGGAGATTTTCTGGTGCAGGAGGGGGAACGGAATTCGAATTTCTATATTATAAGCAAGGGAATCTGGCGGGGGCATTACCTGAATGATGGGGCAGATGTCTCCGTTTGGTTTGCTTCCGAGGGAGAGGCGGTTTTTTCGTCTTGGGGCTACATAGAAAATACTCCTTCATTGGTTTCCATAGAGGCCATGTGTGACAGTGAACTTTATGGTATTTCTAAGGCAAAATTGGAGTCTTTTTATGCTTCATCTGCTGAATTGGCCAACTTCGGAAGAAGGCTTTTCGAACAGCAACTTCTCGGTTTGGAGAATTGGCTTATCAGCGGAGGGAGTCCTCGTGCCAAAGAGCGTTATCTTGCTTTGTTGGAAGAGAATCCCGAACTTTTGCAATATGTTCCGTTGAAGCATATTGCTTCTTATCTGTGGATTACTCCGCAGTCATTGAGCCGCATCCGTGCAGGACTGGGAAAGCAGAAAAAGATAAACGGCTAATTCGATAGTATGGAACTACACAAGTTTGAGCGTCAGCTTCGCCTGATGATGTTGCTGACACAAAACCGTAAATACACCTTGGAAGAACTTGGAAAACGGTTGGATATGAGTTCGCGAAACGTCTATCGATATATTGAGGCGTTCAAAATGGCAGGGTTTATTGTCCGCAAGACAAACGGCTGTTATTCACTCGATAAATCTTCTCCTTATTTTAAGGATATTTCCACTTTGGTGCATTTCACCGAGGAAGAGGCTTATATTTTAAAACGTGCCATCGAAAGTGTAGATGGGAATACTTCACTCAAACAAAATTTGAAAGAGAAACTATATAAAGTATATGATTATGAGATTCTTTCCGAGATAGTTGTCCGTAGCGGCATTGCTGACAATGTGCATAATCTTTATGAGGCAGTGAAAGATAAGAGACAAGTGGCGTTTCATGAGTATAAGTCATCGAACAGCCATGCTGTGACGGACAGGGTGGTGGAGCCGTTTGCTTTTACTGCCAATAATAATGAAATATGGTGCTACGAGCCGGCAAGCGGTAAGAATAAACTTTTTAAAGTGTCCCGGATAACTTCGGTGGAGGTGTTGGAGACCGGTTGGCAATTTGAGGAGTCTCATGAAGAAGGGTATACTGATGTTTTTCATATCAGCAGTGACCGACGTTTGCCTGTCACTCTCCGTTTGGGCATGACTGCTGCCAATCTGTTGATAGAGGAATTTCCATTGGCCGAGAAGTATATGGAGAGAGAAGATGATGCTCATTGGCTTTTTCATACAGAAGTATGTAAGTATGAGGGAATCGGGCGTTTTGTTCTTGGTCTGTTTGAGGACATTGAAATAATTAACTCTCCTGATTTTGTTCTTTATTTAAAAGAAAAAGTGCAGAATATCAGTGAAAAAATTCAGGATTGACGTATTCTGTCAAAACAGGACTGTTTCTTTGTGCCATCATAAAATAAGGAACAGTCATGAAAAAAGAACTTTCAATTCGTTTATCCCTGTTGGGACGCGTCAAACTCTTCGTAGCGGGCTGGGCAGATGCTTATGCCAATTTGTTCTCACTCTATTTAGGTGAGAAAGTTAGTACAGGTCATGTGATGCGTATCACACATGCCGTGGTTGCGTTTATGGTGCTGGTCTTTTCTTATTGCAGCAATCCTTTATTATCTATGCTTTTTCTGATATGGTTTGTGCTTACATTATTGGACTGTAAAAAGTCGGGTGTTCATTAAAATTCTCAGGCGGGAATGTACCGCTTCATTTGTTTTTTTCGTATGTTTGCGGGAAACATAAAAACGCAAAGCCATGTTAGATGAAATTCTTGAATTCAATAAACAGTTTGTAGCAAACAAAGGGTATGAAAAGTATATCACCAATAAATATCCTGATAAGAAAATCGCTATTCTTTCATGCATGGATACCCGACTGACCGAGTTGTTGCCGGCCGCCTTGGGCATCAAGAATGGCGATGTGAAAATGATTAAAAATGCAGGAGGTGTCATTTCGCATCCTTTCGGGAGTGTGATTCGCAGTTTGATGGTAGCTATATATGAGTTGGGCGTAAAAGAAGTGATGGTCATAGCCCATTCCGATTGCGGTGCCTGCCACATGAATAGTGGTGAAATGATAGAGCACATGAAGGCACGCGGCATCAAGCAGGAAACAATCGATATGATTCACTATTGCGGTGTGGACTTTGCGTCATGGCTGGACGGATTTGAAGATACTGAGAAATCTGTGCGCGGCACTGTGCATGCCATTGTCAATCATCCGTTGATACCTTCTGATATCAAGGTCTATGGATTCATCATTGATTCGGTGACAGGGAAGCTGACTAAAGTGAATGTGGAGTGATGTGACCGTTTTTTTGCTTCTTGCAGATGGAAAGCATTAAGCTACTGTCTTATTCAAATTCATGGATAATGTTCATGTCGGCATAGGGGAGTCAGTGCTTTTATAAACTCGATGTTACGTTGCCGGTCGGGAATAGCGCTGAGTTCTTAAACTTTCTTTTCAAATAGGGACATAAAAAATAACTTATGATTGGAGTTGTCTGTGTGTAGGTTTCTCCAATCATAAGTTATTGTTGTTTTAAGAATTCACTGTTTCTTATTTGGCAAATGCGTGACGATAACCTTTCACCTTGTTCCAGCTGCCGCGGGTAAAGTCGG
>ENA-ORNR01001615-ORNR01001615.1-human-gut-metagenome-genome-assembly--contig:-NODE-1615-length-20089-cov-2.668913_pt1 | contig 20089 bp, 13 predicted proteins | sample MGYA00242114_ERZ509020 | MGnify/ENA primary metagenome ERZ509020 (study PRJEB26280, sample SAMEA2338758) | human gut metagenome | biome: human gut; feature: human-associated habitat; material: faeces...
CCGTCATCACGACGGGCGAAAACGTCTGCCCGCGCTACCTGCCGAGCTCATTCTTCATAAAGACGCTATAGTCGGCTGAAAACAACAATCGGGCCGTGGATGGCTGTTGTTATCAGAGCCTAAGTCGAAAAGTATGTGTCGCAAGTTTAATGCCTCCGACGTTTTTACGATTATCATACAATAATACCGTTCTGGCCGAGGATATTACGGTATGTTTTATGCCACGTTAGGGAGAAGTGTTATACGTCGTACACCCCGTTCAGTGACGCATCTTACATAAAACGTCAGCTCCGACAGAGGCTTGCGGTTTGGCCACGGTCGGAGCTGTATTGTTGTATTTGACGTCAGCGTAGTACGCTATTTACATTGGCCGTGAATCTATCGGCCCTCTATGGCAACCTTTATCACGCCGTCCTCGCGGTTTTCGAACAGCCGATAGGCTTCGTCGATGCGTTCGAGCGGGAAACGATGTGTAATCAGTGGTGTGGTGTCGATAAGGCCCTGCTCTATAAGACGCAATATCTCGGCACAGTCGCAGCCGTCGACGCCGCCTGTCTTGAATGTCAGGTTTTTGCCGTACATATCTGGCAGCGGCAGCACCTGCGGACGGTCGTACAGAGCCACTATGGTGACAATGGCATTCGGGCGGGCACATTGCCATGCAAGGCGGAACGTATCGTCGGCACCGGCAACCTCGATGACACGATCTGCGCCGCCGTGGTCGCTGTGACCAAGTACAAAATCGACGCACTGTTCTGGCGTGGTTACCAGAACAGAAGGGTAGTGGTCACGCACGAACTGCGCCCGCAGGGGCGACTTCTCGCATACGATAATGCGCTTCGGCTGCTTCAACATCACGCACAGCAGAGTGCATATTCCCGTAGGGCCTGCGCCGATGATGGCGACGGTATCCTCCGGCGATATCTCCGATATGCGTGCAGCCCAGAATCCGGTGGCGAGGATGTCTCCCACGAATAGCGCCTGATCGTCGCTTACGGTATCTGGTATTCGTGTCAGCCCCTGATCGGCGTGCGGGACACGTATATACTCGGCCTGCCCGCCGTCTATGCGACACCCCAAAGCCCATCCACCGTCGGGATCGGAACAGTTGTTCACATATCCATGACGGCAGAAGAAACACTCGCCACAGAAGGTCTCGACATTAACCGTCACGCGGTCGCCCATCTTTACGGAGGTTACGGCACTGCCTACGGCCTCGACTACGCCGACCATCTCGTGCCCGACGGTTATGCCCTTGACGGCGCGGGGAACGCTGCCGTGCTTGATGTGCAGGTCGCTCGTGCAGATGCTTCCGAGGGTGACGCGCACAACGGCATCACGCGGGTCCGCGATCGCGGGCTGCGGCTTGTCCCGCATCTCGAAGCGTCCGCGGTCGATATAGGTGTATGCTTTCATTCGAACATGTTATTTTGTAGAAACAAAGTTAACCAAAATCCCAATAATTACGTAGGGTAGCACATAAGATCATTGTCGGCCCGAGTCTTTGATGCATCGTTGAACGAGCCTCGGGCAAACGTATGAAAAAGCGATCGGCCGCGATTAAATTTATCGCGGCCGATGTTCAGTTAACTATTCGAGTAAAGTGCTTCCGGGTGGCACATCTCGCACACAACGTATCCTGTACTCACTTTCTAATTCAGTTCCTTTACCGCCTGGGCAGAATAACAATGATGATCTTGCAAATCCGTAGCGTACTTCCAAATTGCTGAATTGGGTACAACTTATTGCCTGATCATTTGTATTGTTATTGTCTTTGCATTCATTTAATAATCCAAGAGCATTCATTGCAGACAATTCCACGAGATTTGGAACTCGCCAATTACCATATCCGCCTTCACTGTATCCGGCGCAAGGGTTGACCATTGAAACACCTGCACCTATCACATCCTCAAGTTCGTATGTCCGTATATTCTCGTATCTATCTCTTAGATAATCTTCGGCGACAAAAACACCTTCATAGAATGAATTTTCATCATCATCTTCATCATGCGGGCCCAATGAACCTTCGACGTATCCCCTATACAGATCATCGACCAAACGGCCCTTGAAATTCAAGACTATCATGCCGTTTTTCTCTTCCTGCACTACAGTCGGTGTCGCTACAATGCCATATACGGCGGAAGCATCCTGTACACCTTCTTCAATAGCCGGTAATATACGTATACATCTTATTGGCAGATTGGCGGTTTTGTCATAAGAACTTCCCACGGCGCCATACGAACCCTTCTCGACAGCCCAATAGACCCGTTTGTCTGCGCTACTGCTGGTATAATACAGTGATCCGAGGTTAATATACTTCGAGGGGTATGACTCTTTCTCCATCATCGATTTGTCTCCCATATACAACTGCGCGGCATTGGATATGGCTCCGGCCCCGATTCCCATACGTATATATTCGTTCAACGAAGCAAGATACCAACGTACCTCGTTGTCATCTATTTTCCCGTTGCCGTTCAGATCGCGGTTTCGTGACAGGCAGGCATAATATGCATTTGCAACTCTTTTTTGATCTGCGCCCTTATATGCCGACTCTTTCAATTTATGCTTTGTTCGATCCGTCGATGTGGTAGAATACCATCCGTTCTGTGATGCATCGATATATTTGTTCCAATCCCCGTATTGGTTGCCATCGGGATCCTCATTTAACAGGCGAATTTGATTATTTCGCCCATCCGAGTCATCCAAGGTGCCGTTAACAGGAGGGCTTCCGAAAGGAATAATAGGAGTCTCGTTATATGTTTCAATTCCAAAAGCATTGATGGCCATCGAGCGCGAGTTGTAGAAAGTCTGCATAGACAACTGTGAGATGTATGAATAAATTTGGCTGTATGAACTGTTACCATCAGCAGATACATCAGTACTCATGGCTATGATCATCTCACGAGGAATCTTATTGGTCAACACGCTCCACGTTGTCAGTTTTTCATGAGTCAAAGGATGACGATAGTAATAATATTCATTTACAAAAGCAGTAAAACGAGCAACATATTTACCATCGACTTTTGTTATTATGATCCCATCATTACGCTCGGTAGTAGATATTGTCTGATTTGTCTTCAACTTTTTTACAGCCTTTCCCAACGCAACGCACACATCATAGGCATCCATCAATGTTTCGGCATCGCTATCAGGAGTGTAACCATAGAATGGATTTGGGGTAAGATCCCGATCTACATTCCATGACGGCACTCCGGGATATGGCGAAATTTCAGTACTGCTTTGAGGATAGAATTCTATCCATTTATAATCAAAGCCTTTGGTCGGCTTGCCGTTTGATCCGGCGCCTTCCATAACATCTTTTTTTGCTTGTTTGCCATCATCCGTATCGCCTCTTACTGAATCAGCATAAATCTGATATGGCTTTACAGAACCGCGTTTGTTGACGACACCATTGGCATTATGATCCATCGCCTCAGATTGGATAACCAATACCAATTTATTGGCAATGGCATCGTCCAATTCCTTCTCCGTATTATATTCACCTACGGATGCTGCTATTGACGAAATATCATACTCAAGATACACCTGTTCGTAATGCGCATCGAGGTTGTAATTGTATATACACTTCTTAGCATCATATATATCTCCTTCGGCTCCATGCTGATATTCGGCATTGTTTCCTCTCTGAGCTTCTACTATAATATTTTGCACATCCAATACTTTCATATTGTATGTATAAGCGTAATTGCGCTCGATTGAGAAGTTACCCATACTACCGCCTTTACCGAAATCTCCGAGATGAACGGTGTAATTCACTGTGCCTGAATACTTTCCATCGTTGGATGCGTAGGTTCCGTTTATAACGACGAATGTGCTTTTTTCAGGAGCATTTGTCCATTCTTTGTTTTGTGGAAGCGTTGCCGAACCAGAACTGCCATTCCTCCACATGTCGCGTTGATTGTAAATTGTTAAACCTTCTTTTGACTCTTGTATATTCTCAGGCATATAGAAGGTAAACGAATATTTATTTTCATCGAGACTTCCGACATTGGTAAGCGCACTTGTCAAGTAGGTTGTTTGAATGCTGTCCGAATCTCTATTGACATTGTTGTCAAAATTTGCCGCAAGCCATGTGCTTCTCGGAATGTTATATACTCGGAATGTAGAAGGACGGAATATCCCCTTGGCGTCATCAACTTCTGCCGCTATGTTAAATGTAATTCGAGCCATCGAACGCTGCATCTTGATTGCTACGGAATCGTTGGGATCGCCTCGAGTGCCATATTCGGTAACAGTACCTGTCCCGGCATTTTCTGCGGCAAACACGACTTCGGTATTCCATCCAGAGATAAGCATCTGGTTCGATGCCGTAATCGACGGCAGGTTGAGATTGCCGTCCGTGTTGATATTGAAGTTGTTATTAGCCAATGATATTACCCCGTCACGCAGCTGGGCCAAAGTCAAAGCGCCTTTTTCGGCCTGATTGCACAAACTGTCTATGCCTGATTGATCCCAATAACCGCTGCCGTAATTGGCAATGGCAAACAACTGCTTCTTGCCCGACGTGGTCACGATAGATACCTTGTAGAGCGTCTCGCCGTTACGATTACCGTTTGTATCGTTACCGTCTGTACCGTTACCGTCTGTATCGTTACCGTATATACCGTTCTCGGTAATATCGGTACTTGATAGCGTCGTTACATTCTGACATACTTGGCCATCCTTGTCGTAAACAAAGATCTTCAAGGATGATAGTGTCGACAGCGAGTTGTCGGCACGCGTCACGGTGATTTCGGGAGCCGGAGCAGCGCCGACGTTGAGCGTAACGGTGCAGGGTATGCCCTCCGTTGTATCATACGGCACTATGGTATCGTCCTTTGCGCAAGCCGCAAAAAGTGTCATTAGCAGGCCCGCGGCCACTATTCGCATATATTTTGTCTGTTGCATATATGATCCCTGTTTTAGAAAAACTTGTCGGTTTCCTTGTCTATTGCTTCTATTTGAACGGAGGAATATCCATAACTTTCTCTACCCAAGCCTCGGTCATCACATTGAACTTAACCACAGTCCCCTTAAACGTACCCTGTACGTCGATGCTCGTATTGCGCGGTACGCGCGGCAGGTAGACCGTGTAGTTCACCGTGTAGTTCTTTGTCTCCAAAGTGCCGGTAGAGTAGGCAAATTCTACTTCCAACTCAAGGCGGTAGGCTTTATCTTTTCCGACTTCTGTTTCGTCCCCGCCTTCGGTAGTGAATTTCCCTCCGGTCTTGTCGTATGTGCCGTAAAGATTCGGGGCGAGGTATGTACGGGCAACTTCCTTCTGAGTTGTTTTCAAAGGAATGTCGCTAACGACAAATTCATCGACAAGATATTTGTTATTGTTGTATTCTATGTCGGCGCTGCCTGAATTGTACAACAGGAAATAGTCCGGTCGATTATAGACCGCAGCACGCTTCAACGTGATTGTGACATCATCGGACTCCTTGTTGAGCATAAGCCTCAAACGACCCAACACATGCTGTACTGTCACGGGTATAACCAATGAACCGGTTGTCGGTTTGGTTACGGTTACAGGATTGCTGTAAGCTTTGTTGTTCTCGAGATCGTTTCCGAACTCGTCTTTGAGATTGTTCGACATGGGTGAGACGAAATCGCCAGTCGTACTCCAACCGGTGAATCCCGACAGGTCGAACTTCAATGACTCGAGGTTAGCCTTTGACAGCGATGTCCAATCTGTAACCGACGTTGTGTCGACCGTCGGCTTCGGGCCGAAGTTGTCGTTGGCAATAACGTAGAAGTTAATATAGCCACCCTCGGATAATGTTATGGGTATGTAGTTCTGGCCTTGGAGATTGTCCGCCTCGGCATATCCGACCTTTTTGTCACCCTTGAAGGCATATACGCGCAGTTGGCGAATATCGTTGTCCGTCGCGTCGCTACCTACGCGGGTGTTGTTGCCGCTGCTCACGACGAGCCGCACATCCACGGGCCCTGAGGCTGCCGTCGGCGTATCGCTCTTGCCGCACGACGTTGCCACGGCCAAGGCCGCTATCGTCATCAGGCAGGATGTATATATGGTTCTCATATTGTAGTAGTCTTTAGTGTCAGTTTTTGCCGAAATCGGGGTTTACGGGGACAGAGTCCCAGTCATCTATCGTTACGCCGATGGGGGAGAAGCGGATGAGGATCGGTACCGTCACCTCATTTACACCCTCTACGGCTATATTGTGTTCCTGAAGGAAGTCCGCAAGCGGGAACTCGTGCGCCACGACACGCGTTTCGTCGGAGTGCAGGCGCAGCATTATATCGTTGTCGTCGTTGAAACGAAGTGTGTTGAACTCGGCCGTATAGACGGTTTGCTCTCCGTCGGATCCTGCGGCGAGTACGGGATGGTATGAGCAACGCTCCTCGTCAGAGGGGACATTGTCAAAATCGGTGAATGATGCGAGTTGCGTCAGCTCGAGTGACGGGACACCCATGGTCGTTTGGTCAAATCCCTCGACACGTACACGGAACTTGACGTGCGAGCAGACAAAGTCGCATATATAATTGTTTTCGACCAGCGTTTCGGGCACCTCTATCTCGATGGTACCGTAATAGAGAGGGTCGTTTGTAGCTATATCCGTATTTTCGAAATAGCCGTTTGCGGCGATCTTCTCTCCTTCGTTTATGGTTGTTTCATCGAGCGCATTACCCCAGCATACGACCTCGTACCGGCCGGGGAAAAGCATCACGTCGGCACCCTGATATGCCGCAAGGGCATTGTCGTCATACTTCTGTATGGCGGCCAGCGAGCCGTCGGCGATCGAGTAGACATACATGGTCACATGCTCGATCTTTTCGGGGAAGATATCGGTCGTACCATCGCCGACATAACGAAAGCGGAGTGTCACCTTTCCCTTGCAATCGTCCATATTCTCTCTGATGCACCCGCCGGCGAGCGGCAGCGTCACGATCATGGAAAGTAACAGATATGTATATAGTTTTCTCATTTGCTTTTGTCTGTTTGCGTGTTATTCCGTAGTGTTCGGAGATGCTACGAATTTTTCGGGTTAAATTGTCCGGATCGGGGGCACGGCCCGCGCCGCACCCCTTTCCGAACCGTTTGTTGATTTATGGATCTTGTGTCTGATTAGTTCTTGTCAAACTCGGGAGTTACCGGCTGCGTTGCGAAGTCGGCTACGGTTACCTTTACGATAACATTGTAATCGGTAGCCTCCTTGAATCCAGGTGTGATATTGAAAGGTGCTATGTCAAGATCTGCCGTATATATCATACCAGGATCATATTCAATATCCTGCGTGCCGGTGGCATTCTTCAATTTGACAACATTAGCATATGCCAGACCGGTAGGCTGGCCATCATTACCAGTCACTATTGGATAATAAAAATCACCAGCAATCTTAAGGACATTATCATCCGAATTCGGATCTATTGCGTTTCCGACTTTGTTTATGCCATCATCTGATTTGTAAATCCGGATGGTATATGGATCAGTTCCGTCATTATTTGTATTGGGATAATAAAGCTGGAAATGCCAGATGGGAGTTTTATCCAAAGAGCCGATTCCTGCATTGTTATTATCGGTTTCGTCAGATGTGGGGGCAAATGGAACAAAGAAGTGGAATGGGATACACTTCTTGGCATCATCAGTATAATTATTATATACTATTTTTCCGTTATTGGTGTCGTTATACACAGTTGTAATATGGTCGTATTGTGCATTCGTATATCCTGTATATGCCAATGCACTGTTAGTCTCTGCGTCTTTTCCGGCCCATGCTCCATTTACTATAGAGCCGGTAGCATAGGTGGGAGTTGCAAACAGACTTGTGTTTGAGGCGGTTCCAAAGATATTATTCGACAGATACACATTACTCTGATAAATACCAACAAGTTTCGGGTTCCAATTTTCCCATTCTACATAATATTTATTGCCATCAGGGCCTTCAACGACAGTATGGCCTTCACTTACAATAGATACTTTACCCCATTCCATACGCGATATGATCGGGCGTACAACTACTACGGCCGAAAATACCTGATCACCGTGCTGGGGGATGTCTTGCTCGTCATTATAATTTGGAACTGTCGGCACATTGGTATCTGCAGAAAGATCCATATCTGTATCAGCCCCGGCAAATATTACAGTATTCTGATCAATCGAAGGAGCTTGATTCTTAATTTCGACTAAATATTCATTGATATTGTCTTCAACTGCGGGTTCGGTAACCGTATTATCACCTTTATTGGCAACGATATAAACGGCGCTTACATCTTCAAGGTTAGAAAAACGAAGTCCGTCTTTTTTAATATTCGTCAGATTTTCATGGCCATCCGCATCTTTGATTTCATATATATATTTAATCGTTCCATTTGCGTTGGTAAAATAGACATCCATAGAGGAGATTGTAGTGCTGCCAACTCCAGATTTGTATGGATCATCAGGGGCGATAGCACGCGTATTAGTAGGTAAATTAACCTTCAGCACGACTGATTTCGCGCCATCCGCACTCGGATTCCATGCGTCGTCCTTCGAGCATGCGACCATGCCGATGCATGCCGCAGCCATTAGTAATAGTTTGAATTTCATAGTTGTTTTGATTAAGAGTTTGTGTCGTGTAATTAGTTTCTTGTTTCCTGTACGGGTAGTCGCCGCATAAGGATGATTGAGGGTTTAGTGTGAATTGTGTGTATGGTATATTTTTAAGGGTTAATATTTATATTCCATTCTTACTCCAAGCTCTTTTCCAACTCGGCAATATTGTGCTTAGCCTCGGCCGAGCCCAACTTGGCAGCTTCCGACCACGTGCGGCGGGCGCTGTCCGCATCGCCTCCACGGGCATAGGCCAAACCTCGGGCATTGAGTACACGTGCATCGTTCGGGGCCTTTTCAAGCAGCGACAGAGCACCGTCGTAATCACCCGTTTCGATAAGTCTTGCGGCAGCATTCACCGCAGCGGCTACCTGCGTGGGGTAGGTGCGGGCTGCAACCTCAAGCACATGGTTATACTCCGCCGAGCCCTTCTCATAGAGGCCGGCTACACGGTACATCTCACTCAGAGAGAGCTTCTTGGGATCGCTGTCAAGCAGCGCACGTGCCTCCTGCACGTCGAAATTGCGAATGTTGTAGATTATGCGGTAGTCGTTGCGACGCAGGCTCGGATATATCTCGTTCATAAGACGCTGGTAAATGGTCGGCGGAATAAGGCGCTTGAGCGCGTCATCCTTCTCGTCAAGTGACATCGTCTCGTCGTCGATGATGGCCAATACTTTGTCTTGATCGAGCAGTTTGGTCATCTCGACAACGCGTTTGCGGAAATTTGTCCAGTCCTCGCCGCGTCCCGTTGCCGTGATCTTGGCGCGATCGACATCAGTGTTGGCGGCCATATAGTCGGCCAGCGATGCGGCGCGACGCTCCGACAGCGCGAGGTTGTATGCCTCCGGCGCCTCGGGCGATGCCCATCCGTCGATGGTGATCGACGTTATGGTCAGGTCGCTGTCGTCGTCAACACGCTCGATCGACTCCACGATCGAGGCCAGCTCCGATGCGTTATTCTTGTAGTCGGTAAGTATGTCGTGCTTGTCGACCTTGAAGTTGACGTATGCCGAGAGCGACTCCTCACGCGTCTTGACTGGCTCGGGATCCGGCTCGACAAATGCCAACAGGTATTGCGGCTGGTATGGCGTATGGAGAATTACAGCCAGAGGCGATGTGCCCAGAGCAAGGGGCGTATCGTCACATCCGCAACTCTCCTCGCGTATTCCGATCTCGGCGTCACGCATCCACTTCTCGCTGGCGACAGTGGCCGAATAGGGTATGAGCTGCTCTCCCGCAAGACGCTGCGAGCGCCGTGCCGTACGGTCGGCGTAGGCGGCATTCTCCGATATGGTCTGTTCGTCGCGACGCAGGAAATGTATGTAGGCGCGGCGGCCCATTATCTCGATGGCCGGTAGCTCGACACTGCGTCCGTTGTTCTCTATTACGGGTGTGAGGATGAGGGTCTCGTCACCGCCTACCTCAAGCGTTGTAACATCGAGCGTCATGTTTACGGTGACGGTATTGCCGTCGTCGTTGACGTCAAGGTCGCGTATTTCAGCCTCGCCGTCCATTATCTGCTGCGCCGTCACGGGCAGCGCTGCGGCCGCCGCAAGCAGCATTATTGACACTATGCGTATGATATTCTTCATGATCGTTTGCTTTTTCAGAACAGATATACAAGATTTATCGCCGCCTTGGTGGGGCCGAAATAGTTGTGGTGGCCGCTGCCGACCTTCGATCCGCATCGCGGACACATATACTTGTCATAACGCGTATATGCGTACCCGACGCCGATCTCGGCCTCGAGATTCCAATGTTTGCCGAGCATCCACGCATAACCGTATGCTATGCCGGCACCGGCGAACCAACCCTCGTAACGGTAATCCTTCAGATTCGAGAACTTGGTGCCGAGAAAGTCCGGTATGCCGCCTACATTACCGACGTTATACTCGCCGCCCCAGAGGTGTGCCGCGAGGAAGTGACCGCCGAAACGCTTGCAGGTCCAGTAACGCACTTCGGGCTGCACGAACCAATGTTTCCACTTCTTGTTATCGGAGAAAGTCCACGGGTTGTAGTTGCCCGAGAGATCGAACGTCCACTTCTCCGCCAGTCCGAACTCCACGCCGAGGTTCATGCTCGTTGTGGCGTCGTAGAGGAGATTGCTCTTTACGGCCCACTTTTGCGCTTGTACGGCGCCCGTGAAACCCGACGCTCCGAGGACAAACAGCAATACCAGATATTTTTTCATTCCCAAAAAAAATATATTGTAAGATTGTAAAAATAAAACAAGACGAAAACCGATTTGGGGTTGCAGTCTATTGCAAATATAATTAAAAAATCCCCCCCCTCAAAATATTTTCAAACAAAACGCGTAATAATAGCGAATTTTTTTATTCTCAAAATTCTCGGAACGAGCTGACGATTCAAAATAGTGTATGTGTAGCAAGAACATTTCGACATTATCCGAAAGTCTGATTAAATGAGGCCAAACGGATCAATACGACAATTTGCCTGCACGTTGCAAACCGGACATCCGGAGCAACAGTCTGACAAGATAAGTTATGGGCGCAGTTTATAACGTTATGTATTGATAATAAGATATATATGCGTTTAAAATGTAAACTGCGCACAATTTTTGCCACCAATATATATGCCCGATTTATTCGTTTTAAATTCTCTCCCAAAACACAGATTCTTATGGATAATAGGAAAAAAGGCATATATAGATCTGTTTACTACCTACACTCAGCGCCGCAAAATTGTAAAATCGCTGTCAAATCAACATGAGCGGGACTTTTTAAAAATATCATTAATTTTTTTGTGAGATAAATTGAAAACTGTGATTCCTCGATGCCCGATACAAGCATTCTGAAGGGGGTATGTATTAGACAAATATGGCATATATCGCGCGTTCGATAGCTTTTAACGGAAGAGGAAACCATTTTCAAAAAATATAAATATATATGCATGGCGCATTACTGCACTGCCGGATTTGTTAAAGATCGCAATCGACAAGGAAAAGGGCAGCAGATGCGAAATGGAGTTTTGGGTTATTACGTACATTGTGTGGTGCCATAATGGCCAACGAATATTGTTCGGCAAAGGATTAAATTCAGATTTTCGACCAGTTACGTTATTTTGTTCACAGGTCCATTTAATTTTGTTATGCGGCTCACGTTTGCGATGCCTTCTCACCAAAAATACGACAAATAGACGATGGAATGAGCAGAATATGTTTTTTTGGAATGCAAAATTTAGATAAATTTGTAAAGGCAAATTGATGCGTTTTGCATGACGCTTCGACGTACGGCTTCGGCTCATCGGGCCAAGCACACGTACGCATGTTTGCCACTTGGAAAATAGCGGCGCGGGGCGACGACCCCGCAGAACGGATTTACGTACCTTGCTCTCAGGAATGGCATTGCGCTTTTACCAGATACAATATATAGTTGCCATGGTAGTTGCGCACAGGGGGCATTTGGTGCGGTATTCGTATGTATAAGGACGTAACAGATGGGAATTAATACCGAAATACTCATAGTCTTCGCCGGACTCTGTGCCATGATGTGGCTTCTGGTGGCGGATCGCATGCGCCCGGGATTCGCAATGTTCTCGGTAGTAGTGCTGTTCATGTGTGCAGGCATCTTATCGCCGAAGGAGGTATTGGCAGGCTTCTCCAACAAGGGTATGATCACTGTGGCGCTGCTCTTTCTCGTGAGCGAGGGCGTACGTCGCAGCGACGCTCTCGGGCATCTTGTCAAGCGAATGCTGCCCAAAAGATCAGGCGTATCGGTACGCAACGGTTATCTGCACATATTGCCCGTTATAACATCCGTATCAGCATTTCTGAACAACACGCCCGTGGTTGTGGTATTCATACCTATTATAAAACAGTGGGCGCGCAAGGCACGGCTGCCGCTGCGCAAGTTTCTCATACCGTTGTCGTATGCAGCGATTCTGGGCGGCATGTGCACGCTCATAGGCACATCGACCAATCTGGTGGTTCACGGCATGATGCTCGATGCCGGATACGACGGATTCACCATGTTCGAATTGGGTAAAGTCGGGGTATTCATCGCCTTCTTCGGTGTATTGTACATGATACTCTTCGCGGCAAAGAAACTGCCCGACGATCCGGCCGAGAGTCCCGTGCGAAGCGATGTGACGGAAGAGGTAGACTCTAATATCGTCGAGGCGGTCATCGGAAGCCGCTTCCCGGGAATCAACCGTCTCTGCTCGGAATTTGATTTCTCGAAACACTACGGTGCCGAGATACGCGAGATGCGTCGCGGCGGTGTCGTCCTTGCGGATCCCGAAGCGCAGATCTTCCGCGAGGGTGACACGTTGATTCTCGAGACCGACGGCTCGTTCATCGCTACGTGGGGTGACTCAAGCGTCTTTCTGATGCTCAGCAACGGCCGCTACCACGAACCCGTCAGCCGCGGCTGGCGCAAGTGGCTGGCCATAGCATTGTTAACCGTGATGATCGTGGGCGCGACATTCGGTTCGCTGCCCGCCGTACAACAGCTTTGGCCCGGCATCCGGCTCGACATGTTCTTCTGGGTGTGTGTCGTCACGGTGCTTATGGGCTGTTTCGGCATCTTCCCCGCAAAACGCTACACGAAGTTCATCTCGTGGGACATACTCATCACGATCGCCTGCGCACTGGCCATAAGCCGCGCGATGGTAAATTCGGGACTCGCGGATTTCATAGCCGCACACGTGATAGACTTTGCCAACGGCGTATCGCCATGGACGGTACTCGTTGTGCTCTACATCACGACGAACATCATAACCGAACTTATAACGAACAACGCCGCCGCGGCCTTCGCCTTCCCGATAGCCATGTCGGCCGCACAGCAGCTGGGGGTCGATCCGATGCCGTTTTTCGTGGCGATATGTATCGCCTCGTCGGCAAGTTTCTCGTCGCCGATAGGGTATCAGACCAACCTCATAGTGCAGGGTATAGGCAATTACCGCTTCAAGGATTTCGTGCGCGTCGGGCTGCCGCTCAACATCATCACCTTCGTGCTGTCGATCGTGCTGATACCGTTGTTCTGGGATTTTTGATATAATACAGAGCAAAAATGGAAACAAAATCGATATATCCCATCTTCGAGCGTATGGAGCCGCGCAGCGCCAAGGAACGCCTGCTCTCTCAGCGCGGCGTGACGCTGTGGTTCACGGGCCTTTCAGGCTCGGGGAAGAGCACCATAGCCATAGCCCTCGAACGATACCTCTCCTCGCGCGGCCATCTGTGCCGCATACTCGACGGCGACAACATCCGCTGCGGCATAAACTCCGATCTGGGCTTTTCGGAGAGCGACCGCCGCGAGAATATCCGCCGCATAGCCGAGGTATGCAAACTCTTCACCTCGACGGGTGTAATAACATTGGCTGCATTCGTGTCGCCTACGCGTGATCTGCGCCGCATGGCCGCCGAGATTATCGGCCGCGACGACTTTGTCGAGATATATGTTTCGACACCGATCGAGGAGTGCGAACGGCGCGATGTCAAGGGCCTGTACGCCAAGGCACGGCGTGGCGAGATTGCCGATTTTACGGGTGTCTCTGCCCCCTTCGAAGCCCCCGATGCGGCCGATATCGTGATCGACACGTCGAATATAGGTATCGAAGAGTGCGTGCGGCAAATAATGGAACGTCTGGCGCCGCGCATCGTCCCGGCCGAGGACTTGGATTGAATTATCACCAAAGTAACAGTATGGAAGAATATAAGTTGAGCCATCTGAAGGCCCTCGAAGCCGAATCGATACATATCATCCGCGAGGTTGCGGCCGAGTTCCGCAATCCCGTGATGCTCTATTCGATAGGCAAGGACTCTTCGGTTATGGTACGTCTGGCCGAGAAGGCCTTTTATCCGGGAAAGGTGCCTTTCCCGCTGATGCACATAGACTCCAAGTGGAAGTTCCGCGAAATGATAGAGTTCCGAGACCGTTATGCGCGCGAGCATGACTGGAATCTCATCGTCGAGTACAACAAGAAGGCATACGAGGAGGGCGTTGGGCCCTTCACGCACGGCAGCAAGGTGCATACCGACCTTATGAAGACGCAGGCGCTGCTCATGGCCTTGAAGAAATACGGGTTCGATGCCGCCTTTGGCGGTGCGCGCCGCGACGAGGAGAAGAGCCGCGCCAAGGAGCGTGTCTTTTCGTTCCGCAACGAGTATCAGCAGTGGGATCCCAAGAACCAGCGTCCCGAGTTGTGGGACATATACAATACCCGCATAAACGACGGGGAGAGCATCCGCGTATTCCCGTTGAGCAACTGGACGGAGCTCGACGTGTGGCAATACATACGTCTGGAGAAGATACCCATCGTGCCGCTATATTTTGCCAAGGAGCGCCCCGTGGTAGAGTACAACGGCAACCTGATTATGGTCGACGATGACCGCATGCCCGAGGAGTTGCGGCGTACGGCGCGTATGCGCAAGGTGCGGTTCCGCACATTGGGATGCTACCCGCTGACGGGCGCCATCGAGAGCGAGGCCGACACCATCGAGAAGATCGTCGAGGAGATGATGACCACGACAAAGAGCGAGCGCACCACGCGTGTCATAGACTTCGATCAGGATGGCAGCATGGAACAGAAGAAACGCGAAGGTTATTTTTAACGTGTGACCAATTAAACGAAAAGAGAGATGGCATCCAATATAGAAGAATTTCTGGCGCAGGACGAACGCAAGGATCTGCTGCGCCTGCTTACGGCGGGCTCGGTCGACGATGGCAAATCGACGCTCATCGGGCGCCTGCTGTTCGACAGCAAACGCCTTTACGAGGATCAGCTGCAGGCACTCGAACGCGACAGCAAACGCTGCGGCAATGCGGGCGACCATATCGACTATGCGCTGCTGTGCGACGGTCTGAAGGCCGAGCGCGAGCAGGGTATTACGATTGACGTGGCGTACCGTTATTTCTCGACAAACCGCCGCAAGTTCATCATAGCCGACACCCCCGGACACGAACAGTACACGCGTAACATGATCACCGGAGGATCGACGGCCAATCTGGCCATAATCCTCGTCGATGCGCGTCAGGGTGTAGTTGTACAGACGCGGCGCCATACATTCCTTGTGTCGCTGCTGGGCATACGTCACGTGGTTCTGGCCGTAAACAAGATGGATCTTGTCGATTTCGACCGCGAGCGCTTCGAGGCTATAGCCTCGGAGTACAGGCACTTTGTCGAGTCGCTCGGCATATCCGATCTGCAGTGCATCCCCCTCTCGGCTCTCGACGGCGACAATGTGGTCAAGCACAGCGACCGCACACCGTGGTATCACGGCCCCGCGCTGCTGGAGTTCCTCGAGACCGTCTCGATCGATCAGGACATAAACATGACTGACTTCCGATTCCCCGTGCAGTACGTAATACGTCCCGATGCCGACTTCCGCGGTTACGGCGGCAAGGTCGCCTCGGGCGTGGTATCGCGCGGCGACGAAGTCAAGGCGCTGCCTTCGGGCAAGAGCTCACGCATAAAGCGTATCGTGACCTATGACGGTGATCTGGAAAAGGCATTCGCGCCGCAGTCGGTAACGATCGTGCTGGAGGACGAGATCGACCTCTCGCGCGGCGAGATGCTGGTGAAGGCGGGCGATGAGCCCAACGTGGGTCACAACTTCAAGGCGATGATGGTGTGGATGGATGTCGAGGCGATGGATCGCGGCAAGTCGTTCTTCCTCAAGCAGACGACAAACACCACCCGCGCGCATGTGCGGCGCGTGGAGTACAAGGTCAATGTCAACACGATGGAGCGCAGCCCCGCGGAGGCCCTGTCGCTAAACGAGATCGGCCTTGTCGACATCTCGACTACAAGCCCGCTGATATATGATGCATATTCCGACAACCGTGCAACGGGAGCCTTCATACTTATCGACCCGATATCGAATTTCACCTCGGCCGTGGGTATGATCGTCGGCCCGGACGAGACGGCCGAAAGCCGTCATGACCTTCCGCGTACGCTTACGGTGAATCTCTCGCAGCTGGGTATCGGCGCCGAGCATTACGATGCCGTCGAGCGTGCATGCCGCTTCTTGCGCGAGCAGGGTGTGGATGTAGTATGTACCGATAAATAGCGTTTCATCATGGGCCTTTTCAACTTCGACAACCTGCCTGTCAACACCCTTGTCGGGGCCGACCGCAAAACCTTCGAGCGTGCCACCAGTGGTAAGGTCATAGATGCCGAGTACCGCCGCAAGTTCGCCGTCACGCGCAGCGTACGCCGTATGCTCGACCCATTCTACGGCATCAACGAACGACGTTACGAGGCCATGAAGGATGAGATGTCGATGCAGCCTCCGGTATTCATACTCGGACATTGGCGCAGCGGCACCACATTCATGCACAACGTCTTCTCGTGTGACGACAGTTTCGGCTGCTGCTCGACATATCAGACCGTATTCCCGCACCTGATGCTGTGGGGACGGCCATTCTTCAAACGCTGCATGTCGATCGTCATGCCCTCGGAGCGCCCGACCGATTCGATGGAACTCGGCGTCGACCTTCCGCAGGAGGAGGAGTTCGCCCTGAGCAACATGACCGCATGCTCGCACTACCATTTCTGGATGTTCCCGCGCCACATGGCCGAATACCGAGACAAATATCTCACCTTCGAGACGGCCGCCGAGGACGAACGCGAAGAGTTCAAACGCGAGCTCGACAAGATGATCCGCATAGCGCTGCATACGTCGGGCCGCAGACGTTACCTGAGCAAGAATCCGCCGCATACGGCCCGTGTGAGGATGTTGCTTGAGATGTATCCCGACGCACGGTTCATCTATATCGTTCGCAATCCGTATGTCGTATTCGAGTCGACGCGCAACTTCTTCCGCAAGACCATCGCATCCGTCGGCCTGCAGAAGATCTCGGAGACGGAGCTCGAGAAGCAGATCATAGAGAACTATCGGGCATTATATCGCTGCTACGAACGCGACAAGCGACTCATCCCGCAAGGACATCTTGCGGAGGTGCGATTCGAGGATTACGAGGCCTCGCCGCTGGAGCTCACCGAGCAGATATACCGCACCGTATCGCTTGGCGATTTCGACAGGGTGCGTGCAGACGTACAGCGGCATCTGGACAGTATAAAGGGGTTCCGCAAGAAACACTACGAATTCGACCAGCACACGATCCGTATCGTCGAGCAAAATTGGGGTGATGCCATACGACAGTGGGGTTACGAACGCTGATACGCTATGGAGTAATGATTCAAAAGCCTGCGGCACGATCGCAGGCTTTTCTGTTTTATTGGACTTAAAGTCAGAACGAGTATTTGACCATCGTGCAGACCCGCAGGTTGCCGACATTGCGCCGGGCGTGGCTGCGCCCGTCGATCGCGACGTCGCCATAACCCGCCACCGTGTAGTCGGTTTCGAGCGAGAGGGTCAGATTCTTAACCGTATAGGTCAACGATGGGCTTATTCGGTAGATGTAGTCTACATTCTTTGCGCCGCGCATCCAGAAGTCATCCGTCGAGATGAAGTCGCGTGCCGCGCCGAGGTTCTGCATCAGGCCGCCCATGATGCCCACACGCAGGCGTGTACCGTATGTGGCGTTGAGCCACGTGGTCACGGAACGTATCGGGGCGTAGTCGTATGATCCCGTTGTCGGGTCGTATGCCGTGGCGCCGAAGCCGCTCACCATGGTCAGATGCGCCGTATTTTCACCATAAATCACCTTACCTTTGATGTTGAACTTCCCGTAGCGGTAGTCGGCGAATGCCTCGGCCGAGATGCCCGTTACGTGGTCGTCGGCACGTACGGCCACCTCCTGCATCGAAACCGTGCCGTCGCTTTCGGTCACTTCGCGCTGAATCATCGAATAACGTCGCGGCATTATGCTCAGCAGATCGGCCCCGACGCCAGCCGTGAGATGGCGGCCGACACGCCTTATGCCGACATATAGTTCGGGGTAACCGCTCCAGCGGGAATAGTGGTAGGTTATGCCGTCGGGACCCGTCGAGGCATTGGGAAATTGATAGATGGCGGCGGCCGTCAGAAGCCATTGGCCGCCGAGACCGGCCTCGACATTGAGTTGCGGCGAGCGGTTGAAGGGGGCAAAAGGCGCTCCCGTGGCCAACCCCGAAACCGAGGGCATGACGAGTATTGACATCGGATGCCATGTCTGGCCGCACGTGACACTTACGCGTTGCCACTCGAGACGGACATAGGCCTGACGTATGCGCAGCATGGTGTTGTTGGCGCCGAAACCGCAGAAGTCGGCCTCGATCTTTGCCGACGAGGCGGCATTCCATATCCGCGGGCCCGCGACGTCGAGTCCCACGCGCGAGGTGAACGACACGAACGTAAATTCATGCACCGCATTGAGGTCCTCCGTACCATCCCCGTTCAACGCCTCATCCATGGGCATGATGTTGAACATCTCGCCGAGGGTCGAGTAACAGCGGCGTGAGTCGTAGCACATGTAGTTGCGGACAAATCCGTACAGCTGAAGCCGCGGCCGGTGCTGCTCTTCGACTGAGGATGGAGTCGGAGACGCGACACTCAAGGTGTCGGCATCGGATGCGGCCGCGACGTTCAGGCTCATGCACAGCAGGGCGATCGATAACGGGATTCTCATCGGAAGGTGTGATTTCTACGTACAAAAGTATGAAAAATCAACCGAATAATCGTCAGGCCGCGCCGTCTTGCGGAGGCGGCATTTGAATTATGACGGATAATTTGTATTTTTGCCGTAGGATAGTTCGAAATCTGGATTCATGAAAAAATACTTATCTATATTGCTTGTCGTCGTATTATGCGGCGTCATATTCACCATGTTCCGTCGCGGTGGCGACGCACCGCTGAAACCCGAGATCGAAGATAATAGTTATCGCCTGAACGATTCGTTGTACAATGCGCTTTCGGATTTACGTTCTACGGAGAAGATGGAGCAGTACATACGCAACTGGATGGCCCGGAACTCCATTCGCGGCGCCTCGCTCGCGGTGATGAAAAACGAACATCTGGTCTACTGCAAAGGGTTCGGCTGGGCCGATGAAGAGCGTAATATTCCGGCCGAGGTGGGGGATATATACCGCATAGCCTCGGCATCGAAGCTCATCACCGCCGTCGGCATAATGAAGATGTGCGACGAGGGCCTGCTTACGCTCAACTCCAAGGTTTTCGGTCCCGAAGGCATACTTAACGATCCGCAGTTCTCGGATATAAAGGACAAGCGCGCCGAGCAGATAACCGTCCGCCAGCTGTTGAACCACACGGCGGGCTTCAGCCGTCGTCTGGGCGACCCGATGTTCCGCACCACCGACATCATGCGGTGGGAGGAGATGGACCATACGCCCTCGGCCGATGAACTCATAGCATTCCAGCTGCGGCAGAAACTGCGCGACAAGCCCGGCGGTGCACCCCAATACTCCAATATCGGATATCTCGTTCTGTCACGCGTGATAGAGAAGGTGTCGGGCGTAAGCTACGAAGAATATATCCAGCGGCATGTGCTGTGGCCTGCCGGATGCTACGACATGCACATAGCCCGCAACTATTACGACGAGCGCTTCCCGCACCGGGTGAAGATCGGCAGCGACCCGGACAACCTCGACGGACTCAACTTCCTG
>ENA-ORNR01001657-ORNR01001657.1-human-gut-metagenome-genome-assembly--contig:-NODE-1657-length-19678-cov-10.236355_pt1 | contig 19678 bp, 13 predicted proteins | sample MGYA00242114_ERZ509020 | MGnify/ENA primary metagenome ERZ509020 (study PRJEB26280, sample SAMEA2338758) | human gut metagenome | biome: human gut; feature: human-associated habitat; material: faeces...
ACCGTTTGTCGGTCTATCTTCGATAGCCCTGCCACGGAATTACGCCGCTGCCCCACAGTTCCTTGACTTTCTCACCATATAATTCCCATATACGCATATTGAGAGTCGTGGGCTTAAAAATAACGGAATTTTGAGTATTTTTGTATACTGTTTGAAGAAGTGGTGGGAAAATTTCTGGGGTTTTAAGGCTTTTGGAGCCATCAATAAATGTGAGCTTATGATGTTCTAAACAACGTTTTCTTGAAACGCTGATAATGCATGTATCGACCATTGCTGATTCAAAAGGATTAGCAGTATCAAAGATATAATTGATGGAATTATCCAACAATAAATCTCTCATTTTGCGCTTCGTTTGCGTTGTCCAGAAGGTTTTAGGTATGATAAGTGTCAAACTTCCACCAGGTTTGCATAGGCTTATGCCCTTAAAGGTAAAATGATTGTATGTGTCATCAGAAAACCCAAACTCTCTTTCGAATTTCTTTTTATCCGCCTCGTTTACTCCCTTCGTCGAGATATACGGCGGATTGCCGATGACGATGTCGAAGCCGCCTTTGTCAAAGACGTCTGCAAACCACGTATGCCAAAGAAAGAACTGATCGTTGGCGCTGACATCCTTGATTTTGCCCAGAAATTTCTTATCTTGGGTAAATTCAAACATTTGGGTGGCAACGTTGTCCTTTATTTCTTTAAAGACTTGTTCCTTTTCTGTGTGGTCAGTTATACTATAGTATTTTGCAAGGTTTTCTCGTAAAAGCTTAGCATCAGTATATTCCAGATCTAAACATCCATCAGGTGTTTTATGCTCAGCCAGAATAGATAAATCATGACCTTGATAGCTTTCAAGCAGAGAGTTGCCCTGCATAATTTTGAAGTGAAGGTTGGGGAGCGGCAGGGGTTTGTCCTCCTCAACAATCATGGCGAGCCAGAAGCGCAAACGGGCGATGTCTACAGCACCCTTCTCAATGTCAACGCCATATATGTTTTGCTCTATAATATGACGTTTGATTTTTGCCGCTTCGTTTGTATTAATACCGAGGGCAAAGTGCAGTTTTGACAGGAGGTTGACAAGCCCCATGGGGAAGGCTCCCGAACCAATGGCCGGGTCGCAGATTTTTACCTCTGTCAGCTTTTTCCGGAGATTTTCGCGTTGTTTAACATTTAGTCCATCACGACTTAATGATTCCACAAACGTGCGAATTTGCCTGTTACCTTGCTCTGTAAATTTATCATCCTGCAGATATGCAATAAGTGCTTCGCGGCACATATAGCCCACAATCTCTTTCGGCGTATAGAAGGCACCCTTGTCCTTGTTGTCTTCAAGCAGATTCTCAAAGATGCGGCCAAGCATTTCGGGGTCGATGCCGATTTCGGCGTCGTCGGGGTCGTTTTCGTCGATGGTAAAGTTGTAGCAGGCAAAAAAGTCGAGCAAATCACTCATATATTTTGCCGGCAGAGGGAAGTCAACCCGGTCAGAATCATCTTCTTCAAACAAACCGCCGTTGAGGTATGGCACCTTGTAATTTGCCCCGGTAGCCATATCGCCGGTGCGTTTACAGTTTAAGTCGCTGAAGAGCGGTTCCAGCACATCATCTACAAAGGTATCCTTATATTGAGTTTTGGCAAAGAGATTCTGAACGAACTCTTTGTCGCCATTGGTCCAGTCTTCACCCGCAGGGCACCCCATCCATCCTTTCTTCTGAAGGAACTGAATAAACACCAGCCTGCCCATGAGCTTCTTTACATAGTCGCGAACAGTCTTTTCCGGGTCATCGAAACAGCTGAACTCCTCCATGATTTCAGCACAGGGATTGCCGGTAACCTTTTCAACCCATTTATTGCCTGACTTCACCATGCGCTTGCCGGTGATATATTCTATTATATCCTCGTAATGACGTTTGTATTCCTTGAAGAAGATGTCTGACAGAGCCTCTACGGAGAAAGCATCTGTAATGGCTTTAAGCTTCAAGGAACTGTTTTTCAGGTCTTCAAACTGCTTGATGGCGGTTCGGCAGCGATGTCCCTCGCCAAGCAGATAAGTGAATCGCTTGGTGTCTGTGCTTTGCTTTGTTAAAGACCCGTCGGGGGCAAAACTGAACGACTCGCTGACGTATGAGAAGCGCAGAGCCGCCTCGTTCTTGCGAAAACAAAACATAAAGGCGCCGGCACAGCCCATACCACGCCAGTTGGCACACAGCAGATTGCGGATACCCGCCCGGTTTCGTTCAATTACCACACTATCGCTCAATTCCACCTCATATATTGCAATGATGTAACCGTCCGGCAGAGTAATCTTTCCGGTATACAGTGCCTCTTTGGCCATTGATGCGTTTACCTCCACAGGCTGAGGATGGCTCCAGAAAGCAATGTGTCTTCCGAAGATGTCATGCAACAGACTTTGCCAGTCTTCGCGGTTATATTTTGACTCAATAATTGAACGATAGTCCATATCCCTGATTATTTAAATGATTCACTAAGAATGATTTGAGCCTCGGTCTCCGTCTCGTGCTTCATTTCCTCGGCACTGAGGTAGTAGGCATTGTAGCGCTTGGCCATATCAATGATTTCGGAGAGGGCATCGTCGTGGTGCAGCTTATTCTTACTCAAGTCCTTATGCATGCGTTCAAGACGTTTGGCAATAACGGTTATCACACCTCTTTCCGCCAGAGTCCGAAGCTGAACCACCTGCTGATGCAATGCCTGGTCCTGAATCTCCGGAAGGAAGAGGTTCAGTAAGCTCGCTGCTCGTGCCACCTGAGCACCCATGGAAGAGCCCCCTTGTTGTGTCTGCGTTTCTTCGGCTATCTGTTCCTGACATTTGATTTTGTGGAACTCCTGCAATGCCTTCTGCACATGCTCATGGTGGTGTGCAATGCGTTCAGCCTTGGGCTCGTCCTGATTTGCCTTGAAGTATTTGAGAGCATCCACAATCGACAGCTCACCTGCCGATTCATCGCTTGCGCGGAAGAACGTCTTGCGCATATTGGTCTTCAGAAATACCAGCGTGTCATCCGACAGTGTAACCCCCTCAACCTCACGTTGCTCGCGCCCTGTGCGGCTGCGCACAGACATCTTGGCGATGCGGTTGTATTCCCGGCGATTAGTAAGATATAGCGATCGGAGCTCCTCATAAAAAGGAATCTCTTCGTTATGCTCGCCGCGTTCGGCTTGCGAACATTCAGAGAACAGTTTGTCAAGATTACGGTCAATAATTTCCTCCTGAGAATATATCTGATTGTCTTCACCGAATATGGAGTGGAACGTTTGAATCTTCGACAGCGCAATCTGATTGAGCTTGATTACCCGATTGCCCTGACGCGAAGGGTAGAAAACGTAATTATATATATTCTTGCCCACAGAGCCTATACGGTTGACACGACCTATGCGCTGCATGAGTTTGGTGGAGTTCCAGGGTATGTCATAGTTAACTATGATATTGCTCCGGTGAAGATTGATGCCTTCGGCAAGCACATCGGTGGTGATTATAATTTTATACTTGTCCTTCTGCTCCTGCTTTGTGTAATTGGCATCGAAGTTCTCCTGTATATCCTTGAAGGTTTTGTTGCGGTTGTCGGAGGATACCACCACCACATCTTTCCGGTTAATACGGCTTGCAAGATATTTCACCGTATCGACTGATTCAGAGAATATCACAAGTTTCTGACCCGGATTCCGGTCCTTCTTAAACAATTCATGCTTAAGTATGTCGTTGAACTTGGCAAATTTGGAGTCATCGGCACCTTCAACATCCACATCCTCCCACTGCGCACAAAGATCTTCCAGCACAGCCTGGTCCTGGCGCAGCATACCTATAAATTCCGGCTCAAAGTCAGCGGCCCTGAACACTGCATTCTTCGGATTATCCTCAGCTTTCTGTTGCAGACGTTCCTCTATCTGGTCATCGTTAAGACCAAGGTCATATAGATGGTTGATGTCGAGGTCAGGAGCAATGAACACACGGTCGTTGTCGAACATATTGATCATGTTCTGATTGGCATCGCGGAATCGCCCTATACTTTTCTTGAAAGCATAGAACGAGCTTTCAAGGCGTTTCACCAGACCATTCTTGCGTATGCTTGCCAAACTGCGCGAAATCAGTTCGGCATTGTCGTAGAGACCCTCTGAAATTTCACGTTTGAGGTAGGCAATGGCCTGATAACGAGCATAAGAGAGCCCCTCTACAAGAATTTTCATGGAATTCTCAAAAAGGTCGGCAATGCGGTCGTTCATCTCATAGAGCTTCACCTCAGGAGGTGCCACCTTAGGGAAACCCGTTAAGTCCTTGCTATATCGGGGTATGGATTCAATATCCGTTCTTGTTCGGCGCACTGTTATAGGCTTCACCACACGGTCGCGTACCTTCTCGGCCAACCGCTTGAATTCCTGCAAGTTATAGTTCGGATCCTGCTTGAGAAGCTTAAATTTCACAATAAGCGGCGAGAAGAAAGATGTGAGATTAGGTACCCCGTCAATGGTGCAGCATCGCGGATCCTGAAAAAGCAGCATCTCATTGTAGAGATCGGCAGGAGTGTTGTTCATCGGAGTGGCCGATATGAGCATCACCTTTTTCTTGAAGCCGGGAATGTTGCCCTTCTCCACGCGCGGCATCTTGCAGACTTCCTGAAGCTCGGTGAAAGCCCTGTTCGTGTGGGTGCGGAACTTATGCGCCTCATCCACAAGCACAAGGTCATACTAATCGGCATTCCAGTAATCATAGTTAGACTCATCCAGAACCTTGCTCAGCGAACCGTTGCTTATGAAACGAGCATACTTGTCTATGCCGAAGTCCTTGAACGTCTGCTTCCAGTTTTGCTCAACTGCCGGCGGATATACCACCAGAATCTTGGTGTTCTCATAGCCGTTGTCAATGCAAAACTGCTTGGCAATCATAGTCGCCACAATAGTCTTGCCAAGACCTACCACGTCAGCAAGGAAGAAACCGTCATATTTTAACAGTTTCCTGTATCCCTCCACAACGGCATCCGTCTGATACTCATACCTGTCGTACCCCTCAGGCATATCAAAAGCATCGTGCGCATCCGTGGCAAGCACGCGGTCAGAGAAATATTCCATGAGCATTTTTATGTAAAGCTCATAAGGCGTTACGTCTCCATTAAGATAAGTCTGACGTATGGGGCCGGTTTGAATATCCTCGGCAGTAATCGGACAGCCTTCAGCCTCTGCCCACAGCGCCTCGAATTCTTCCTTCGCAAACTCTACATCCTCGTAGTCTGTCAGTCTTACGTTGAATTCATATTGCTTGTCTTGACCGATGCCCAGACCATTCCCGCTCAAATTGCTTGAGCCCGTGATGGCTGCGCCCAGAGTATATTGATTATATTGCTCGGGGTAGAGCAGATAAATCTTGGCATGAATCTTCTTGCTTGGATGGGCACGAAGTTCCAGTTTGCCGCTGATAAGGTCAGCAATCATCTGGAATATGCCTTCCTCAATCTCCTTCGAATATTTTGAACCTTCAATATCCTTCTTGAGATTGGCAAGATAATCTTGCTTCACCTCCTCATCGGCGCCAAAGAAAAGCTGACCCTTGTTATGAGCGCTGGCAATATATTTGTCTACATCAATGCCTATAAGGATACGCGCCTTGTTTATACTGTTGAGGAAAGGGCGAAGTGTAAAATAACCCGAAGCACGAAGAAATCCCACAACCGAATCGAGTCGTGTAATGCTTTGATTATGTTGCAGCAAACCTTCAAACTCTTTCATCAAAGTGTTGCCGTCCTTGTTGGTAAAAAAATTCTTGGCCATAGATTTCTTAGGTTGTTCTTCCGGTTGCAATCACCCGTTTCAAGACTTAGGAATACGCTGTTATAGTCACACGAGGCTTGTGTGCAGAGAGATTGCACGTTAAAATGCACATAAGAATTAAAAATAAGCGACTTAACTTGGTGAAAATCACTTCGTTAAGTCGCTTTGGGGTGCCCAGAACAGGACTCGAACCTGCACGGCTCTCACCACTCGCACCTGAAACGAGCGCGTCTACCATTCCGCCACCTGGGCTCGGTGTCATGAAAAGCTGAGGGGCTCTCTGCTTTTGCGGTGCAAAGTTAAGGCCTTTTGGGCAATTGTGCAAGAGGTGGAGGCGAAATCAGGCTGAATTTCATACTTTTTAACATTTCAACCCCACCAAAGAGGGGTAAAAGGGTGACGGAGAAAAGGGGAGTGGGAGAGGGAAGGGGCGTTTCGCGGGGGCAGATGGAGGGGAAGTTGGGCAGTTCGGGGAGTTTTGTTATCTTTGCAGGTTCAGAACCGGGAAGATGAAAAATGTTGGTAAGGATAGTGGCAATGTATCGCATCAGGGCAACTCTCAGATGAAAGTAGCTTGGGGTGCGCAAGAGGGCATAAGCACAAGCGTAAGCATTGCTGCGCAAAATGGCATAAGCAGAAGCAAAAGCATAAGCAAGAGCATGAGCAATGGCACAAGCGTAAGCAATGGCATAAGCGTAAGCAATGATGTGCAAGGGGGTATGCTTTCGTGCCCGCAAAGCGGCATGAATAAGTTCGCGGCATTGCTATGAGAGGGAATATGCAAAAGGGTTCACGCAGTGTTATGCGCAGTGTTAAGCAAAGTGTTATGCGCAGTGTTAAGCAAAGTGTTATGCGCGGTGTTATGCACAGTGTTATGCACAGTGTTATGCACAATAATTCGCACAGCTTATGAAAACGGGTACGCACAGTGTTATGAAAACGGCTTTGAAAAAGGGTTCTCACAGTTCCCATTATTCCCATCATTCCCATAACTCCCATAATTCCCAAAATTCCCGCAGCAGCGATCGCCTGAGAGGGGAGTGGCGCGGTCAGAAGGGCATGGCTCGCTGGTGGCGCCCCGTGGTGTTGGCGGTGGTGTGCTTCTTTACCTTCTTTGTCAACAACGGCGTGCTCGTGCCCGACATCATGGAGAGCCGCAATCTCATTACCGCGCGCGAAATGGTGGCAAAAGGCAACTATCTCGTACCCACCATGAACGGCGAGTTGCGACTGGCCAAACCCCCGTTGCCCACCTGGATAGCCGCGGCAGTGGAGGAAGCCAGTCCCGACAACATCGTGGCGCAGCGCTGTGCCGCCGGCGTGGCAGGCGTCATGCTCACCATCTTCCTCTACCTGTTGGCCGCGCGCATTACCCGCATTGACCCCCTGTGGCCAACCCTTTTGCTGCTCACCTGCTATAACGTAGTGCTGATGGGTCGCACAGCCTCATGGGACATCTTCTGCCACGCCTTTATGCTTGGAGGCATCTATTTCCTGGCCAGAGCCCTGTTGGAGCCGGGGCGTCAGACGGCTTCATTCTGCTGGGCAGGCATCTTCACCGGACTGAGCATAATGAGCAAAGGCCCCGTGAGCCTGTACGCCATGTTACTGCCGTGGCTCATTGCCACCCTCTGTTGCAGGCGCGTGAACATGCGCGGCAAATGGAGCGGCGTTGCCGTGCTCGTCATAGTGGCGCTCCTTACCGGCGGCTGGTGGTATGCCTACATCTACCTGCAGCATAAGAGCGAGCTGCAGGCAGTGGCCGCGCAGGAGAGCGGCGCCTGGATGAACCGTAACGTTCGGCCCTGGTGGTATTACCACAAATTCTATTTAGAGACGGGCATCTGGGCACTGTTGCTTATCAGCGCCATCGTGCTGGCCTTTACGCGGCGCGTGCGGCGTTACCGCGGCTTCTACACCCCGTTGCTGTGGATGCTGGCGGCCCTTGTGCTGCTGTCGGTGCTGCCCGAGAAGAAGATGCGCTACCTGCTGCCTGTGCTTGTTCCCGCCGCCCTGGTCATGGGACAGCTTATCTGCCGCTGGATAGAGGAGTTCCGACGCCCTTCGGCCGCCTCGCGTGCCGACAAAGTCATCTTCCGCCTCAACGCCTGGCTGCTGGCCATTGTCACCCTGGCTTTGCCTGTGGCCGCCTGGTATTTCTGTTACCGACCCGGCTATATGGCCTTATGGGCATTGGTACTGATGGCCTTGGTGAGCCTTGTGGTGGCCGTGTGCATAGGCTTCGCCGCCGTGCGACTGGCTCCCGGCGGCATGGTGTGGGGCGTTGCAGTTCTGTTTGTGTTGGCCGAGGGCATCGGATTGCCGGCCGTTAAGCCCCTCATCAACAACGCCGATATGCGGTCTGTGCGCCTTATTGCCGACCGCAGCGACTTGCGCGGCGTGCCTTTCTTCTCCAATGCCGCCGACGAGCTGCGCATAGAAATGGTCTATGCGGCGCGGCGCGACATCACCCCCGTGGCGTTCACCGCTTCCGCCCTGCAGCGCCTGCCGTTGCCGGCCGTGATTCTTACACACCGCGGAGCAAAAGCCGAGCTCCCCGCCGACTTCCTGCAGCGTGTCGACACGGTTTATATCGGCCGTTTCGACGACAACCGCCGTCCCGAGAAATCGGGGCGTTATAACCCCAAGTTTATATATCATCTCACATATCTGCGTCCCAAAACGGCGGCGCCTGAGCACACCAAGAATAAATGAACAATACATCCAAATATGATTTCACCGTCATTGTGCCGCTTTACAACGAAGAGGACAACGTCTGGGCGCTTGAAGAGAAACTCGGCGCGTGGCTGAAGGCGGCTCCCGTGCGCAGCTGTGTGCTGTTTGTAGACGACGGTTCCACCGACTCCTCCTTTGAGCGGGTGCGCGAAGTCTGCGGGCGCAATGACCATTTCTACTATCTGCAACTGAGCCGCAATTCCGGTCTTAGCGCGGCGCTGAAAGCCGGCTTCGACGCTGCCGAATCCCCCTGGCTTGGCTATATAGACGCCGATTTGCAGACCACCCCCGAAGACTTCAACCTGCTCCTTTCGCACACCGGCGATTACGACATGGTTATCGGCATACGTGCCCACCGGCGCGACACGGGATTCAAGAAACTGCAGTCGAAGATTGCCAACGGATTCCGGCGCAAGATGACAGGCGACGGCGTGGCCGACACGGGCTGTCCACTGAAAGTCATCTCCACCCCCTTGGCCAAGAAGCTGCCCATGTTCACCGGCCTTCACCGCTTCCTGCCCGCTTTGGGGCTGCTCTACGGCGCGCGCGTCAAGCAAGTGCCTGTGAGGCATTTCCCCCGCACTGCCGGAGTGAGCAAATATCATCTGTGGAACAGGCTCAAAGGCCCCTTCCTCGACTGTTTCGCTTACCGCTGGATGCGTAAGCGCCTTATCGACAATCACATCTCGCAGACGAATCTGTAAACCGCATGCCGCCGCTGGTAGTTACCTTAATAGGATTTTTGGCGCAGGGCCTCTTCTCGGCGCGTATGTTGGTGCAGTGGATACTGTCGGAGAGGGCGCGCCGTGTGCTCTCTCCCACGCTGTTCTGGGTGCTGTCTGTCATAGCCTCCATCCTGCTGTGCCTCTACGGCTGGCTGCGCTCCGATTTCGCCATCATCCTCGGCCAGATTTTCAGCTATTACATCTACCTGTGGAACCTGCGCATCAAAGGTGCCATGGTGCGCGTGCCCGTGTGGGTGCGAGTGGTGCTGTGCGTGCTTCCCGTGCTCATGGCCATACCCGTGGCAGGCGATGCACCGGCCGTCTACAACCGCTTCTTCGCCAACCCCGATATACCCTTCTGGCTATTGTTTTACGGCTCTGCCGGACAGATTATCTTCACCCTGCGCTTCATCTATCAGTGGTTCTATTCCGTGCGACTGGGACGCAGCGTGCTCCCCGCCGGCTTCTGGGTCATCTCCCTCATAGGGTCGCTCACCATCTGCTCCTACGCCATCTTCCGCGCCGACCCCGTGCTCATAGTGGGGCAGAGCGTGGGCTTGGTGGCCTACACACGCAACCTCATGATTTGGCACCGCGAGAAACGGCGCGAAGCAAAGCAGCCTAAGTAGCTGAATTATAAGGACTTACTTGTTGAAATCAAAACTGCGCAGAGCCTTCAGGTCATCGCTCAGCTGCCTTTGCAGCTCTTCCACCGAGGCAAAACGCTGTTCCGAGCGCAGACGCGCGTAGAAACACACCTTAAGCAGCTCCCCGTAGAGATTGCCGCTGAAGCCGTCGATGTGCACCTCCACACTTAGCGGCGCGTCAGGCGCATCCACCGTGGGACGCCTCCCGATGTTTATCATTGCCGGCAACCCCTTGGCCTTGCCGATGTAAACCCCGGGAGCAGGCAGCATCACCGGCAGCCCGCTGGTGAGCAGATTGGCAGTGGGGAAGCCTATGGTGCGCCCTAACCGTTTGCCGCCAATCACCTCAGCCTCAATGCAGTAAGGATGTCCGAGCATCACCGCGGCAGCCTCCGCGTCACCCCGCGCCAGAGCCTTGCGAATTGCCGACGAGCTGATACCCGGCAGCTGAGGCGCCGCCACAATCTCAATGTCGCAGCCTGCCTCGCGGCACAAAGCCCGATATTCCGTCAGCGCATCCGTCTGCAACGGCGGTTGCTTCGGGTCGCGGTATCCGAAACGGTTGTCATGGCCTAACAGCAGCAGAGCGGCGCGATAGCGGTCATGCAGCATCAGAAGGAAATCCCTTGCCGGCAGGCGTCGCAACCCCTCGTCAAAGGTCAGCTCAATCACCTCGAACCCCATTTGCTGCAGCACATTTCGCCTCTGCGCGGCCGTCTGCAGCGGCTTGGGCGCCCTCTCCGGCGCAATCAGAGCTAACGGATGCGAGGTGAAAGTAACCACCGCCGGACGCAGACCGCGCTCATCGGCCAGCCGTTTCAGCTCGTCGAGCAGCACACGGTGGCCGCGGTGCACACCGTCGAAATTGCCCACCGCAATAGCTCTGTCAGCAGTTTCCACCAATCTCCTTGAGAATTTGCAGCATATCGTGCTGCGGCGTCACCAGCTGCGTCTGCAGCCCTGTGCTTGCCGCCGCTTCCACATTTGCCGGAGCGTCGTCCAGATACAAAACCTTTTTCGGGTCGAGCCCGTAGCGCGTCTGCAGCACCTCGAAAATGCCCTTTTCAGGCTTGCAGCAGTGCTCGCGGAAGCTGGCTATGACGCCGTCGAAGTAATCGTCCATTTTCAGCCCTTCGGCGCGGAAAGCATTGTCAATCCACGAGTTGAACATCACCGGGTTGGTGTTGCTCAGCGCAAACACCTTGCATTGCCGGCGCAGACGGCGCAGAGCCTGCAGACGCTCCACCGGCAGGCTCACAAGAAATTCGTTGAAGGCCTGCTGAATGTCAGTATCGCACTGAGCCAGCGGACAGCGCGGCCTCATGCGGTCAAAGAACTCGGCGGCCGTGATGGCGCCCGATTCAAGCAGAAAAAAATCACCCTTCTGCGTATACTGGTCCAGATAGACGACTATGTCGGCGCAGCCAAGCCGCTCGAAAGCCCGTATGCAGCGCATCCGGTCGAGGTCTATCACCACACCTCCAAGGTCAAAAACAATGGCGTTGTAATTCATAGTCTAAAAATCGTTGCAAAGGTAGCAAGAAAGCTTTGTAGATTAAAATTATTTAGGTAATTTTGCGGTAGAAAGCGTTACATTACTATGAGCAACATCAAGTCTATAGGTATTCTCACGTCCGGCGGCGACGCTCCGGGCATGAATGCGGCGATACGTGCGGTGACCCGTGCGGCCATCTTCGCCGAGTTTAAGGTATACGGCATCTATCGCGGCTACCGCGGTCTGATTACCGACGAGATTCAGGAATTCACCACCCAGAACGTCAGCAACATCATACAGCGCGGTGGCACCATACTGAAAACGGCGCGCTGTCAGGAATGGACCACCAAAGAGGGCCGTCAGTGCGCTTACGACGTGCTGAAGCGCCACGGCATCGACGCCCTTGTGGTGATTGGCGGCGACGGCTCCCTTACCGGCGCACGCATCTTTGCCAACGAATATTCCTTCCCCATAGTTGGTCTGCCGGGCACCATCGACAATGACCTCTACGGCACCGACTCCACCATAGGCTACGACACGGCGCTGAACACCATCATGGAGTGCGTGGACAAGATTCGCGACACTGCCACCAGCCACGAGCGCCTCTTCTTCATCGAGGTCATGGGTCGCGACGCCGGTTTCCTGGCCCTCAACGGCGCCATCGCCAGCGGCGCGGAAGCAGCCATCATCCCCGAGATTGCCACCCAGGATGAGCAGTTGGCACAGCTCATCAAGACGGGTTTCCGCAAGTCGAAGAACTCCTCCATAGTCCTCGTGGCCGAGAGTCCTATCACCGGCGGCGCCATGGGTCTGGCACAGCGCGTCAAGGAAGAGTATCCGGAATACGACGTGCGCGTAACCATCCTCGGCCACCTGCAGCGCGGCGGCTCGCCCACGGCTTACGACCGCATTCTGGCCTCGCGTATGGGTGCCGCGGCCATCGACGCCCTCCTCGACGACCAGCGCAACGTGATGATTGGCATAAAGAACGACGAAATCGTCTATGTGCCCTTCACCAAGGCCATCAAGAACGACAAACCCATCAACGCTGAGCTGCTGAGCACGCTCCGCCGTCTGAGCATCTGATTACCGTCAATACGCCATGGCAGAACTCAACAAACAGGGCACACCGGCGTCCGGAGCCGCCACCAAGGTTCCGGACACGGAAGTGGCGGCGTTGGCAGCCCGCGAGCAGCAGCGTTATCTTGAGCGTGTGCGCCGGGCAAGGCTCATCGGCGGCGTCGCTCACTGGATTGTGTTGGCACTCTCGCTGGCCCTTATCGTCTTCATCAGCTACGACACGTTTGCCGAAATTCCCTTCCTGCGCAACTCCACTTACATGACCTTCCAGTTCTGGGTCTGCGTGGTCTTCATGCTCGATTTCTTCATCGAGCTTACGGTGAGCCTCGACAAGAAGCGTTATCTGCTCACCCACATCCTCTTTTTCCTCATCTCCATACCCTATCTCAACATCTTTCAGATTACGGGGCTGCTCACCGACATCACCGCCCAGCAGCTCTATTTTCTGCGTTTCATACCCCTTGTGCGCGGCGCCTACGCGCTGGCCATGGTGGTGGGAGCGCTGTCGCAGAACCGCGCCACAAACCTCCTCACCAGCTATGCCGCCATTCTCTTCTCCATAATCTACTTCCTGTCGCTCATCTTCTACGAGCAGGAGAAGCCGGTGAACAGCGACGTTACCTGCTACTGGGACGCCCTCTGGTGGACGTGCATGAACGTAACAACCATTGGCTGCTACATCAACCCCATGACGTATGCCGGCCAGGTGAGCGGCGTTATACTGGCTGCTTCGGGCATGCTCATGCTGCCCCTGTTTACCGTCTTTGTTACCTCGGTGGTGAAGAACCATTATCAGGAGCAGGAAAAGCGCAACGAGGAGATTAAAACGGCCTTTGAGCGCACCCGTCTGCACCACGACGAGAAAAAACTGAAATCCAAATCCGAATCCAAGACCGATAATACGCAGTGACACAAGAAGAGTCTGCCAGGTATTTGCTCAACTACGATCCGCGCGTGTCGAAGCGCGTGATAACCCCCGAGCCCCGTACACCGGCCGTGAACATGGTCGATGCCGATGCTCTGGCAGCCGATGAAGAACTGCGCATTGACAAGGCCTACCGCAATGTGGTGAAGGCATATCTGGAGTCTAACCACCGCAAGAAGATAGAAATAATTGAGCGTGCCTATCGCTTTGCCAAGCATGCGCACGCCGGGGTGAGGCGCCGCAGCGGAGAGCCTTACATACTCCATCCCATAGCGGTGGCGCAGATAGTGATTTCCGAGCTTGGCTTAGGCTCCACATCCATCTGTGCGGCGATGCTCCATGACGTGGTGGAGGACACCGAATATACCCGCGAGGACATAGAGGCCAATTTCGGGCCAAAGGTGGCTTCGATAGTTGAGGGACTGACGAAAATATCGGGCGGCATTTTCGGCAACAAAGCCTCGCTGCAGGCCGAGAACTTCCGCAAACTGCTGCTGAGCATGAGCACCGATGTGCGCGTGGTGCTGATAAAAATGGCCGACCGCCTGCACAATATGCGCACTCTGGGCTCGCTGAGGCCCGAAAAGCAGTATAAGATAGCCGGCGAAACGCTTTATGTCTACGCGCCGTTAGCTCACCGTCTGGGTCTGTTCAAGATAAAGCAGGAGCTTGAGGACCTGGCGTTCCGCTACGAGCATCCGGCCAAGTATACGGAGATAATGGGCCTCATAGAGCAGAGCAGCGAGACGCGTCAGCGCATCGTTGACGAGTTTGTGGCTCCCGTGCGGCAGAAGCTCGACGCCGCCGGCTTCAAGTATGAGATTAAGGCACGCGTAAAGAGCGCCTATTCCATCTACAAGAAGATGGAGCGCAAGAAGCTGGCTTTTCACGACATTTACGATGTCTATGCGGTGCGAGTGGTGTTCGACAACGACGATGACGACGCCGAGACGCTGCGCTGCTGGCAGATTTACACCTTCTTCGCCGAGGGGCACCGTCTGCACCCCGACCGTCTGCGCGACTGGACCGTTACGCCCAAGCCCAACGGCTACCGGGCGCTTCACCTCACTGTGATGGGTCCCGAAGGGCGCTGGATAGAGGTGCAGATTCGCAGCCGCCGCATGGACGAGATTGCCGAATTGGGTTACGCCGCGCACTGGAAGTACAAGACCGGCGAATATGACGAGGAACCGCGCCTGGAAGCGCTGATGAAGAAGGTCAAGGACATTCTGGCAAACCCCACGCCCAACGCCCTCGACTTCCTCGACACGGTGCAGCTAAACCTCTTCTCGGCCGATATCTATGTGTTCACCCCCAAGGGCGACCTGATAACGCTGCCGCAGGGTGCCACCGTGCTCGATATGGCGTTTGCCGTGCACACTCAGGTGGGTATGCACTGTGTGGCCGGCAAGATTCAGCACCGTTTGGTGCCCATGGAACACCGGCTCAGCAGCGGCGACCAGGTGGAGATAATCACTGCCGACGCCCAGAAGCCCGAACGCGACTGGCTCGACCGCTGCCAGACGGCCAAGGCCCGCAACTTCCTGCGCTCTGTGCTGCGAAAGGACAAGAAAGCGCTGACGGAACACGGCAGGCGCCTCTTCGACGAATTTCTGGAGAAGGAGGGTGTGGTGGCCGACTCCGAAACCATGTCGCGCATATTAGCCTATTATCATCTGCACGACCCCGAGGAGCTCTTCCTGATGATGGCAGCCGACGAGATAAACCTTGCCGACACTTCGGCGCTGCGCAACAAGACGGCGAAGACGAGTCCGTCGGTGCTGTCGCGGCTGCTGCGCAACCCCTTCACTCTGCGCCGCAAGCAGAATCACGACAAGAAGCCCACGCCGGTGAACCGCCGCGAGGTCTATGTGCTGCTGCCCAACGCCTCGCCGCCCAACTACCGCATAGAGGCATGCTGCTCGCCGCTGCCCGGCGACGATGTGCTCGGCTTCGTTACGGCCGATGAGCAGGTTGTGGTGCATAAGGCCGACTGCCCCGTGGCGCGCAAGCTCAAAAGCACCTACGGACCGCGCCTTGTGACCACTCGCTGGGAAGGAAAGGCCGACCGGTTTGCCGTGTCGGTGAGCGTTGACGGCATTGACCGCCACGGAATGTTGTCGGACATTGTGCAGGTGGTTACCCTCAACATGGAGCTCAACGTAAGGGCCATGAACATCCGCGCCAAGAACGAAGTCTTTCACTGCGAGATGCAGCTCATGGTCGATTCGGCCGAGACGGTGGAGAACCTCTGCCGCGCCCTCAAAAAAGTTAAAGATGTAAAATTCGCCAACCGCACATCATGACCGAACAAAAACAGCCTCGGCGCATAACCAAGATAATGCTTGTGCGCATAGCTCTGCTTGTAGGAGCTGTTGCCGTCATCCTGGCCGTAATGCCCCGTGCCGGGCATCAGTCGTTCAGCTACGAACTCAATCAGCCGTGGAAGTATCATCTGCTCACGGCCGAGTTCGACATACCCGTGCAGCGCGACAAAGCGAGTGCCGAGCGTCTGCGCGACTCCATAGAGCGCTCGTTTGTGCCGTTTGTGCATTTCAACCACGAGGCGCCGCAGCAGGGCCTTGACCGCTTCCGCACCGCCATTGCCGGCAAAGCTACTCCCGACCAGATTGCCTTTGCCGAGGAGCAGCTAAGGCAGGCTTACGCCAACGGCATTCTGCAGCAGGAACTCTACGACAGCGTGCGCCAGAAATCCATGCCGCAGCTCCATACGCTGGAAGACAACAGCGACAATCCCACCACAGCCACCTTCATCGACGTCAGCAATATGCAGTCGCCGCTCACGGCTCTCCGCCACATCGACACACTCTATAGGCAGAAGTACGACGGCAGCCTCATGACCGCCGACCTGGCCAACGCCATAAACCGCGGACTGATTCCAAACATTGTGCCTGACTCGGTTACAAACCAGAAATTCCGCGCCCAGGAGATGCTGCAGGTCAATGCCGCCCAGGGCGTCATAAAAAAGGGTCAGCGTATTGTTGACCTCGGCGAGATTGTAACCCCGCAGATTTACACCAACCTGCAGACATACGAAGAGCAGCTGCGTCTGCGCCAGATGGAGCTGCATCACACATATTTCTTCCTTGGCCAGGGCGTTACGGTGCTTCTCACCCTTCTCATCTTCTATTTCTATCTGGCCAACTGCCGCCCGAAGCTGTGGCGCAGCATACGCGTCATGACCTTCCTGGTGAGCTACATCACCCTCTTCGCCGTGTTTGCCATACTGCTTTTCGAGCGCTTCACCTACGGCATCTATCTGGTGCCGTTTGCCGCCGTGCCCATTGTGGTGATGGTGTTCTTCGACACGCGCACCGGCGTCATGGCGCTGTTGGCCACGGTGCTTATCGCCGCCATGGTGGCCACCTTCCAGTATCAGTTCATCTTCCTGGAGATTACCGCCGGCCTCGCCTCCACATTCTGTCTGCGGCAGCTGAGCAAGCGCTCTCAGCTCCTTTTGGCGGCCCTCATGGCCTTTATCACATACAGCGTGGCATACGCCGCCATACTCCTTGTGGAGGGCGGCAACTTCGAGGCCTTCTCGCCACGCGCCATCGGCATGATGGGCATCAACTCGCTGCTTCTCTCACTGGCTTACTTCCTCATCCTGCTCATAGAGAAGATTTTCGGCTTCACCTCCACCGTAACCCTTGTGGAGCTCAGCGACATCAACAATCCGCTGCTGAGGCGCCTGTCGGAAGAGGCACCCGGCACCTTCCAGCACTCCATGCAAGTGTCGACCATGGCTGCCGAGGCGGCTCGTGCCATAGGCGCCAACGTGCAGCTTGTGCGTACAGGCGCCCTGTATCACGACATAGGCAAGCTCGATTCGCCTGTTTTCTTCACCGAAAATCAGCACGGCCCGAACCCCAACGACGGCATTCCGCCGCAGCAGGCCGCTCAGAAAATCATCAGCCACGTCAGCAAAGGCCTGCAGCTGGCCGCCAAAGCCAAGCTGCCGCAGGTGATTCGCAATTTCATCAGCGAGCACCATGGCCGAAGCATGGCGCGCTATTTCTATACTCAGGCTGTGAATGCGGCTCCCGAAGGCACATACGTTGACCCGGCACCCTTCACTTATCCCGGTCCTGACCCGCAGAGCGTGGAGACAACGCTGCTGATGATGGCCGATGCCGTGGAGGCCTCCTCGCGGTCGCTCAAAGACTACAGCGAACAGTCTATCTCCGACCTCGTTGACCGCATCATCGACGGACAGGAGAGCCAGGGTCTGTATAACGATTCTCCCATCACCTTCCGCGACATTCAGATTGCCAAGGACACCTTCAAACGGCGCCTGGCATCCATCTATCATACCCGCGTGGCCTATCCCACGCTGAACCACCCCAACGCCCCGGCAGCTACGAATACCCCGGCACAGTAACGGGCTTCTTATTTGCGCTTACGCAGGCTCGGGAACATCTTGCGCACCCGCAGCAGGGCATGGTCGATGGGCGAGCCGGCTATCACTAACATCGTAGACGCCAATATCAGCGCCGCGCCCAAAATCTCGCGCTCGGAGATATCCTGACCCAGCACAAAAGTGCTGAGCAGAACCGCCGTTACAGGCTCCAAGGCCCCGAAGATGGCCGTTACCGTGGGACCGATATGTTGTATCGCCATTGTGGTGCAACTCAGCGAAATAACCGTGGGTATCAGCGCCAGAGCCAGCAGATTGAGATATTGCACAGCCTTATGGGGCAGCGTAAGGGTGTTGCCGAAGGGTATCATGCACATAAACACCACGCTGCCGAAAGCCAACACGTAAAACAGCTGCACAAGGGTGGGTATGGTGCGCACCACCTTCGACACGTTTATCATCACTATATACAGCGCGTAGGTGAGCGACGAGAGCATCACCAACAGGAAGCCGTAGGCATTGAGACCGCCGCCGTCGCCGTTGCGCATCAGCAACAGCAGACCCAACGCCATCACCACAAGACAGATGCCCGTGGAGACGGCAAATTTCTCATGGAAGAAAAACACCATGAGCAGCGCCACCATGATGGGATATACAAACAGCAGCGTTGACGCCACTCCCGAGTTGATGTAATTGTAGCTCTCAAACAGCGTCAGAGACGATATTGCCATCAGAAAGCCCAACACCGCAAGGGGCTTCAGCTCTGTGGCGCTCACCCTGAGCGAGCGGCCTCGCGTCCACAGCATAAGCGCCAGGATGGGCAGCCCGAGGAGATAACGGAACAGCAATACCGAGTTGGCGTTCATGCCCTCGGCATACAGATTCAGCGCAAAGAGCGGTATGGTGCCGTAAGCCGCCGCAGCCCCCGCTGCCAACAGATAACCTTTCAGTTTCATGTGTCAGTTGCCATTTCCGGCCCTATGGCGGAGGATCTTATTTTGACAGGAATTTCAAGGCTTCGGCAGACAATATGTTTTTGATTTCAGCCACCGGAATGGTGCAGCTTGGCATGCCGGCGCTGTAAGGCGCTATCTCATACGACTGATACTGAATACGCAGCCCATTGGCCGTTACCGACGGCGAACCCATGGGCAGCTCCAGCGAGCCGAAACACATATCCTGCAACTCGCTGCAACTCATGTTATACTCCTTCATCATGGCCTGAATGATATACGGGCGCATCGTCTCGATTCCCGGCAGCATCTCTGAGGTCAGCTCCGTCCCGTCGGCCGACAGGAAAGTGCTGCTTATGCACGACGGCATGCCGTGGGCGCCACCCATATACTGATAGCTCTCGTCGCGCATCGTTATCACCTTATCGTTGCTGTAATCCACCGTTATGGACTGTTGCAGCTCCATGATGTCCTTGCGGGGGCCCACAGCAGCCAACGTCTTCTTTATCAGGGCTTCCGGCGACGTCATCGCCGCGCTGTAGGGGTAGCCGAAGCTGTTGCATATCCATTGGCGAATGGCCGTAACCACAGCCTCGTCGCCCGATACCGGGAAGGCCACCGATATTTTGGAATCCTGCTTTTTGGCACTGTAAGTGCGGAACACCAGATTGCCGCAATACGTTTGTTCCGAGCCTTTTGTGACCACCACGCCCGACGAGGCGCGACGCGCTTTGCTCCGGGTTCGCTTTTTTGCTTCGGCAGTAGACATACCGGCCAACACCACTGCGATGAGCAGAAAAATTTTCAGAGAGTTGCTGAGTTTCATGCTATAGAATTTTTATTTTCGCAGCAAAGTTAGTAAAAATTCCTCCACCGCCAATTTCCGACCCCAATTACCCCAATAAGACCAATAAGACCAATTAGACTAATTAGGGCTACTCAGAAAATAGCTAACTGATTATTTGTCAGTGTC
>ENA-ORNR01001659-ORNR01001659.1-human-gut-metagenome-genome-assembly--contig:-NODE-1659-length-19663-cov-3.991840_pt1 | contig 19663 bp, 13 predicted proteins | sample MGYA00242114_ERZ509020 | MGnify/ENA primary metagenome ERZ509020 (study PRJEB26280, sample SAMEA2338758) | human gut metagenome | biome: human gut; feature: human-associated habitat; material: faeces...
TTTTCATTGCTGTTTTTTTGGGCTTAAATTTAATCAAAATATTTTCCATAGTTTCAACAATCGATAGTGTTGTAAAAGCAATTAATCAATGGCAATTATTTGAAATATTTATCCAATCTTATTAAACATTATCGCAAGTGTTTTGTCAAGAGCTTTTACTAAAATAAAACAGGGTATAAAACAGTAAAATAAGGAACGGTTCCTTGTTTTGTGGTGTAGCTCTACCTACCCCCAACTGCATACGCATAGCAAAAAGGCACAGCCGTATGGCTGTGCCTTTTTGCTATGCCTATCCTTTTTCCGAATTGGCGGGCGGCAACCTGCCGCTCGCTTTTTATATTGGCGTCCATACACCGTAGAGCGTTATATTATCCCCTCCGTCAACCAAGTTGACAGCACCTAACCGGTGCCCATCCCCTCTGTCGCTGCGCCACATCTCCCCGCACTGCGGGGAGTCACCCCTTACATTAAGGGAAGCCTTTGAACAGTGTATCTTAGGTTGTATGACGAATTCGACGAACCGCTTATTTCTTCACAATGGCGCGGCAAATTTTGGCGGTATACATATCCACCTGGCCGTAGCACTCACCAACGATAGTGACCATCTTGCCCTCGGTCACTTTCTTCAGGTCGTCCATATCCTCAAAGCAGATCTGCACATCGCAATCCCAGTCCCACACATCCGCATTGAACGGCTCCACCACGGCGTACTCATCTGCCACATGGGTCACCTTGGCGGTGAACTGCACGGTCTTGCCCTTGTACTTTTCGTCGGCTTTCACCTGGTTTTCCTTGTAGCGCTTTACAAAATCGTTGATTTGCACCTTTTGGGCGCCGTCATAGTCCGGCACGGTGGCAAACTGGTCGGCGATCACGCACTTTTTCACATCCACATCGCCAAACAGGTCCGTATCGTCGCACACGCCCTCAATGGTCACCGTGTCGCCTACCTTAAACTTCTTCAGATCCTGGTTGTTCTCCATGTAGACATTCACATTATACAGCCACAGGTCGTCATCATAAGCCCGCAGGGTCACATATTCGTCCTGAATGGTGCCCACCTGCCCGGTAACGGCGATCACCTTGTCCGAGTATTTTTCGCTGGCGTTGGCGGCGTCGTTTTTGAAGTCCGTCATTACCGTATCCACCGTTACTCGTGCTGCCGGTTGGTCAAAGTTGTAGTCCTTTGGCCGATTGGCGACCACGACGATCACCACGATCACCGCCAGGATCACCCCAAAGATAATCAGCTTCTTCTTTCGTTTCTGTTTCTTTTGATCTTTCATTGCCTGGTCAACAGCCAGTTGCACCTCTGCATCGTTTGCCATTTCGCAAACCCCCTTTACTTTGATGGTCTCATTATACAACAGAAAAAAGGGGATTTGGTGTGCTGCCAGCACAACATTCAGGCAGCCGGCGATGCTATAATACAAAGCACAGACAGCACCTGAGCCAGGGCAGACAGGATGATTTGGATCCAAATGCGTTGGGATTTGGTCTTATTTTGCAACTGGGCGGTCCGATGGGTCCAGTCCCAGTAGTTGGTCAGGATGGGCACCGGCACTGCATAACCGAAGAAGAAAAAGCCAAAGGTGCACAGGGCGTCCAACGGAGAATGCGCAGTCGACATCGCAACAATCAGGAAAAACAGCAGGGCGATATCGTACAAGACGGCAATCAACTGGTGCCACCAGATCCCCTTGCGAAAGCCGGGAACGGTGCGCAAAAGCCGCTGAAGCTTGCTGCGCCGCTCCAAATCCAGGATCAGATCGTCCATATTCCTGTACCGATTGGTTTCATCAATCTGGGTGCATTTCAAAACGATCTCAGACAGCCAACCGTTCACCAACTGCACACCCGGCAGGCAGCCGGTCGCCATCACATTGATCAGCACGCCCATGGAGTAAATATCCGCTTTTGGTCCGGTTTGGTGAAAGCCGAATTGCTCCGGTGCGGTAAAGCCCTGGGTGCCCAGGATCTCCGTATCGCGGCTTTGATTACGCTTGACGGTGCGGCTAATGCCAAAGTCGATGATCTTCACCGTGCCGTCCGCCGCCAGCATAATATTGTTTGGGTTAATATCCCGGTGAACAATGCCCAGCTTGTGCACCTGCTTCAGCCCATTACAGATCTGGAGCGCTATATTCTTGGTTTCCAAATCGCTTAGCGGACCCCGCCGCTCCATATAATCCCGCAGGGTACTGCCGCCGTTGATGAATTCCTCTACTGCATAAAAGCGTCCGTCCTGTGCCACTGTATCGTAAAAGCGCACAATGTTCTTGCAATCCAGGCGGATCAGCTTTTGATACATTTCCGTATCTTCCAGCCCGATTTCCTTCAGCACATACAAGCTGCCGTCTGCTATAGCCAGCTTCATGCGCGGGTTCATTTCTTTCAAAATTTCATAATGCATAAAAATTACCTTGCTTTTAAAGTGTTAATATTATATCATAAATGCAAGGGCATTTGGCGATTTTTGCCAAAATAAGGAGAAGATGATGAAAAAAACCACCGAAGAGTTAATGGAGATCCTAAAACAGAAAAAATCCATACATGCGTATTTCACGGAAGAAATCGACGAACTGGAATTCGCGTCCTTAGCTGAATACCTGGAACTGATGCTTAACGAAAAAGGACTGCGCAAAAGCGATGTCATCAAGCGCAGCAATATGGACAAAAACTATGCCTATCAGATTTTTAACGGCAACAAAACCCACCCATCCCGAGACAAGATGATTGCCCTTGCCATCGGTATGGGACTGAATGTATTGGAAACCCGGAAGCTGTTGAAGATCGCCGGCGCTTGTGACCTGTATGCCCGCAACCCGCGGGACAGCGTGCTCATTTTCGGCCTTAACAACCGGCTAAGCCTGATTGATACCAATGAACTACTCAACGATTACCGGTTAGACCTATTAGAATAAGTATAACGCATTTCTCTATCTTACGCAATGCAAAAAAGGTACCGCCCGATAATCTTCGTCAAACGGTGCCCTTTTTGTTGCTGATTTCCAATCTCACTTAGTTTGGAAAAATAGAAGAAAGGCCGTTTATCCACCCGCGCACCAAGGTTACGCAACCTGCTACGAAACAGTCCACCGGACTGTTTCTGCCAAATTTGCAAACAAATTTGGAGCAGCTTGTCGTTGGTTCAAGTTCATTGATAGAATGAAAAATACGGAGCACACAAATGTGTACTCCGTATTCTTGGCTCCCCAAGTTGGACTCGAACCAACGACCCTGCGGTTAACAGCCGCATGCTCTACCAACTGAGCTATTGAGGAATATCAACACTCATAGTGTAGCAGAATTGGCAGGGCGTGTCAATAGAGAATTTGCGCTATTTTTCATTCTTTTTGCCTAACAGGCGGCGCTGCAAGGGCTGCATGATCCGATTATAAACAGGAATCAAAAGGCTAAAGATGACCAGCACCTCCGCAAAGAGCAGCAAGGCGTAGAGCCAATTATATGCCGTGGTGCCCACGGTCATCACTTTGCCCAGCAAACGGGGCAGGGGGTATGCCCAGAGGAAGAAGTGAAAAAGATAAATAAACAGTGTGTTCCGCCCCAAATACTCCAAATAGCGGCTTTGCAGGCAGTTTGACAATGCCGCAAAGAACAGACAGCCGCTAAGCGCACTCACCACCATGGGCACCAGCTCGCCATAGTAAGAATATGCCATCACCAGCCCGTGGCCGTTGATGTGCAGATTGAGCAGCCCAAAACCAACGGATGGCACGATGAATAGTAAACCGGGTGCTTTTAATTTTAACACACTTTCTCGCAGCAAATACCCAACGGTCATAAAGAACACAGCCACCATGCCGTCTGTGTAGCGCCAAAACATCGCGGCGGAGTCACGGAAAAAGTGCGCATAGGCATATCCGGCAAGCAGAAAAATCAGCGCAGCCAGAAACAGCGGCGTGCGCTTGCCTTTTGTCCATTTTAGCAAGAAGTAGAACAGTATCTCCGCTACAAAAAAGCAGTAGATAAACCAAGCTCTGCCGGTGTATTCATTCATATTCGGCAGTCCGCTGACAGCGCCCAGCAAGAACGATTTGACCGGAAATGCAACGCCTTTTATCACTTGCTTGGCCACGCCTACTGCAGCGCAGCACACCAAATACAGCAAATAGGGCAGAAGCAGATAGACGCATTTCTTCTTTAGAAAAGCACCGAATTTAGGCTGCTTGGCGCTGAAAGTCAGCCCGGAGGCAAAGAAAAATAGCGGCATAAAGTAGGATCCGATCCAGCCGTTCACCACGGTTGGCAGTGCCTCTGTATGGTACAGGATCACCGAGCAAATGCCCAGTGCCTTGAGTATATCTACGCTGCCGATCCGCTTAGCCATCCCGGTTACCTGCCTTTCTGCTTCCACTATACCATAAACGGCTGCAATTTCCAAGTGGTACAAGTTGCTTTTTTGCCTTGCCGTAAGGTCGGGGGTGTGCTATACTACTTGCAAAGATCAAAAAGGGGGGGTCTGCTTGCAGAACCCATTGTCTATATTGCCTACCCGGCTGCTGCCCTGGTTTGCCCGGAACGCCCGCCCGCTGCCTTGGCGGCAGGACCGCCGGCCGTACCATGTGTGGCTGTCGGAAATTATGCTGCAACAAACCCGAGTAGAGGCGGTTTGGAACTATTATTTGCGCTTTCTTGCCGCTTTGCCTACGGTGGAGGATTTGGCTGCCGCGGAGGAAGACAAGCTGCTAAAATTGTGGGAGGGTCTAGGGTATTATAATCGCGCCCGTAATCTGCAAAAGTGCGCCCGGGTGATCGTCAATGACCTGCACGGTGAATTCCCTACGGATTATGACGGCTGGCTGGCGCTGCCGGGAATTGGGCCGTATACCGCCGGAGCGGTGGCGTCCATCTGCTTTGATTGCCCGGTGGCGGCGGTAGACGGCAATGTGCTGCGGGTGATTACCCGTTTTACGGAAAATGCGGCTCCCATTGACTTGCAGACCACAAAAGCCCGGATCAAAGCAGATCTGGAGCAGGTGTACCCGGCAGGGGCTTGCGGTACTTTCACGCAAGCGCTGATGGAATTGGGCGCCTGCGTTTGTACGCCAAAATCGCCGAAGTGTTCGGTTTGTCCCTTAGCCGATGTATGTGCCGCCAATACTTCCGGTAGCCAGACGGATTTTCCGGTCAAGTTGCCTAAGCGGGCAAAGCGGCACCAAAACCGTACGGTGTTTTTTTTGACCTGCGGAGACAGAGTGGCCCTTTCCAAACGCGGCGATAAGGGGCTGCTGTCCGGTCTGTGGCAGTTGCCCGATACAGACGATTTTTTGAATGAGGGGTCAGCCATTGCTTACTTGCAAAATGTTGGTTTGGAGCCGCTGGAATTGCAAAAGATCGTACATGCAAACCATGTTTTCACGCATATTCACTGGGATATGCGCTGCTATTATATGACCGTACGAGAGGCCGCCGGGAGTTACACCTGGGTGCCGCTGGAGGAAGTGCGGCGAGACTATGCGCTGCCTACGGCATATCGCCAATTTTTTGAGGTAGAAGATGACCACTGATTTTATACACGGCAGACCGATGAAGCAGATCGTTGTGTTTTCGCTGCCGATTATGCTCAGCTCCCTTTTGCAATACACCTATAATATGGTGGATAATATTATTGTTGGGCGCTATGTGTCTACAAACGCGCTGGCCGCCGTGGGCAATATTGCGCCCATCAGCAGTTTTGCCATCGGCGCTGCATTCGGACTAACCGCCGGCTTTACCATACCGGTGGCGCAGTGCTTTGGTGCCGGGGATCAAGAGGAAACCAATCGCCAGGCCGGTAACGGTATCGGTTTGTCGCTGATTACAGGTGTACTGTTTTCCGCGCTGGCGCTGCTGGTTCTGCACCCGATGCTGGGGTGGATCCATACCCCGAAAGAGATCTATGACCTGTCTGTGCAGTACGCGGCAATTATGTATCTGGGTGTGCCGGCACAGCTGCTTTACAATGTGTTTACCGGTATTGCCCGCAGCGTTGGGGACAGCAAAAAGCCCCTGTTGTTTTTGCTGATCAGCGTGGCTGTTAATCTGGTGCTGGACCTGCTTTTTGTGGCGCATTTCGGTTGGGGCGTGGCAGGCGCCGCTTGGGCAACTTTGATCTCTCAAATCGTGGCAGCTGTGTCTGCCGGGATTTATGTGTTCCGGGGCATACCGGTTTTGCAGCTGAAAGCGCGTATGTTGGTACCTACCGCTAAGCGTACCCGCCGCCAGCTGGCGCTGGGCATTCCGGTGTCCTTGCAGTTTACCATTACCAGTATCGGCTCTATGATTTTGCAAAGCGCCGTGAATGGCTTTGGCGCCAATGTGGTGGCGGCGTTTACTGCTGCCGGTCGGGCAGAAAGCATCACCAATATTCCTATGAGCAATCTGGCGGTGGCCGCGTCTACCTTTGTGGCCCAGAATTACGGCGCCGGGCAGTATCGGCGAATTCTCACCACCGTGCGCAAGGTGTTTGTGGTGGATCTGGGGTTGTCTGTTCTCTGCTCCCTGGTACTCTTTTTCGGCGGAGAGCAGATCGTGGGTCTGTTTATGACGGATTATAACAGCCAAATTGTGTACGCTGCAAAAGAATACCTGTTTGCCATCTCCCTGTGTTACAGCTTGGTAAGCGTACTGTTTGTGCTGCGTAATACCCTGCAAGGGCTGGGTTGTACCTATGCAAATGCAGTGGCAGGCGCCGGAGAGTTAATAGGCAGAATCACCGTTTCGTATCTTTTCACACCGCTGTTTGGGTTCAAAGCTGCCTGTTTTGCCGGTCCTGTGGCCTGGCTACTTGCAGACCTACCCCTAATTGTGCTATACTGGAGGAAAGCCAAGCAAATGCGTAAGTTGTCAAATCAATAAGGGGGATTCATAATGACTTATTACATTGCTATGGGCATCGGCGTAGCCGTTTCGCTGGCCTTCGTCTTTGTCCGCTCCGGGGGGAACTCTGTTCGAAACCTGATTTTCAAATCCGTGTCCAGTTTGTTCTTTATGCTGTCGGCGGTGTTTGCTGTGATCGAGAATTACACCAATGCTGCCCAGTATGGCTCGCTGATCATCATGGGCGGTGCCTTGGGACTTGTGGGCGACATTCTGTTGGATTTGAAAGGGGTTTACAAAAAGGACGCCAATAATTACCTAAAAGGCGGCTTTATCTTCTTTCTGATCGGTCATGTGTTTTATACCGCGGCTTTGATCCATTTTACCAAGCTGGATTGGTGGAAGGTCCTGATCAGCGCCGCAGTTGCTATTGCCGTTGGCGCAGTGATGATCGCCACCGCCAACATTATGCGGGTGCATTATGGCAAGTATCGCCGCATTGTATTCTTTTATGTGTGCTTTTTGGTAATGACCAATGTTACCGCTATTTTCGCCGCCTTTACTACCGGCGAAAAGTCCATGATCCTAATGGCCATCGGTGCAACGCTCTTTACCATTTCGGACGCGATTCTCAGCAATACCTATTTCGGTCGCGGGTTTGACGGCGGCATTTGGCTGTTCCTGAACCACTTTGCCTACTACGCCGGTCAGTATTTGATCGCTTCCTCTGTATTCTTCTTTGGCAAATAATATCACTGCTTTTCGGCTCCTCTTGTGTGCAAGGGGAGCCGTTATTTTCTTTCATGGGGCGAGGGCTTGCTCCCGCTGTTAGGGTCGCCGAATTTGGTGTGGTTGTGACTCTCCGATTTTGCTAAACTTGCATTTTTTCTTCAAATGGCGTATAATATTATGCGTTTGAGTAATCGCTCAAAGGGGGAACTTTTATTTCTATTCAGAAAAAGAAATTAGCTGCGGCTGCCGTTAGCGCTTGCCTGATCCTGGGCAGCACCGCGCCGGCACTGGCTTCGCCTGTTGCCGCTGCTACGGCGCAGACCCAGATTGCGCCCGGTCCTGCCTTGCCGGTGAACATTATGAATACCGAGCAGCAGACGAATGCGGTACGCGCCAAAATCAAGGTCACCGACCTGACCGGCAAGCATGCCACCTTGTCCTGGGACAGCGGCACTCCCTTTGCCATCTACAATGTGTACCAGTATGATTACATTCTCAAAAGCTGGAGCCTGCGTACGCAGGTGCGGGTAAATACGGTGGAATTGACGGACCTGACCCCGGCCATGTTCTATAAATTCAAGATCACTGTGCCCGGCAGCGATGTTCTCCAGGAGAGCACCGTGGGGGAGACGGATTTTTATACCCGACCCTCTGCCAGTAAAATGGAGCTGTCTGTTTCAGGCGCCACAGAGGTGACCCTGAAATGGAGTACCAAGCATTCTCCTGCCTACTACGAACTGTACCGTGCGGAGAAGAACGGCAAGTACAAAAAAATCGCCAAAATCAGCGGCAAAAAGCGCACTTTTACCGATATAGATGTGTCGCCCAAGACCGTGTATTCTTACAAGATTCGCGGCGTGGTGGAAAACAGAGAAACCAAGACCAAAAGCCGCTTTTCCGACCCGGTGACGGTGAAAACCACCAAGACCCTGAAGCTGCCGAAAGTCTCCGGCGCCTGCAAAACCTACGCTTATTATGATGCGGTAACAGATAAAACATCGCCTGCCTATGCGGTGTTGAATTCCGGCACCTACCGGGGCGTCACCTACAAGACCACCACCGACGAGACCACCGGTATTCGTATGGTAGGGGAATATTATTGCGCCGCCCTGGGCACCTTTTACGGCACCACCAAGGGCACCAAATATAAGGTCACCCTGGACACCGGCAAAACCTTTAAGATCATTTTGTGTGATACCAAATCCAACCGCCATACGGACAAAAAGCACCAGTACGCCAAGAAAAATAAGGATGTGGTGGAGTTCTATGTGGACCGCACCAAGATCCCCGCAGGGGTCAACGGCAATTATAACCGCTTGGAGCCGTTTCACGGCAAAATTCAGTCCATCGAGCGGTTGACGGAATGGGATCTTGCGGAATCATAAAGGCAGCAACAAAAGCACCCGATTGGGTGCTTTTTTTGTGGTTAAAATGATGTTTGAATTACAGAATTCTCTTGCGTCCGACATGTTTTAATCACCACTGTTTCGTTAAATGTCTATTCGTAATAAAAAAGCTTGTATTTTGTAAAAATCGGTTGACATTCCATATATTAAAATATATAATACCCAATGGAAAAAGGAGGAGTGGGTGAATTATGCCCATTTCTCCTGCTTTTATATCCTGCGGCGCCGAGGGCGCTGCGCAAAATGGAGCGTGAATCTTTATGGCAAAAAAATGGACAGCTGTGCTGATGGCCATTCTCATGGTGCTTACCGCATTTCCGGTGACCACCGCGATGGCAGCCGGCAGCAGCGAGGCAAGTAAGCCGGCAGACGGTACGACTCAGGGTCGTCCCTTTGTCAGCGATAATCCGTCTCATTGGTACCGTATTCCCAGTATGGTTACCCTGGATGACGGTACTGTCGTTGCGGCTGCTGACGCTCGTTGGGACGGCGGTATGGACGGCGGCGGTAACGATGTGATCACCGCGCGTTCTACGGACAACGGCGACACTTGGTCTTACACATGGGCCGGCTATTACGGCGATAACGGCAATGTGTTTAGTAAGGCTTCTACCAGTTATTGCGACAGCAATATTGCAACTGACGGCAAGAACCTGTATATGCTGTCTACCTTCTTTGCTTCCGGCGTTGCCATTAACGGCACTTCTGCGAACGCACAGCCTTCTAAGGACACCGGTTTGGACAGTCAGGGTCGTCTGCTGCTTGCCCTTAACGGCGGCGATTATGACTATTATGTGGGCGCAGTAGGTGCCGACGGTTATGCCAGCATTTACAGAACCAGCGACAGCACGGTTGTCAGCGGCTATAAGGTGAACGGCGAGTTTGAGCTGTTTAAGCATGACGCTTATGTTGGCTGCGTTTGGTATTCTAACTGTGAGTTCCAGGCCAAGAAGTGCCAGTACCTGTTTTTCCGTACTTCCACGGACGGCGGCAAAACCTGGAGCGCGCCCTCTCTGGTGAATGCCAGAAAAAGCGGCGAGAAGTTCTTGGGCGCAGGTCCCGGTCGTGCCATCGTAACGGATGACGGCACCATTTGTATGCCGGTTTATGTATACGGCGACAATGCTTGGGGTTCCGGCGACGCTTCTCAGGCAACCAGCTTTATTTACAGTAAAGACCAGGGCAAGACCTGGAGCCGTACGGCGAACTTTACCAGCACATCCTCTTTTGGTGGCAGCGGTTGGTCCAGTGAGGCGCAGCTTGTAGATTTAGGTAACGGCGTGGTGCGCTGCTTCTACCGTAACGGTAAGAAAAAGATTATGTACTGCGATGCCACCTGGAACGGCTCGGGCTATCAGTGGGGCGATGTGGTAGATACTGGGATTGACATTTGGGGTAACTGCCAGCTGTCTGCCATTATGTATCCCTATTTGATTGACGGCAAGCGTGCCATTCTGGTTTCTTCTCCCTCCTCAACAGAGGGTCGTAAAACCGGTGCCATCTTCACCTTGCTGCTGAATGACGACAATACTGTTTCTACCGAATATGCCAAAAAGACCATTACCGCAGAGGGCGCCATGTTTGCCTACTCCTGCTTGACGGTGCTGAAAGACGGCCGCGTGGCAGATTTGTACGAGACGGACGCCTGTGACTTTACCTATAAAGTTTTTGATATCCAATCCCTCACCGGTATGGATGCGGATGTTCCAACCACAACGGATATTCAGATGAATGTGGGTCAGAAGAAGACCTTAACCTTCTCTGCGCAGAATGTGAATAACTCTGCAAGCGATGTGGTGTCTTTGTCTGCCGCGAAGGAAGTACCCGGTGCCACTGCCAATAAGGCAACGGATGCCAATTACAGCGGCGATTCCATTTCTGTAAAGCGTGCTTTGTACACCTTTACCTCTACCGGTACAGAGTACACCATTGCCCACGCAGGTATGTACTTAAGTGTGGGTACAAACGGTAAGGCCGGCTATCCCGGTGCGTCTACGCCTGCCAATGTTACATTGCGTGCAGTAGACGGCGGCTTCCAGCTGTTGCAGGACGGTCATTACGGCCTGTATTTTATGGAAAAAGATTCCAAGGGCAATGTGGTGAACCACTTTGAGCGTTGGGATTTTGAGGGTAAAGATAAGGATACCAAAACAGAGGCAGAAGTACTGAAAGCCACCACCTTCCAGCTGTACCGCAGAATCCGCACCGGCGAGACCGGCAGCACGGAGCTGCCCGGCTACATTCAAGTGAATACCGTGGATGACGGCGAGGAATATTTGATTGTCTATCACGGTACGGACGGCTATTTCCTGCTGAATCCCTCTACTTCTACAACGAATATGTATGCCCATTGCTTAAAGGCAAACGGCGGCAGCACCATTGACGGTTACAATGTTACCGTTACTGCCAACGCAGTAGGTAATGCTGTGGTACAGGCAGGGCTGAATACTTATAATATTACGGTTGTGGACGGCGACTTGGCTGTGACCGGTGTGGTTAAGTATGACCCGGTGATTTATACCCACGGTGATGCTTCAGGTAAGGGGCAGCCCTATATGTATTGCGGCTCTTTGATTTCAGACGGTTCCCAGGCCGGCGAAAAAGAGACCCATTATACGGTTAATGACAGTCGTTATACCATTACCGGCATAAAGTGCGTGGAGGATTCCGCTGCGAATATTAACTATGCGCACGGTAAGCTCAGCGGCACTTTGCATATTGCAGATACTGCCGAGTATGCAAATTATAACAAAGGCGAAACGGTCACCATTGAGACCAATCTGACGGATACGGACGGCAATATTTGGACCCAGACGGATAAGCTGTATGTGGCTTCTAACCCGGTAGCGGGGCACTCTGTTGGTACACAGAATTTGTACACAAATGTAGTCGTTGCGTCTTCTGCTTTAGGCGCTATATATGTGGCAGAGGATTCTTATGGTAATACTGACAGAAAAAATTACACCGGCACAATGGGTATCGAAAATGCGTATAATATCGAAGATGCGAATGCTTTAACTTTTGAAGATAGCTGGGGATCAGCCCGCGGAAATTTGTATTCTACTAGTGCCGGTGATAAAATTGCCGGTCTGTCTGACAACTACAAGAAAGCCAGTGGAGATAATTGTCTTAAAGTGAAAGACAACTCAATGGTATCTGCGTACTACTATTATGATATGAGTAGTGATTCAAATGCAGGTATTACCCGGAATAATGCAGACGGCACCAGTTATTCCTTTAAGCTGGCCTATGTGCCTATGAAGAGTAGCGGTTCCCGTACAGACAGCAGCACGGTTTCTTTCCCGTCTGCAGATTCTCTGAACTATGTGACCGGTACCGGCTTCTCTGCCGATCGTATTTACTTTGACAATTACACCATGGGTGCCGGTGTTAAACAGTATCAGACCATAACCGGCACATCTTCCGTGCAGCCTAATCAGCAGGAAGAGCAGTCTGTGTTGGCTGAGACTCAGTCTTATTGCACGAATACTAAGAAATCCGGCCTGATTTCAAATACTGTTAAGAACTATTTAAACCTGGGTTTGACCCTACGTGTAAAGGTCTGCAACAAGAGCAACGAGCGTACGCCGTATAATGAAGCGGTGAGCAAGGTGCGTGTGTCCACGGACTACACCAAGGAGACTTGGGACAAGTACACCACTGCGCTGCTGAACACAGAGGCATACCTGAACAATTACACCCTGCTGACCACGGACGAGACCACCCAGGATGTGGGCACGGTTTTGGATTCTACTTATACGGGCCTGACCAAGCGTGCCGACTTTACGGAGTTGGAAAAGGTGGTAGAGCAGAACAAGGCGGCTTATGACAAGGGCTTTGCCGGCAATGTAACCGATACAGACCAAAATAAGTACACAGTGGACAGCTGGCAGAACTTTGAGAACGCCTATAAAGCCGGTACGGATCTGCTGGCGCAGTATCCGGAAAAGGGCAGAAACAATGTGGCAGGCTTTACCGTAGGTCCCGATTCTGCGGAAAAGACCACCCAAACCCAAATTGACGAAACCGCAACCCAGCTGAAAAACTCCGGCCTTGTGGTTGCTGCTGATGCCAGTGCCTATGAATCTGCCCGCAGCATCAGCGCCACCATCGACCGCACTGCGTTCCCGGACGGCGGTACCGCCATCACCAATACGGTAACCAACGGCGACAGAACCATTTATAAAGCCTACAATGGCAAGGATTATGTGAATTTGCCTGCTGCGCGGCAGGATACGGTAGACGGCTTTACTGCGGATTTGCTGAGTAATATGAATGTAGGCGAGTCCTCCGAGAGCGGCCGCACCTTTACCGTTGCCTGCACCGTCAACGGCAATGCCTTTGAAACGAGAGAGGGTAAGGCGCAGTATCACTACGGCACCATTGCCCATTTGGATTTCTCTGCTTACAAGTCTCAGGATACCGTTTGCGTTGTGCATACAACCGGCGATACAAAGATTGACCTTGACAAGTGCAATTATCAGTTGTCGCTGCTGGTGCAGCAGGATACCACCATTACGGTTACCACTGCCACCAGACCCAATGTGATTGTTGCCGACTACTTTGGCACGATTTTAGGCGCTTTTGAGGGCGCTACCAGCGTAACCGTAAAAGGCAACACCGTAACGGTGGGCAATACAGTGATTACCGCCAAGGATTCCCCCAAGTACACCTTTACCGGTTGGACTTGGAGCGAAGGCACCCATGTGATTCCGGCGGGTCAGGTTGCGAAGATTGTGCAGAGAGGTACACCCACCGGTGTGAATGTGGACTACACCGTCAGCAACAGCGGCACGGCGGCAAACGCCTTGATCAACGGCGCTACCCAGTACACCGCACACGTTATCAACAAACCCTTAAAGCTGACCTCTGACAACGCTGCGTACTGGACCCGTACCGTAAACGGTGTGGAGACTTTGGCTTCCTACGAGCAGAATGTTACCCTGTTCAGCGCCAATACGGATACCACTTACACGGCATACGCCAGCTTAAATGATCTGCCCAAAGATTTACAGGAGCAGGCAGAGAGCGGCACGCCGGCTTTGAATGGCGTAGGCTTCTTTGCAGACAACAAGTTTACCTTGTCCTGTGATTATTCTGCCGGTGCGGATGTGACCGTCTTGGAGGTGGGTGTGATTTACTCCGCCACTAAGAACGGAAAGGACACCCTTGTGAAGGGCGGCGGCGACGATGTGCAAACGGTTGTGTCCCGCAATGTTGCCAACTGGACAGGCAGTCCCAATTCCGGCACCTTTACCATGACCAAGAAGGGCAGCGATACGGGCAGCCATTATATGCGTATGTATGTGAGCTACCGTACTTCCCGTATGAACACCCAGGTACCCTTTGTGGTTTATGGTGATATTTATCAGTGCGTAAACGGCGCCGTTTCCCCAGTTAACTAAAGAAGGAGGACAATAGAATGAAGAAATATGATACTCCGACTTTAGATGTAGAGTGGTTCACCGCCCAAACAGCACTGAGCCAGAGCACCACGGACCCGGATAAGGAAAATCCCGGCACGGAGTTCTAATCTAAGCATAGAAAACACCCTCGACCATTGGTCGAGGGTGTTGTTTTATGTATGAGAGGTTATGCGCGGGAACAAACTTCCGTCTGCTTAAAATCCCCCCTGCGGCTGCGCCGCTTTCCCCCCTTTACAAGGGGGGCGAGAATGTGTAACCAATAAGGCTCCCTTGTAAAGGGAGCTGGCGCGCTTGCGCGACTGAGGGATTATTCGGGCGGCAGATTGTCGCCTCCTGCTTTATATTTTACCTATTCACCACATTCTGCGGCGTGCCGTTCAGGTAAGCGGCAATATTCGATTGCAGAATGCCAAGCAGTCTGGCACGGGTCTCATAGGCCGCCCAGGCAATGTGGGGAGTAATGCGGCAATTTTTTGCGTGCAGCAGGGGGTTGTCTGTTGTCGGCGGCTCGGTAGAGAGCACATCCAGCCCGGCGCCTGCCAGCTTGCCGCTGTTTAACGCCTGCGCCAATGCATCCTCGTCTACCACCGGTCCGCGGCTGGTGTTGATAAAGATCGCGCCGTCTTTCATCTTGTCAAAGGCCGCTGCGTTCATCATACCCTGGGTGTCCGGTGTTAGGGGACAGTGGCAAGTGATGATGTCGCTGTTTGCCAGCACCGTATCCGCATCTGCAAATCGGGTGCTGTGCAGCCCGTCAAGCGGCTTTTCGTGCGGTGTGCACACCAGCACTTGCATACCGAATGTTTCTGCAATCTGCGCCACTCTGTGCCCGATTGCGCCAAACCCAAAGATGCCCAAGGTTTTGCCGTCTAATTCCATCAGCGGCGTTTTCCAAAAACAAAAGTCCGGGCAACGGCACCATTCACCATTTTCTACCGCCTGCGTATGCACTGCAACCTGGTTGGTAAAGGACAGGATAAAAGCAAACACCAGCTGCGCCACCGCATTGGTGGAGTAAGCGGGAATGTTGCACACGGTAATACCCAGCTCCTTGGCTGCCGCACAGTCTACCACATTGTAGCCGGTGGATTGCAGCCCAATGTACTCCAGCTCCGGGCGCAATGCTTCCAGTGTTGTACGGTCAAGGACGGTTTTGTTGATAATCAGCAAATTTGCACCTTTGGCGCGTTCTACCACTTGGTCAGCCGTTGTACGGTCATAGACCTTATAGTCGCCATAGTTGCCCATCCAGTCCCAGCTTTGGTCGCCGGGGTTGGTGGTATAGCCGTCTAAATTTACAATTTTCATAAAATCACGCCTTTCTGTCCAAATTATAACCCAGTCCGTCTTAAAATGCAACCGGTACTTGCGCCGGGCACGCCGGGCGGTTATAATAATAAGCAAGGACGCACCCGCATAGTATGTACGGGTGATTTTTGTGAAGCGTGTTTTTCCCGCTGCGCTGTGCGTGGCGTTTGTGTTTGTGACCTGCCTGTCTTTGCAAGTGCTGTTGCGGCAGTCTGTGCCATCGGCGGTGCAGTACCCTAAGGCGCGCTACAATTTGGTCATCGACCCGGGCCACGGCGGCATGGATGTGGGCACGGTGGCGGCGGACGGCACGGCAGAGAAAGAGATCAACCTGGCCATTGCCCGGGATTTGTATGCTTTTGCGGTGATCAGCGGCATACCCGCCTCTATGACCCGCACCGGGGACTATCTGGTCTACAAGGCCGGGGACGACAAAAAACGATCAGATTTGTATAACCGTTTTGACTATATTAACAGCGTGGATAACGCGGTGCTGGTTTCTATTCATCAAAACCATTTTGCCGATACCTCCCAGTGGGGGATGCAGATTTGGTACACGGTGAACGATCCGTTGAGCAAGGCGCTGGCTGCTAATATTTTAGCTTATGACAAGCAGCACTTGCAGCCGGGTAATCGTCGGGAGAACAAGCCGTCGGACGACAGCTATTATCTGCTTTATAAAGCCAAAGTGCCCTCCGTGATGGTGGAGTGCGGCTTTATGAGCAATGTAAAAGAAAATAATCAGTTAAAACAGGATGTTTATCGGCGCCGCGTGGCCTTTTGCATTTTGGCAGGGCTTAGCGACACCATGAAAACAGGGGAGTTACCGTAATGGCAAAACAGAGGAGTATGTATATTTGCAGCGAATGCGGCTACGAGAGCGGCAAGTGGTACGGCAAGTGCCCGGGCTGTGGCGAGTGGAACACCATGAATGAGGAGACCCCGGCGGTCAAATCCACAGGCACCAAGCGCAGCAGCGGCGGCTATGCATCGCGACCGTTAAAACGTTTGTCGGAAATTACAGAAGACGTGGAACGGCGTATTTCCACCGGCATTCATGAGTTTGACCGGGTGCTGGGCGGCGGTATCGTAGAGGGCAGCCTGGTGCTCTTAGGTGGCGATCCGGGTATCGGTAAATCCACCATTTTGCTGCAAGCCTGTCAGCACTTGGGACAGCACCATACCATTCTTTATGTGAGTGGCGAGGAGTCTGCCAATCAGATCAAGCTGCGTGCCAATCGGCTGGGTGTGACTACGGACAGTCTATACATTTTGGCAGAGACGGATGTGGGCAGTATTGCCGAGACCATTCGCAGCGAAAAGCCGGATATTGTGATCATTGACTCCATTCAAACCATGGTGTACGATCAGGTGACTTCTTCTGCCGGATCCGTGACCCAGGTGCGGGAGTGCACCAATATTTTTATGCACACAGCCAAAACCTACGGTATCCCTATTTTTGTAGTAGGCCACATTAACAAAGAAGGCAGCATTGCCGGGCCGAAAGTGTTGGAGCACATTGTCGATACAGTATTGCAGTTCGAGGGAGATCGACACTATTTATACCGTATTCTCCGCTCGATAAAAAATCGGTTCGGAAGCACTTCCGAATTGGGTATTTACGAGATGAGGCAAAACGGGTTACGTGAGGTGAGCAATCCGTCGGAAATGTTATTGACTCAAAATCACGAAGGTTTGAGCGGTGTTGCCATTGCTGTCACGATAGAGGGTATACGCCCTTTCCTTATCGAGACACAGGCGTTGGTCAGTACGGCAGCTTACGGTACGCCGCAACGGTCGGCGACAGGATTCGACCTACGGCGCATGAATATGTTACTTGCCGTTTTGGAAAAGAGGGTCGGGTTCAAATTGGCACAAAAAGACGTTTTTCTCAATATTGCCGGAGGCATAAAAGTCAATGACCCTGCGATGGATTTGGCCGTAATCAGCGCGATACTTTCTTCCAATATGGATATGGCGATTGAGGCAGGAACCTGTATGACCGGCGAGGTTGGGCTTTCGGGAGAGATACGCCCGGTCAATCGGATAGAGCAACGCATTCTTGAAGCCGAAAAATTAGGTTTTAAACGTATGCTCATACCGCAAAATAATCTGAAAGGCTTTGATACTTCCCGATTGGCGATAGAATTAGTTGCTGTTCGTAAGGTCGAGGAGGCCTTCCGGCAACTGTTCGGATAAGGTCTACATATATTTTGTAGGAATATTCAAACTCGTTTAATGATTCTGCTCACTTTCCGTTATATATTGTAGCATAGGATGTGTACTTAATAAAAACGTTAAACGAACGCGGTTTTTTGTATTCGATTTTATCATAATATTTGAAAATATTGATTGAGCATGGGATATGATGAAAACAAGCTATGACGTGGAGAATAGGCAAATTCGTGTCTTCATATCTTCTACTTTTCAGGATATGCAGTCTGAACGAGATTATCTTATCACGAAAGTTTTTCCGAGGTTACAAGCCGAAGCGGCTAGACGAGATGTTACTATCATTCCTCTCGATTTACGTTGGGGAGTGACGGAAGAAGAATCACAGACAGGCAAGGTCATTGAGATTTGTCTGCAAGAGATTTTATACTCCCGCCCTTTTTTCATCGGGTTGATCGGAGACCGGTATGGTTGGTGTCCCTCTTTGGAAGAGTTTTGGTGTAACGAATTGTTACAAGAACGTTTTGGGTGGTTGAAAGACGATATAAAGAAAGGGTTAAGTGTTACGGAAATAGAGATGCAATACGGTGTGTTGCGTAGTGAAGAACCTATGGATGCCTTTTTCTATATTCGTCAAGGAGATGTTCCAGTGGCCGAATACACCGAAAAATTGGAACGGTTGAAAATGTCCGTTCGAGGGAATAAGTTTGGTTATCCAGTTTACGACTATACTTCGGTGGAGGTGTTAGGAAAACAGGTAGAGGAAGACTTTATTGGATTGCTCGATCGTTTGTATCCTGAAAAGAGATTGAGCGAATTAGAAAAAGACCGGTTTATCCAGCAGACTTTTTTGCGTGATCATTGTCGTATTTATATTCCAGAAGAGAGTAACTTTCAAATATTGAACGATTTCTTGCGAGGAGATTACTCTCATTTTGTCGTTACTGGTGAAAGTGGTATGGGCAAGAGTGCTTTGATCGCCAATTGGCTGAATGATTTGTCGCAGGATAGTGGATATAATATTATCTATCATTTTGTCGGGAATGGTGGACAGGAAGGAAGTCATAGGCATATTGCCAGTCGGTTATGTAATGAAATTCGTGATTTGTACCGACTACCTTTACCCTCTGAAAAACAGCTTGGTGAAGATGTTTTCAAGCAGCTTGAAAAGCTTTTTGTTTTCATTGCTAAGGAAAAGCCATTACTTATCGTGCTTGATGGAATCAATCAGTTGGTAAATGAAGATCGAGCCAAGCAGTTAGTTTGGCTACCTGTTCCGGCTAGAAATACGAAAATACTATTTTCTACTTTGTTTGACGATGAAACTATGCAGGTGTTTAAGGAAAGGAATTATCCACTCCTTACGCTGCAGCCGCTCGATAAAGAGAGGCGTTCTCGATTGGTAAATGAATATCTGCGACTCTATGGTAAAAAGCTCGCTTCGGTTCAAATTAGTCGTATTGTCGATGATCCTCAAAATCGAAATACACTTGTGTTGAAAACATTGCTCGACGAATTAATTAATTTCGGAGTGCACGAACGTCTTGATTCCCGTATAGATTATTATCTGCAAGCAAATGATATTCCCGATTTTTTTCAGCGGGTATTAGATCGTTACGAAACGGATTATGGAGCGAGTGATGTTCGTCATATTTTGGCTCTCATTACTTTTTCTCGATGGGGGCTTAGCGAACAAGAGATTATGTCGATTACTTGTATCATTCCACTTCACTGGTCTCAGTTTTATTGTGCATTCCGTAATCATCTTGTAGTTAAAAATGGTGTTATTTCTTTTTC
>ENA-ORNR01001678-ORNR01001678.1-human-gut-metagenome-genome-assembly--contig:-NODE-1678-length-19513-cov-4.168208_pt1 | contig 19513 bp, 19 predicted proteins | sample MGYA00242114_ERZ509020 | MGnify/ENA primary metagenome ERZ509020 (study PRJEB26280, sample SAMEA2338758) | human gut metagenome | biome: human gut; feature: human-associated habitat; material: faeces...
TATTTTTAAAGTTTTTAGGCATAAAAACAGTGGCTTTCTATGACAGAAAACCACTGAAATGATGCTTAACTGAATGGCATTGAACACAGATTCGTTTATAACATGGAGAGTAACCAAAATCTAATTATATATGCGTGTAAATATCACTACGAAGATTAGCAGCCCCACCGGCGCAAATATTGTGCGGTGGGGCTGTGTTTGTTAAAATATGAAATAAAATGCTAGTTTACTGTAACCTTAATTGTTCCGTAAACACCATTGTTTGCGACGACATAGATCACACAGGTTCCTGATTTCAATGCCTTTATTTTTCCGGTTTTCGATACAGAAGCGACGCTCTGATCGGAGGTGTAATATCTGTATGCTGCTACGTGGAGCAGCTCTTTTTTATTGGTGTTTTCGAGTCTGGTGCGGCTCCTGACCACAAATGTATCTCCTGCTTTGAGCCGGATGTTTGTCTGATTGACAGTCACTTTTTTTGCGTTCGTTGCTTTCGCGTCTTTTAATGCGACATGGAGCGAATTGGACTTGGCGATGTATACCTTCTTGCCGTCAATCAGCTTGTAGGCGGCTACAAAATATTTGTACCGTCTGTTGTTGTCTAAGCGTCTGCTGGTGACACGGTCTTTTGCCGCTTTTACCGTGGCGAGCTTCTTGTAGCTGCGTTTTCCGTCACAGTATGACCAGTAGCAGTCATATCCGTCTGCGTCCTCATAGGAGCGCCATGAGATAGTGATCTTCCGGTTGCCGCCTTTTCCTGTTGCGAGCAGGATCGGAAGCTTCAGCTTTGATACCTGACTGCCGTTGAGCGCTGACTGATCCTCTGTGTCCGTATCGGGAGTCACCCTGTTCTCGTCATAACCGATCATGTAGACGGAGAGGTGACTGGTTTTCCAACTGATCAGCTTCTTTACCGGATCATAGCTGGTTTCACAGCTTTCCCTGTTACCGTTCTCGTCTACATAATAGACCACGATTCCATTGGACTGCTCGCCGGAGCGCAGCTCATAGGGTGTGTGGAGCGTAATCACGCCGCCCATGTCAGAGATGTTTTTGCCGCCGCTGGTGAGCTTGATATCCCACGCGGGCTGGCTGCCCACTGCCTGCTGCTGTAGGGCGCTCAGGGCGCTGTCCGTGGTGCGTTTGATGGATATGGTAATGTCGGTCTGGTTTGTCTGTGCGGTCTTTTTGGACAACGCTTTTTCGTCAAATTCAATGGATGTACCATCGGTAAGTACGATCGAGAGGCTTTCCGCATCATTGGACGGGTCTTTCACCGCATCTGCGATCTGCTTTATGACGTTGGCGGGGAGCTTTACAGTATCGATCTGTTTCTCAAGTACGGAAAAGTCGATGGTCACAACACCTGTTTTCACATCATTGCCAATGACAGTATTCAGTTTGGAGAGGTCAATATCTTCAATCGTGGCAGTCGTGCTGCTGACAGTTGAATCCACCCGAATCGTTTTTTCCTCGCCGGATACCGGGACGGTCACAGAGGTGGAGGGGGTAGTATTACCACCAGAGCTGCCACTGCCAGTGCCGCCGGATGTGCCACCGGAGCTGCTGCCGCCGGTGCTGCTACCGCCACTGGAGCCGCTGTCTTTTTTCGGGATGGTTTTGCCGTCAGCGAGCTTGGTATCGCAGCCCTTGCAGTAGGTGTCGCCTGTGTAGCCCTCTGTGCTGGTGGTTGCCTCTACGCTGCCGCGTACCTCAGTGCCGCCGGTGTGGTTGGTCATATCCTTGGCGCCGTAAGCTGTGTTACAGACAGAGCATATTGCCGAGTTCTGGCAAGTAGCGATACCGCCGGAGCAGGCATTTGTTTCGGTGTGGCTGCCGTCCTTTGCGCAGGTGCGGGTATGTGTTCCGTCACCGTTGGAGATCCATGCACCCCAGACATGGGTGTGTGCCAAAGCCGGAGCAAGCTCATAGCTGCATACCGTACAGAGCTGCGGAGCATCCTCGGTGGCCGCAGGACCGGGCGTATGGGCGGCAAAAGCAAGCTGCTCGTTGCAATTCGGTGTCTGACAGGCGTGCCAGTGACCACTTGCGTCCTTGCTCCAAGTGCTTGCCGGAACGTGGCTGCCGAGATTACCATAAGGCTTATTACAGGTAGAGCATACTGCTTTGTTCTGGCAAGTGGCTGTGCCACCGGAATGGGCAGCTTCCTCTGCGTGGGCACCACAGCAGGCATACTCTTTCCAGTGTTTGGTGTCGTTTGATTTCCAATCATTATTTAAGATGCCGCTGTGGTTGTCAGGGTCTTTGTCGCCGATTTCAAACGTATCCGCACCTTTTGCGCCACAGACGCAGGACATATAGTAAGTCGTCCCAGATAGGCAGGTCGCAGAGGACGCCTTATACTGCTCGTTTACGGTCTCTTGGTCGTAGGTATGCGCAGCAATATCCCCTTTGCCTTTGCAGATGGAACACTCATGCCAATGAGAGAAAGAATCTGAACTCCAAGTTGAATTCAAGTTATGCTGACACACGACGAGGTCAGCGGTGCTGTTATTTTGGCTGGTCGCACTGACAGGGGTGCTGTCGTTCTCGTAGCTGAATTTTTCCGGAGCGGCATCGTTTTTGGAACCCGAAGCTATGCGAACATAGTTAGAAGCATCCGGCGTCTTTTCCGTCGTCACACCGATTGGATTGCTGCCGGTCAATGCACCCGCAATAGTGATACATTTGTTGGTTGGCAGATAGACGTTGTTGTCTGCGCCCGCTTTTTTATTGCCACTGATGTCCAAGTTACCGGAAATGTTGAATGTATTGCCGTTAAAATACACGCCGCCGCCGTCGCCTGTCGCGGTATTTCCGGTGATGCTGCCGCCGTTCATTGTAAGCGTGCCTTCCTTATCGAAATAAATACCGCCGCCATAATGGGTTGCAGTATTACCGGAGATGCGCGCCGATTCGGAAATGGTCATAGTATTACTAGAAGAACCATAGTAAACACCACCGCCCTTTACAGCCGTATTGTTTTCAATCACGCTGTTGCCGGATATGATGAATTTGTAGCTGTTCGTGCGGATGCCGCCGCCAGCTTCGTCCGCTGTGTTATCACGGATGGTGCCGCCGTCTATATTCATAGCACCACCGCCCCACACCATCACGCCGCCGGCGTCTGTTGCGGAGTGGTTATTATTGATGATACCGCCGTACATCGTAAATGTGCCACTGGTATGCGCGCATACACCACCACCGCCGTAGTTAGACCCGGCATTTTCCTCATAGTTATCGCTGATGGTGCCGCCATACATTTTAAAAGTGCCGTTTTGTATCTCCACACCTGCACCACCAGCCCCCGAGCGTGGATCATCGGCATGATTGCCGCTGATCGTTCCGCCGTACATGGAAAATGTGGCGGCAGCGGGGTCTGACCCGCCAACCCGCACTCCTTTTCCTTTTGCACCGGACGAGTGAGTGATCGTGCCGCCGCCTTTGCAGTCACAAAGTATGAACTTCGCACCATTGGAGACATTGATGACCTGACTCATCCCTTGCGAAGCGGAACTTGTTAAGGAACTTTCCAGTTTTTGGCCATTCAGACAGAGATAGAGCGTGTAGCCTGCTTTTACTTCAAGGCGAGATTCTCGTGTCGCATCCTTCTCCAGATAGACATAGGCGGTATTGTTAGTATCGTATGTAATCGTACTTGTTCCATCCCACGCTGTCCATGTGGCGTCTTTACAATTATCGCCCGTGTGGTCGCCAATATTGGCATGCGTTGCACCGCAGATGGGGTGGCTGTGTGCTGTATCCTCCGCCAGCGCAGGTGCAGGCAGCAGCCCCATCACAAGAGAGGCTGCAATAGGGATCGCTAATAATCGTTTCCAAAGCTTCATGGTTTCTTCACTCCTTCTCCTTTAATGTTTAACTGATGGCTGCTGTGTCAGACTTGACAGCAACCGATGTTTTTTTATAATGGTAGTATAACTCGTTCACCCATGAACGAAGCAAGTGTTTTTTAGGAGGTACCGGATGGAAACAGATACAAAGAGCCTCTTTCAGATCACGGAGGCAGCGCACGCCTGTGGCGTTTCCCGCAGTACATTGATGCGCATGGAGGAAAAGGGGCTGCTCGCGCCTGCCTATGTCGCGCCGGAGAGCGGGCGGCGGTACTACGATAACCACAACATCGCGCGCGTTTTACAGATCGAAAAATTCAAATCCATGGGACTGGGCGCACAGGAGATCGCGGATTATTTTGTCAGGGGCGGCGAGGTGTCGGGGCTGCTCGCGGTGTTGGAGGAACGCCTGCAGGAGCTTTTGCAAGGTGTGGAGGAGCTGCGGCTGCGGGCGGGGGATCACAGCGGTATGTCGGTGCAGCTGACATCACTCCACGCCGTGACCTGCTGTATGAAGAAGTGTATGGGACGTACGGTGGAAGAGAAGTATGCCGCCATGTATGGGTTTTACAGCGAGTGTATCAGAAAGGGCTGTGTGCTTTCTGATGAGCCGATGTTCGTGGTACAGGAGCGGAACGATTATTTGGAGGGCTATATCGGAGAGAAGCCCTATCCCTACTGGGTCTGCGTACCGGTTCGGAAGGAACAGGCACCGGAGGACGCAGTCGTGCTGCCGGCATGCCGTGTGCTGTCCGTGTTGTACTACGGTGAATATGACGAAGGCGTAGATGAGGCATGGCTGACGCTGGGACGCGAAGTGAAGGAGCGGGGACTGACACCTGCCGGTCTGCCGCGTGTGCTGGGTATCGTTGCGCCCTATACGGGGCGGGAGATCGAAGCACGGCGCTACTGTTCGCGGATTGTCCTGCCCGTGAGTGACTGATCTGGATTTTTCTGGCTGCTCAAATATGTGTTTATAGCGGATTTGTACCAGATTTTGCATAATATGTTGCAGTCATTTGAGAGCTAGGTCTTGACCTGAGCTGACTTTAAATGTTATGCTAACACAAATCGGTGGAAGTAAACTGGAAACCTTACAGGAGCAGATAGAAGAGTGAAAACAGAAAGATTAGTGTTGAGAAAATGGACAGAGGCCGATGCAGACAGTTTATTTGAATATGCAAAGAATCCGGAAGTAGGACCTGTTGCAGGCTGGCCTCCGCATAAAAGCGTAGAAGAAAGTAAAGAAGTAATCAGAAATGTATTCAATGCACCAGAGTGCTATGCAATTTGCGAAAAAGAGAATAATATTGCAATTGGTGCAGTGGAATTGAAGCTGAATGGATATACGGATATGACACAAAGAGACGATGAGTGTGAGCTGGGATACTGGCTTGGACAACCATTTTGGGGAAAAGGCTATATGCCGGAAGCTGCCAGGGAACTATTACGGCATGGATTTGAAGATCTCTTTTGCTTTTTGGGTGCAAAATCCTTCATGCCAGGAATAGCACCTCCGGCTACAGCCCAGAAATACAGGCTTGCCACACTGCAATACGGACTTAATCTCCGCCGGTATTTTTCGAACAGTTTGCGGTCAATTTTTCTGTGGTGATAAACCATCCGCATGCCGCGTTGGATTGCCAGATCACCAAAACTCAATACATTTGGACGCTGCATACAAAACAACAGAATCATTTCCGCGGTCCAGACACCAATTCCCTGTAAAGAAGATAATTCTTTTATGGCTTCTTCGTCCGATTTTTTCCAGATTCCGTCAATATCAAAAGTTCCGTCCTTTACTTTTCGGGCAAAATCGGTAATATACCCTGCCTTTCTGAAGGAAATTCCCAGTGACTGTAAATTGGAAACTCCGGCACTCAGTATGGTATCTGCGTTAATGATACCATACTGATCCTTCATTCGTTTCCAGATGGTTGCCTGTGCTTTTGTTGAAATCTGCTGACCGATGATATGATGAATTACGGCTGAAAATAAATCAGTGTCAACTTCCCGTTCAATCATTCCGATTTTATCGATAATTTCTGCGAGGCGTTTATCTTTCTGTTTGAGGTATGTAATCTCTTTTTCTCCGTATGCAAAAAACATTTTTATCGTCCTTTTTATAACTGTATTGTAATAATTTACCATATTATTATATCACTTAACAGGACAATAAAATCATCAAAAAGCATAGCAGAACCAAGTATTTTTTTTGATTTTTACGGTGTTTCCGAAAGACAGGAAGTTTACAACAATTATGATGGCTAACCCGATCATTCTGGAAGCGGTGATCGGTCTGGTGACAGCATTTAATATAAAAGCGGATGTACTTGTGTCACTGGCGCTCATTGCATCAATCTGTATCCATGAAGATTTTGCTGCGGGCGAAGTCGCATTTATCATGCAGCTTGGAGCACTGCTTGAGGATCTGACCGTGGCAAAAGCGAGAGCAGGTAAAGGTTGGAGAGCTGATCCGGGTACTTCCGGGAGAAACCATACCGGTTGATGGCGTAATCGTATCGGGACAGACTTCCATCAATCAGGCAGTTATGACCGGAGAATCCCTTCCGGTTGACAAGGCGAAGGGCGATGAGGTTTCTTCCGGAACGGTCAATCAGTTAATCAGTTTGGGGCATTTGAAAAGAGAAAAACGATCCGGAATCAAAGAAAATTTATTCCATTGTTGTTGTGGTGGGAATTGTTATCGTGATTGCTGGATTATTAAAAATATTTGTTTTCGGATAAGAAACTTCGAAACAGCGGTATCAGGAAAGGTGAAAAATCTTTATGGTACCGCTGTTTTGGTGTTAATTTTTATTTTAATTTTCGAGGAAAAGACACATAAAGAGATTTCTCCTTTTTCGCATGGCAAAAGTGAGTTATAATTATACAAGAGCAAAAAGTTTAAAACGCAGGCAGAAGGAGTATAATCAAATGACTATTCGAAGAGCAAACGAAAACGACATCCCAAGACTGCTGGAACTGTTAGAGCAGGTGCTTCAGATCCATGCAGATATCCGGCCGGATATTTTTATCCCGGGAACCACAAAATACACAAACGAAGAACTTGCACAGATGATAAAGGATGATACCAAACCGATTTATGTTGCAGCAGATGAGAATGATAACTGTCTCGGCTATGCATTCTGTCAGTTGCAGGAGCAGCCATTTTCCAACAATATGGTGCCGTTTACCTCGCTTTTTATCGATGATCTGTGTGTCGATGCAAGTACCAGAGGACAGCACATCGGAGAGAAGTTGTTTGTGCATGTAAAAGAGGAGGCAAAGCGTTTAGGCTGCTATGAAGTGACGCTCAATGTCTGGGCGGGAAATACCTCGGCGGAGAAATTTTATGAAAAGATGGGGTTGAAAACCAAGGAGCAGCAGATGGAGTATATTTTATGATAAATATCCGAAGTGCAAAACAAATGGATCTTGCCCGGATTGAAACGATATACAACTACATTCATGATGAGGAAGTTGGCATTGTACCGTGCGTGTTTAACGGGATTCCGGATGTACAGCTTGTGTGTCTTGAAAAATACCGGCTAATCTAAAATACAACTTTAGATTAGCCGGTATATTTTTATTGATTTTGTATATATTAACGACTATAATAAAATTAGAGTTTAGATTAGCCGGAGGTTTGTTATGCCATATATACAAAGAGCGATAACGCCAATATTGAAACAAAGAGTGTCTACCAGCAAGTGCATGTTACTGGTAGGAGCCAGACAGGTCGGGAAATCAACACTTATAAAGCATGAATTCAAGGATTTTAACCGGGCAAATTTTGATGACAGACTGACAAGAATGCAGGCGAAGGAAGAACCTAAATTGTTTTTTTTAAACAATCCACAGCCGCTTTTTATCGATGAGGTTCAAAAAGAAAGCAGTATTCTGGAAGATATCAAGCAGATTGTCGATGAATCGGATGAGCGAGGGATGTTTATTCTTTCCGGTTCTCAGAAACTTGAACTTATGAAAGGCATGAGTGAATCGTTGGCAGGAAGAGTGTCAATCTCAGAGCTTACCGGATTATCCATGCGGGAGATTTATGGTGTAAAATTTAATCGGCATTTTATCCCAACCGATGCATATATCAAAGAACGTGAAAAAGAGATTGTAAAATATGACAATATATGGGAAATTATCCACAAAGGATCTTATCCCGAGCTTTATGATATAGACAGGGACTGGCAAGAATATTATTCTTCTTACGTTGCAACTTATCTGGAGAGGGATATCAATGAACTGGTGGCGGCAGATGGTATTACATTTACCAAATTTCTGACGGCAGTTGCTGCAAGAACAGGTGAACTTCTCAATTATTCCAACATAGCAGGAGACGTCGGGGTAAGTGAGCCGACAATTAAGAACTGGATATCTATTTTGGAAAGAACCGGAATTGTATATCTGCTCCAGCCGTATAGTGCGAGCGCACTTAAAAGGGCAATAAAGACACCAAAACTTTATTTCCGGGATACCGGACTGGCATGTTATCTTACCAGATGGCTTACTGCCGATACATTGAAATGTTCAGCGGTTGCAGGGAATATGTTTGAGACATTTGTAGTGTCTGAAATTCTAAAATCCTATTCCAACGAGGGCAAAGATTACAGATTTAACATTTTTTATTACAGAGGGAAAGACAGAAATGCTTCCGGTGAAAACGAAATTGATCTTGTGATAGAGGAGGATGGAGTCTTATATCCGGTCGAGATTAAAATGTCCGGCAATCCCAAGGCAAGTATGGGAGCAACGAATCAGGTATTGGATAAGGTAAGTGATAAAAAAAGAGGTCTCGGAGTTATTTTATGTCTGATTGATAAAAAGACATATTTAAGAGAAAATCTTGTAGCATTACCGATCGAATTTATATAAAAGGGGTGATCCCATGATGCTAATGTGTAAAAACACACCTGTTTACGACATAGAGAAAGAAAAAACATTAAATTATAATCTTCTTCCGGGGCTGATGCAGCAAAAAGGTGCAGACAATCACACCTTCACAAAATGGATGAAATACCGCTATTCCTCAGGTACCAACACGATAGCACGGAAATTAAAGGGCATCACATTCGGACAGGGAGCGCGTATGCGCATTAACCGTGAGACCAGAGCGTTGAGTTTCATCGACTGTTACTGGACAAAAGCTGAGGATGATTCGATATGTTTTGAGGAGATCAGTCCGTATTACAAACCATTCTGGGACGGAAACGAAGAATTTACAGGACAGGCGGCACCGACACTCTACGTGGGTGGTGCACTGTCAAAGGAATGGAAACAGGACGGAAAGCTCTACAAATATGGCGATATTTCCGTGGAACTGCAATGTATTAAGCTTTGCAGGGAATGCGGAATTTCTGTAGAAAGAGCAGATGAGACAGACGGAGGAATCGCAATTTCTAATATAACCTCCCCAAAGGTGATGCTTGAGCAGGCAGATCAGTCGGGAAGAATTGATCCGGATGATTTTGATGAGCAGACGATTATAGATCTGTTTGGAAAAGCCGGAGCGCAAATGCTTATTATAGATGCGATAATCGGAAATGGAGACCGGCATGCAGGTAATTTTGGCTGGATTAGAAATACGGATACCGGAGAGTATGTGGGCATGGCGCCGTTGTATGACTTTGATCATGCATTAGACAGCACGTTAGAGTCTGACCGGCTTTTAACAGATGCGGTTAAATTTTGTATGCCGTATGAGGATGAGATGGTGCGCATTGCGGGTATAGCCCAGGGATCGGAAAACGAAGTATTTAAGAAACGGGCACAGAGCATTATGAAGTTGCTTGATGCCGGAAAATGAGGTAGTGATGTACCTGAATTCGGAAATATTTTCTATGAAGCAAAAATCAGAAAACAATTGGTGCCTGACACAATAAACAACGGGCGAGACAGGCATAGAACAAAGAATTATGCAGCTTTTTCCACCTCAAATTTCCAGATATGCCGGATTTGTGGCAAAAGTCGATCCATATCCCAGTGTTTTTCGCTGTTTTTGGGGCTGTTGGGATCATTGACGACAACGCGTCCTTCGGAATCGATGCCGGTGAGAACAATGAAATGTCCACTATAAGTAAAATCTCCGGGCAGCATGGAGCAGATCATCGGGGTGGATGAGGTAAGATTTTGCCGGATATAATCGTTATTTATGGTTCCCTCTGTGGATGTAAGGCCCAGCTTTTTTGCACCTGCAGTCATCAGATCCCACGAAGTGCCCTGTCCACTGATATAATAACCCTGTTTTTGCGAAAATTGTGCCACTTTATAAGGATTCCACGTTGCTTTTCCAGTTAATCCGCAGATAACCATAGAAAGTGAAGTTGGACCACAACCATTGACACCAAGGAAATTGCTGCCATATGTTTTGTACCCCCATCGCTTATCCCACTGGATGAATAGAGGAATGTTGTCTTTTCTTACTTCGTGTGACACATCAAGGTCAAAGGATTTGTTTTTGTATTTGTGATAATTTTCTACAAAATCGGTTGCTTCCGGATATTTTTGCTCAAACTCGATAAGAGAATCCGGGAGTTGTTCGTGCATGGCTGTTTCGTAGGATTGATGGGAATAAAATCCGATGATGATGAAAAATATTAAAAATAATGGTAGAAAAATTTTTCTTTTGCGTTTCTTTTTTTTCTGTTTCATTATACGGTCTCTTTTCTTTTGTTTTCCTAAACGGATAGCTTAATCATAGCATATATGTTTTAAAATAAGTCTTAATATTTCTTAACAAATCTTAACATTTTTACAGAGTGATATTATGTTATAAAAATATGGTACAATACTATATAAATTAAATAATGCTTGATAAATGGGAGAAAATATGGATGAAATAACAATTTTGATTATTGAAGATGATGAAGATATCCGGGAAAGCGTAAAGATATTGCTGGAAAACGAGGGTTTTCATGTAATTGAAGCGGATAATGGAATGGATGGGCTGCACCAGATTTCAGAGGATACGGATCTTGTTATTTTGGACATTATGATGCCTGGGATTTCTGGCATCAAAACCTGTGAACAAATACGCAAGATTTCCTATGTGCCGATTTTATTTTTGACCGCAAAAAGCAGTGAGAATGATAAAATTATCGGATTTACAGCCGGGGCGGATGATTATCTGGTGAAACCATTTTCTTATGCAGAATTGTTGGCAAGGATAAAGGCATTGTTGCGTCGAAAACAGGTTTATACTTGTGGAAACATGAAAGAAAATGGACAAAATGTGTGGATAAAAAAAGGAGATCTGAAGATCAATACTACAGGAAATAAAGTATTTTCAGGGGATGAGGAGATTTACCTGACGGAAACAGAATATGAAATTTTGTCATTAATGCTGAAATACAGGGGAAAAATTTTTTCCGTACAAAACATATATGAGAGCGTCTGGCAGGAGCCGTTTTTCAATAATTCTGCAAATACCGTTATGGTTCATATTCGGAAATTGAGACTGAAAATTGAAAAGAATCCGCAGAAACCGCAAATTATACAAACGGTGTGGGGGAAAGGATACCGCATTGAATAAACGAAAAAGAAAACATCTGATGGAAAAAATGATCGGAATTCTGCTGTTGGGATTATTTCTTGCACTGCTGTTGTTTTTGCTTATATTTTTTATGGGAAATGGAGCATTAAACCGGTATTTTGAAAGTTCTATGTATCGAAGAAATGTTTCTAAGGAAACCATAGCAATGTTTCAGGAATATGTATCCAGACATCATCTGGCGGCTTCCGACACGGAGCGTATCCGGGAGTGGGCAAAAGAAAACCATATTGGGTATTTTACGATTTCAAGAAAGCGCATGCTGCTTTACGATAATTATTACGCACTTCCAGTTGCCTTGGATCGTACAAAATCAGAGCAATTACACTATACATGGCAATATTTTCAAGAAGTATCGTTTACAGATGGGAATGCAGATGTATTTATATATGTGAATCGTGAGCGAAAGTATTATATCCTGGTAGATGTGGCTGCGGCACTTTGTGGTGTGCTGGTCTGGATTGGAGTGTTTGCGTTTGGTGTAAGCGGATATGTACGGTACATCAGGCAATTGAGTGGGGAAGTAGCGAAACTGGAAGATGGATTATGGTCGGTGGATTTTACTATAAAAGGAGAGGATGAGCTGACAGATCTGGCACGCGGTCTGGAGCATATGAAAACAGTTCTTTTGGAGAAGGAAGAAAAAGAACGAAATATGAAAAAGGCACAGAATAAACTGGTTCTGGGGATGGCACATGATTTGCGGACGCCATTGACTGCATTAATGGCATATCTTGAAATTATAAAAAGAGAACCCGAACACGATAAGGTGAAACTTTATGTAAAGAAAACAGTGGGAAAAGCGATTCAGATTAAAAATCTTTCAGATCAGCTATTTGAGTTTTTTCTTATCAATTCAGGGCAGCAGCCACAGATGGAAAAGTCGGAATCCATAGCTTTTGTAATGGAGGATTACTGTTCGGAATTGTGCAATGTATTGCAGACAAATGGCTATACGGTTACACTGGGATGGAAACAGTGGGAGGAAGTAAAGATAAGTGTTTGTTATGATTATATCGGACGCATTATGAATAATTTGTTATCCAATCTTTTGAAGTATGCAGACAAGACAAAAGAAATCCTGTTGGATATGGGAATTTGTCAGGACGAGTTTTTCTTTTCCATTATGAATGCAGCGGCAAATAAAGAACAGGATCATAGAGGAACGGGAATTGGGGTTCATAATATTGAAATCATGATGGAGCAAATGCAGGGCAGATGCGAAGAAGAATGTGGGGAGGAGTCTTATCGGATCTGCTTGTATTTTCCATTAGAAAAATCAGAAAATTCATAAAGAGACTTTCACCTTCTCATTGATATTCAGGCAAAGATGTCTGAGGGAAAATCGGCTGGTTATGAAAAAAGACAGCAAGAACAGGAGCCACGGCTTGTACTCAAATCAGAGTACAGGTCGTGGCTTTTCATACTATGAAATTTAATAGCAACTTATAAATTTACTAATATCTTGTGATAAACGAGCAATTCTCCTAAAATGTATTTGAACCATTGGTGTCTGACACAATAAAAAGTATTACCGTGACTGCCCCTTGCGGTAGTACATGTAGGAGTAGATCACCGGAAAAATGCACGGGAGGATGGCGAGCGCCATAAGCACCCAGATATTCTGGAACGGCGTGGTGACGATCAGAAGGAGCCCTCCGATCACCATGCATTTTCCACCGAACCGGTGCGTGTGATACCAGTTATCGGCATCATTCAGCGCCCACGAAATGCGGAAGCCAATGGTGTAATTCGGCTTTACCGTCGGCAGGAAGTTGCCTAATATCAAGTATAAAACTCCGATGAGCAGCCCACAAAGAAAACCAATATCAAACTGATACCCTAAATTATACCCATAAACCGTGCTGCATACAATGATGGAAAATACCGGGCAGATCCACAGGACAATAAAGAATATTTTTTTGTTGATGCTATTTGCCTTGGGATCAATGTTCGTTGCGATCACGCATACCAGATGCAGGATCAGCATGATCACCGGAAGCCCGAACACTGCAAAAGCCTTGGATGAGTAGCCGTCCGGTTCGTTGCCTGTGCTCCAATGGGTTGCAACGGAATCCGGAAGCTGCTTCCACAAAAGCAATCCGATAAGGATCGGGAGCAGCGTCGCAATCGATGTGAGTAATATCATTTTTTTATGTTGTCTGATCATGGTCATTTCCTCCTTTTAATTCAGTGATCCATAGCATGATCTCCTCAAGCACGGTGGTGTTGAGCTCATAATAGATGAATTTTCCTTCCCGCTCGTCGCGGATCAGGTCTGCCTCCTTCAAAACGGACAGGTGCCGGGAAACCGCCGCACCGGAAATCGAAAAATGGTCGCCGATCTCGCCCGCAGACAGCCGTGATTTCTTGAGCAGATTAAGGATTTCGCGCCTTGTTGGATCGGCAAGCGCGCGAAGCGTATCCTGCATTCCCAAACTTATCCCTCCTACGCTTAACATTTAACTTAATTGTTAAATGTATTATAACATAATACGTGTGGTTTGCAAGGGGAAATTAAAGTGTTTTTTGTAATTGCTCCCATTCATGTTTTAATAATTGATATTCTAAGCGGGTTTTCATTTTACCATCGTGCCATTCATAATCAATATGCTCGGCTTCTTTTATTAACCCGTTTTTCTGCATAACCCTCTCGGAGCCCTTATTCTCTGCCAGACACCCGGTTGTAACTCTGTACACATTGTCTTGTGTGAAGGCATATTCCAGAACCTTCTTCAATGCCTCCGAGGTGTAGCCATTCCCCCAATGCCTCGGATATGTAAAATAGCCCAGATGGACAAGCTTTCCTACCGGAGTGTCGGCTTCAACCGTATACCCGATGCTGCCAACCTGTTCGTGCGTGTCTTTCAGCTCCATGTGACAGAAATAGAATTTCCGCTCCGGGGATTTCATGTCAGACAGGACTTCCGCGAAATCCCGTCTGGCTTCCTCAACGGGATGCAACTGTATGTCCTGCAGATAGTACATGGTCTCGGCATCCATTTTCAATCTGCTGTATGCCTCAAAATCCTTCTCTGTATAATCTCTTAAAATAATGCTCATGTGTGATAAAGTAACACAACTAAAATAAAGAAAGACAGCCCACTATTCCGTAAAATAATGGAGTAATAGAGAAAACGTTTTTTCTATGCTAAAATAGGCATATAAAGTAGAATGACAATCAAGATATACAAGAAAGCACTTAAACTCTACCGTTTGTCATGTAATTGTATAGCTTACTTGCTAGAGTGCAAATGAGTATTTTGATAAGATTTATACACAAAATCAAAAGGAGGAACACATATGGAGTTCGCAGAAAAACTTATAACACTACGCAAAAGTAGAGAATTAACACAGGAACAACTGGCTGAGCAGCTTAATGTTTCAAGACAATCTATTTCAAAATGGGAAAGTGGGCAGGTCATACCCGAAGTAGAAAAGATTGTTGAACTAAGCAAAGTATTCGATGTTACCGTGGATTATCTGTTAAAACCATCAGAGATAGATGAATTATCGGTTAAAACAGAAATTCTGGAACAACAACAGAAACAGATGTTAGTTAGGGAACAGAAACGCACTCAAATTTCCAAAAATATTATGTATTCGATTGGAATTTATTTGATTTTTTTTGCGGTCTATTTCATTGGGCATTTCTATTTTGAAATATGGAATGCTTCTGTAATTCTTGCGGAATTACTCATTGCAACCGCGATTGTAGTTTTTGTTTGGGTAAGGAGTTTTTCCGACAAATCATAAAGAGATAGAATTTGTAGCAAACCCAGCCGAGCCTGTCAACGGTCAAGATGAACGGCGCAAAAGCGCCGCCGTTGACAGCCCCGCCCGTCTTTGCTGTTCGGTAATCAAGAGGGCGACAGCACAAAATGCTGACGCTCTCTGCCATTATTTAGAAGGGGGATTTTCTATAATTGGTGCCTGACACAATAAACACAGGTATAGCTTTAAACTATGACAAACCGCCAAAGAAAGGTATTATACAAATAAACTCTGAGATGGTAGGATAACCTCAGCAAAACAAACAGACAAAAACCAGAAAAGAAACAGGAGGTTATCGGATAAATGAGCACATTAAAGACACCATTTCGTTATGATTTTGTAGGAAGTTTTTTAAGACCGGAAAAATTAAAAGCTGCAAAGAAAGCTTTTGAGGAAGGAACCATCACAAAGGAAGAACTCGACCGCATCACCGATGAGTGCGTGACAGAAATCGTTGCAAAGCAGAAAGCAGCAGGCTTCCATGCGATCACCGATGGAGAATTCCGCAGAAAATTCTGGCACCTGGATTTTATGTGGGGATTTGAAGGCGTTGCCCACGAGAAAGATGGCGGCGGTGTACAGTTTAACGGAGAGATGGCAGATCTTGAAGCAACTTATCTCGTAGGAAAGGTAAAAGCAAAAGTACATCCGTTTGTAGAATACTTTAAGTTTTTAAAGCAGTTCGAAGATGAGCAGACCGTTGCAAAATATACGATTCCGGCACCGGCACAGATGTATCAGCAGATGATCGTTCCGCAGAACATCGAGCAGACAAGAAAATTTTATGCAACTGATGAGGAACTGATCGAGGATATCGGAAAGGCATATCAGGATGTAATCAAGCAGTTTTATGCAGCCGGATGTCGCAATCTGCAGCTGGATGACTGTACCTGGGGCGCAATTGTCGGAGATGCCGCAAAGCAGAGATACCAGTCACTTGGTGTTGATATTGAAGAGGTAAAGTCCCGGCTGTTAAAGGTGAATAACCTTGCACTCGAAAACAGACCGGAGGATATGGTGATCACTTCCCACATCTGCCGTGGAAATTATCATTCTACATTCTTTACCAGCGGTCCATACGACTCCGTGGCAGATTACGTGTTTGCGCAGGAGCATGTGGATGCACTGCTTTTGGAGTATGACGATGAAAGATCCGGTGGTTTTGCACCGCTTGCAAAAGTGTCTCCGGACAAGAAAGTTGTACTTGGTCTGATCACAACCAAAAAGCCGGAACTGGAAGATAAGGATAAGGTGATCGCAAGAATTCATGAAGCAGCAAAGTATATTCCGCTGGATCGTCTGTGCCTGAGTCCGCAGTGTGGATTTGCATCCTGTGAGATCGGAAATAAGCTGACCGAAGATCAGCAGTGGGCAAAACTTGCACTTGTGAAGGAAATCGCGGAAGAAGTGTGGAAATAAAACCGAAAAAAATAGGTGAGAAATTTTTTTACCGGTTACTGTTCACAGGGAAACCTGTGGATGGTAACCGGTTTTCTGTTAATGACAGGAAACAAAATCAAAGAAGGCAAAAAAAATAAGAAATTGTTGTAAAATAAAAACCTGAAGCTGGCACTTCAGGTTTTTATTGACCCACTTGGAATCATAATCACTTTTCTTAGCTAAATATATATTACAATCATATAAAAGAAAAATCAAGTTGCGGTTAGACAGAGATAAATGACAGCACTAGCCTGACGGGGTAGTTCTCCGTAATGAACTTTAGAACCAGTTAAAAATTTTAACCTCTGCCCTATACACGTACCATAAATCCTGTTATTGACAAAATGAAAAAATGTACATACAATAGTTTTTACAAGTAATTACTTTATGTAATTATACAAAGTAAACAACTGAAAAGAGGTATTCAAAATGACAGGAGACAAAATCAAGGAAGTCATGGATGCATGCTACCTCGCAAAGCGTGTAAGAGATATGCTTCCGAAGTTACCCAACGGAGTAACGTCCTCCCATATACACTATCTTGATACAATACGGGCGTTGGAATGCAGCAAAAACAGTGTGAGGGTCAGTGACATCAGTGATGAACTGGGTCTTCCAAGACCAAGCGTGACAAAAACCATCAAAGATATGGAGAAGCTCGGATTTATCGAAAAGAAAACCACGCAGGAAGATGGCAGAGTCGTGTTTATCAGCATTACCGCAGCGGGCAAAGACCTGGTGGACAAATATGTAGACCAGTGTTTTAGCGAACTGAGTCTGGAACTTGCGGATATTTCCGATGAGGATGCGGATCACATGATTGAAACAATCGAAAAATTATATGAGGTTATGAGCAGGAGACGTTACAATGAATAAAGAAAAATCAGATTTTACACAGGGCAGTATTTTAAAGAAACTGATTCCGTTTATGATACCAATTCTCGGTGCACTTGTATTACAGGCAGCATATGGAGCCGTGGATCTGCTTGTGGTAGGAAGATTTGGTTCAACGGCAGGCTTATCAGCGGTATCCACGGGAAGCCAGATCTTAAATCTTGTCACATTTGTAATCACACAGCTTGCAATGGGAATCACTGTGTTGATCGCAAGATATATCGGAGAAAAGAGTACCGGTCAGATCGGGCAATTACTCGGAGGAGCGGTTACGGTATTTGCAATTGTTTCTGCAGTGCTGTTTGTGGTGATGGTGTTCTTTGCAAAACCACTCGCAGTTTTGATGCAGGCACCGCAGGAGGCGATTTCCCTCACGACCGTTTATGTGAGAATCTGTGGCGGTGGTATCTTTTTTATTGTTGCTTACAATGTATTGGCTGCGATATTCAGAGGACTGGGTGACAGCAGATCCCCGCTTATTTTCGTGGCAGTTGCATGTGTTGTAAACATTATCGGGGATTTAATTCTGGTCGCAGGATTTCATCTCGATGCGGCAGGAGCGGCAATTGCAACCGTTGCAGCACAGGCAGTGAGCGTGGTTCTTGCGATTGTACTGTTAAAAAAGAAAGATTTAAAATTTGGCATTCAAAAGAAGGATTTCCGAATCAACGGGCAGTGTAAGCGGTTCCTGAAAGTCGGACTGCCACTTGCGCTTCAGGAGTTTTTAACGCAGATGTCCTTTCTGGCATTGTGTGCGTTTGTCAATAAACTGGGACTTGAGGCTTCTTCCGGATACGGTGTGGCATGTAAGATTGTTAATTTTGCAATGCTTGTCCCAAGTTCTCTCATGCAGTCCATGGCATCGTTTGTATCACAGAATGTCGGCGCGGGAAAACCGGACCGGGCGAAAAAGTCCATGTTTACCGGAATGGGACTTGGCGTGATCGTGGGTGTTGTCGTATTTATCTGTGTATGGTGTTTCGGTGATGTCCTGACCTCTGTTTTTACGACGGATACAGCGGTCATTCAAAAAGGAACGGAATATTTAAGGGGATTTGCACCGGAGACGATTGTCACGGCTGTTTTATTCAGCATGGTAGGTTTCTTTAATGGCTATGAAAAAACGGTATGGGTGATGATACAGGGACTGGTCCAGACCTTGCTGGTAAGACTGCCGCTTGCCTATGTTATGAGTATACAGCCGCATGCAAGCCTTACAAAAATCGGACTGGCAGCGCCGGTTGCCACCTGTTTTGGAATCGTGTTGAATGTCATTTTTTATTTGATTTTTACGAGGAAAATGGAGTGGGAAAGAAAAAATAAAGAATTGTTGTAAAATAAAAACAAAATAATTATAACTGGCGGAAGAATACTAAAAATGATATTCTTCCGCTAATTTTTTGTAAAATGGTATTAAGTCACACAAATTTATCCAACTCATATTACAAATAAATCCAAGTGCAGCAATCTATAACATGATATAATAAAATAATCAGCGGAATAATGGGAGGAGAACATGAAATTACGCACAAAAATTTTTATTATGGTGTTGGGGTGTGTTTTGGCAGCACTTATTATACAAACATGTTTATTTCAAAATCTTTCTTCAAAATTAATATATGAGCAAGCAAAAGAAGAAAGTGAACAATCTATGCAGAGTATGCAAAATGAAATTTATGGACTGATTAAGGGAATAGAAAATAATCTAATAGAAATTTATATGGATGATGAACTATTGCAAAGCCTGAGAAAAAAAGAAACCGTTAAGGAATTGCAATCAAAATTTTACAGAAAAGCATATGACATAGCAACCGATGAATTTGAGACAGGAGATGATGTGGTCTCTTTTTATTTGTATACAATGGATCATCGGGTCATCAGCACTTATCGAAGAGCTGTTACACCAAAACATAATTATGTTTCGGATATATATTCAGATCCAGAATATACAAATGCTGAAATTGTGAAAAAATATGTGGAGTCGGATAATCCC
>ENA-ORNR01001693-ORNR01001693.1-human-gut-metagenome-genome-assembly--contig:-NODE-1693-length-19455-cov-3.134536_pt1 | contig 19455 bp, 18 predicted proteins | sample MGYA00242114_ERZ509020 | MGnify/ENA primary metagenome ERZ509020 (study PRJEB26280, sample SAMEA2338758) | human gut metagenome | biome: human gut; feature: human-associated habitat; material: faeces...
CATGCATTCGCGTCCTGACATATCGAAGATATCCATCCGACATCCATTGCAGCCTATCAGCGTGATGGCCGACGATACCGGATCGGGTATTATGCTTATGCCTGTCACATCGGTTTTGTCGATTCCAGATGATGCATCGAAGGTAAAGGATACGGATTTCACTCCGCTTATGGCTTCGCCTGCTCCGGCAGTACGGACTACTGTAAAAGTCCTGGCATCATCGGCCGCCACAAGCATTCCTACCGATTCCATGGGGATGCGTGTCCCCTGGTCGGTGACCATCAGCCATCCTGAATCCGCATGCGCCACTGCTATGGAAGCAATAATAAGCGCAAACGTCACAATTAGTTTTTTCATACACAGATGTTGTAATATTTCTATGTGGCAAAGATACAAATATATATCTTATTCACATATCTCCGGTGATGAAAAACTATATTTTGTTAAAAATCATGGCAGCTGGCGCTGTATTATGTGGGAGAAAGAGCGGTAAACCGGCATGATTATTTGGAACCGGTGTTTTTCATGGCTTTTTTGGGGCAGTTCCTCACACATTTGCCGCATTCTATGCACAGGGTGTAGTCTATTACCGGATAGCCCTCTGCATCCTGCGATATGGCGCCGACCGGGCACAGACGGATGAGGGGACAGACGTGGTTGTGTGGGCAGATTTTTTTGTCTACTTGTATCATAGTCGTAATTTTTTTCGCAAATTTAGCGAGTAGAGGGTGTTCTGCAAAACAGATTTTATCTATCTTTACATCGATAAAACCGAACAGATGCAGTCATGACACTTCAGCAGATGGAATATATAGTGGCGGTGGACAGATACCGCCATTTTGCACGCGCGGCGGAGTCGTGCGGCGTGTCGCAGTCGACATTGTCGTCGCTCGTCCAAAAATTGGAATACGAGCTCGATGTGGCCATATTCGACCGTAGCTCTCACCCCGTGAGACCGACCGCGACCGGTGAGGAAATCATAGCCCGAGCCAGGCAATTGCTTTTCGGCGCGGCGCAGCTCGGACAGGGTATCGCAATGCAGATCCCAAACCTTCATGATGGATCCACTCCTTTATGCTTCTTCTCCCAGCAGCTGCAGCAGCTGTTCGGGGTTCATGGACAAAATCGCGCCGTCTGCCCCACCGGTAACGGTGTCGGCCAGCGACTGCTTGGCCTGTTGCAGCTCCACGATCTTTTCCTCAATGGTGTCCTGCGCGATCAGCCGGTACACCTGTACCGGGTTGCGCTGACCGATACGGTAGGCGCGGTCGGTGGCCTGATTCTGCGCGGCAAGGTTCCACCACGGGTCGTAGTGGATGACGATATCGGCGGCGGTCAGTAAGTACCACTGTTTTCCAATCATATCAAATGGATTCCACTGGATTTCGGAAAGTGTTTTTTGTTCAAACTGCATATTGATTCAGCCTCCTGCATAAAATATATTTATGCGGCTTTTGGAATCTGGATGTTCCGCTTTCCAAAAACCGGAGGGAATCCAAATTCGCTTATGCCCACCGCCGTTTATTTCGGCGGTATTGCAGCCGCAATTTATCCGTAATCAACGCAATAAATTCGGAGTTGGTCGGCTTGCCTTTTGCCGTATTGACCGTATATCCGAAGAAAGTATTTAACGTATCCAAGTCGCCCCGATCCCATGCAATTTCAATGGCGTGGCGAATTGCACGCTCCACACGGGACGAGGTGGTATCAAAATGTTTTGCCACTGCGGGATAGAGCATTTTTGTAACGCTCTCCAACAATTCCTGATTGTCAATCGAAAGCAAAATGGCTACCCGCAGATAATGATACCCTTTGATGTGTGCAGGGACACCCAGCTGATGAATCGTTTCGGTTACAACGAACTCCAAATCTTCTTCTATCTCTTTGGTTGGTTCTTTCTGGTCGCCCTGTACCAGCCGAATGATTCTCTGTCCCAGCATCTCCAAATTGAACGGCTTCAGCATAAAATAAGATGCACCTGACTCCATCGCCTGTTTCTCTATAAATGCACTATCATATGCTGATGTTACAATAAAATAGGGTTGCTTGCCCGTTCCGGAACGGACACGCCGCATGAGTTCCATCGCATCGAGATTCGGTAAAACCGCATCCACGATGACTACATCCGGTGCGTCATGCTGAATCGCATCGACGAGTGTCCGTCCATCCTTTCTTCTGGTAATGACGTACAGACCGGCTGCCCGCAGGCTGCTGGCACATGCGATGCCGTATTCCGCACTATCATCACCAATCAAGACTTTGATTTTGCTGTCCATTTTGGGGTCTCCTCCCTTTTTCTCAACCTACTAGTATCATTTTAACACAATTACAACATTTCTGCAAGAGAAGATGTTGTCGATTTTTGTCAAAAAAGAGAGAATTCCATAAAATATCACAAAATCGACAACGGGTTTTTCATAACAATTCTATGATTTTTCATTTTTTACAGATTCTCGCAGACAAATGAAACGGATTTGCGACATTCTTGTTACATTTTCCAATCATTTTAGAGATTTGGACAAGCTGCCGATTTTCCGGATTGTTCCATCCAAATTACCCGGTCATTTGCCTACAATAATCGCCCCAAATCGGTACATAGTATTCTCAGAATGCAAGGGTTGCATTCTAGATTTGAAGAAAGAAGGTTCTTTATGCAAACATGGTTTCGCCGCCTTGCTGCGGCAATGCTGCTGACAGTGCTTCCCGTCTATGCAGCTGCCGGATACTATGCCTGGCGGCTGCCGGACAGCTATTATGTCCGGAATGGTTCTGCACTGGCACTCTCCACCGCCCTGCACATCACCGCAGAATCTGAACCAGAACAAGTTAAGGCTGCCTTTTCCAGCACCGCTGCAACCGAAGAACAGTATACACTATGTCTATTCGGCATTGTTCCAATTAAGACCGTTTCGGTACAAACCATTACAGCTCCATCCTTTATCCCCTGCGGTCAGCCATTCGGCATTAAGCTGCACATGGATGGTGTCATGGTCGTGGGATTTGGAAACGTCACCAGTACCGACGGCACTTGCTGTCCGGCAGAAGATGCCGGCTTTCAAAAAGGCGATATGATTCACGCCATCAACACTGTTCCTGTCAACAGCAGTGAGGAGGTACAAACTTCCATTCGCAATGCTGGCAGTGAGCCGCTCTCGATTACCATTCAACGAGAGGGAAAAGAACAGACGCTGACGGTGCATCCCGTCTATTCCACCGCTGACCAGCAGTATGAAACAGGGCTATGGGTACGGGACAGCACTGCTGGCGTTGGCACATTTACGTTCTACGAGCCGGAAAGCGGTGCATTTGGCGGACTGGGGCATCCCATCTGCGACACGGACACCGGAACGTGTATCCCCATCTCAGAGGGCGAAGCCTGCCCTGTTCAGATTCAAGGCGTTCAAAAGGGCAGTGCCGGAAAGCCGGGAATGTTGCAGGGACAATTTTTAGACGATGCCGAACCATTCGGCAAGCTGCTCTGCAACAATCGCTGTGGGGTATTTGGCATGCTGAACCAAAATCCAGCCCCGAACACGGAAGCGATTCCCATGGCATTCAAGCAGGAAGTTGTCCCCGGAGAAGCAACCATTCTCTGCACCATCTCCGGCACAGAACCCGCATCGTATACCATCGAAATTGAAGAAATTGATTACAATGGCAGCGACAGCACCCAAAACATGGTGCTCTCTGTCACAGACCCCACCCTGTTACAAGAAACCGGCGGAATTGTACAGGGAATGAGCGGCAGCCCGATTCTGCAAAATGGAAAACTCGTCGGTGCTGTCACACACGTATTTGTCGATGACCCAACCAAAGGGTATGGGATTTTCTGTGAAAACATGGTGCGATTCGGACAAGTTGGCTCGTAACCGCCCCCACTCACCCAAAAAAGCATATAAAAAACCTCACAGAAGAACGAATGCCCTTTCGGGTGTTCTCTCCTGTGAGTTTTCACGAAATCTCGTGATTCATTCAGATTGTGCTTACCAATTGTGAAAAGGCAACATACTGTTATCTTGTTTCTTCGCTAAAGCCACTTTCTACCAGTTCTACCAGTGCATTTACAGCAGCCTGTTCATCTGCACCATCAGCAATAATCTTGATCTGTGTACCGCCAATGATTCCCAAGGACAAAATGCCCAGCAGGCTCTTTGCGTTTACACGACGTTCTTCCTTTTCGATCCAGATAGAGGAACGGAATTCGTTCGCCTTCTGAATAAAGAATGTAGCCGGTCTTGCGTGCAGACCAACCTGATTCTGTACCATTACATCTTTACTGTACATAAACAAACTCTCCCATCTTATATATTGAAAATTTACTTTCCCAACTTCATTGCAGCTTTTGGCTGCCAGTGCCTTTCACTATTTTCATTATAGCGGATTTTCCCAGGTCTGTCAACGCACAATTTGCGAAAAAAGGTGCTTTTCCAAAAAAATTCTATGCATTGTCGCAAACGCTGTTACACAATCCGGCCCATTTTGTGTATAATCACAACACTAAAAACTGTTGATTTTTTTCACTCACAGTTTGTTAAAATGGGGTAACTGTTTTTCTCTATTTTTTGTCAACATACTTTGCATAAAGATCCGGACGTTTTTCTCTGGTTTCCTGTAAGCTGGCAGCAAACCGCCAAGTTTCAATATTTTTGTGGTGTCCGGACAGTAAAACTGGTGGAACAGCCTGCTCATGCCAGACTTCTGGACGGGTATACTGCGGATATTCCAGCAAGCCGTTATAATGGCTCTCCTCTTCAAAACAGACAGCATCTGGCAACACGCCCTCGCACATTCTTGCAACGGCATCCGTCAGAACTAATGCTGGCAGTTCTCCGCCCGTCAGCACATAGTCCCCGATGGAAATCTCCTCGTCTATTATGGTATCCAAAATTCGCTGATCAATTCCCTCATAATGCCCGCAAAGCAAAAATAAATGCGGCAGCTGCGATAATGCAACGGCTTTTTGCTGTGTGAACACACTGCCTTTCGGAGAAAGATAAATACAATGCGGTTTGGACTCTCGTTCTGCACAGACTGCCTCCCAGCAGCGATAAATCGGGTCTGCCTGCATGACCATGCCTCGTCCGCCGCCATATGGCACATCATCCACACGCTTGTGCTTGTTCAGCGTATAATCCCGAATGTTCCAGCACTGCACGGAAATCGCACCGCTTTTCTGTGCTCTGCCGAGAATGCTCTCCTGTAAAACCGCATCACACATTTCCGGAAACAGGGTTGCAATGTCAATTTGCATCCAATAAGCCCTCCAATGGTCGAATTTTCATGCAGTGTTCTTCTATGTTTGTTTCTACAATGACATCCGGAATGGCTGGAATCAGAAGTTCCTTTCCACCCTCTGCCTGTACGACATAGACATCATTCGCTCCGGTTTGCAGGACATCTTTCAGTGTTCCGTAAGCCGTTCCATTGTCTGCATCTATAACATCCAGACCAATCAAGTCCTGAATGAAATACGTTCCCTCTTCCAGTTCGACATCTTCCCGATTCAGATATAAAATCTGATTGCGGAGCGTTTCTGCCTGTTCTGGGGTGTCATAACCTTCCAAATGCAGCAGCACCATGTTTTTTTGTGGGCGAGCGTGGGATACTTCCACTTCTTTCTTCTCTTTTCCCAAGTATAACACCGGAAATTCACATAGAAATTCCGCATCATCACACCAAGGCTGTACCTTTACATCGCCACGCAGCCCATGCAGGGTGACGATTTTTCCAATCTCTAAATACGATTTCATCTGCGTTTCTCTCTCCTTACTGCCGTTCATAATATGCCATGCCGGCGGACGGTTCAAAATAGGTTCGCAGGTAACCGTCCACGGAAACCACCACAAATTCGTTGGTATCGGCTAAATAATACACGTCGTCGCCGTCCTCTGATTCATACTTGTGCAGAACTTCCGGATTCGCAATGACGGCATTCGCTGCCGCTTCATAGGCGGCTGCACTGTCAAACCCCATTTCAATTCCATGCTTTTCATAATGGCTTTCCAATAATGCATCTGTTCGGAATGTATAATAGGATGCCCCTTTTGCATCCGAAACCAGTGTCATTGCCGGAGCAGATTCCGTCTGTGCTGGTGCTGTTGTCTGCATGGAAACCGTCGTGGTTTCGGTCGCTGCGGTGGTCTGATAGGTTTCGGTTGCGGCAACCGTGGTTTCCGAACCGGAAGCAGTCAGAGCATCAGATGAAGATGATTCTTCCGGCGAATCCTGCAAATACTGCACGCCGGTAATGCCGCCAATCAGGACGAACAAGGCTGAGGCGATGGTAATTCCAATCTTTTTCGGATTCATAAGGGAATCGCTCCTTTCAAAAAGTTCTGCTTACAAAAACAGACGTGCCGTTTCCGGTACGCCTGTTCTGCGGTGATTCAATCAATTTCAACTGCAATTTTCTGATTGCTCTTTGCAGCACCAGAACGCATGATGATCCGAATCGCACGGGCAATTCTGCCCTGCTTGCCGATGACACGACCCATATCGTCTGCCGCAACGTGCAGATGATATACAATCACGCCTTCTTCATTCGGTGCGTCTTCGGTAATTGCAATTGCAGACGGGTCTTCTACCAGACCAGCTACAATTGTCCGTAATAATTCCTGCATGATGCTCCTCCTTCTCTCAGAAAGGGAAAACGGATGTCAGCACTGACGATTCCGTTCCGGCTCATCCATTCTTCTTAGAGAATGCCTTCCTTCTTCAGGATGCACTTTACAGAATCGGTCGGCTGTGCACCGTTACCCAGCCACTGCTTTACCTTGTCAGCGTCAACAACAACTGCTGCCGGATTCTTGGTCGGGTCATAAGAACCGATTTCTTCGATGAATCTGCCATCTCTCGGGTACCGTTCATCTGCTACTACGATACGATAAAAAGGAGCCTTCTTTGCACCCATTCTTCTCAGTCTGATTTTTACTGCCATTTTGGTTTCCTCCATGTTACTCTTGTAATTTTTTATTGGCACACGCTCCGAAAGCGTGCAATCTATCTCCAGCAGTTAACCTGCGGGAATGCATATTATTTTTTCGGCATCAGCCCCGGCGGAACGCCTGGAATGTTACCCGGAATACTGTTCTGGAGCTGTTCCAGATTCATGCCGGCAAGCTGCTTTCTGGCACGCCGACCCAGTTTTCCGCCTTTGCTGCCAAACTGCTTCATCATCTTTTGCATCTGCTCGAACTGCTTTAACAGCCGATTGATTTCTTCCACCTTTGTACCGCTGCCGGCTGCAATTCGCCGCTTGCGGGATGGATTGATGATGGAGGGCTTTGCCCGTTCTGCCTTGGTCATTGAAGTAATCATTGCTTCGATTCGGACAAACTGTCTGTCATCCAAATCAACATCTTTCATCTTATCGCCGACACCCGGCAGCATTCCAATAATCGACTTGAGTGAACCCATTTTTTGAATCTGCCGCAGCTGATCCAGCAGGTCATTCATATCGAACTTATTTTCTTCCAGTTTCTGTGCCAGTTTTCTGGCATCTTTTTCATTGACGGTGCTTTCTGCCTTTTCAATCAGCGTCAGCACATCGCCCATTCCCAGAATACGGGATGCCATTCGTTCCGGATGGAACGGTTCAAAATCATCCAGCTTTTCGCCCATGCCGACGTATTTAATCGGCTTGCCGGTTACTGCCAGAACGGACAAAGCTGCACCGCCACGGGTGTCAGAGTCCAGCTTCGACATCAAAACACTGTCGATTCCCAACGCATCATCAAATGCCTTTGCAACATTGACAGCATCCTGACCGGTCATCGCATCGACAACCAACATGATTTCATCTGGATGGGTGAGTTCTTTCAGCTGCTTCAATTCTTCCATCAGCTCTAAATCGATGTGCAAGCGTCCGGCAGTATCCAGAATGACAACGTCATGCCCGTGGTCTTTTGCAAACTTCATCGCTTCTTTTGCAATAATCATCGGGGAAATCTGTCCCATTTCAAATACTTTTACGCCAGCCCGTTCGCCAACAACCTGCAACTGATGAATCGCAGCCGGACGATAAATATCGCACGCAACGAGGAGCGGATAATGTCCCTCTTTTTTCAGCATCTTTGCCAGCTTTGCTGCATGGGTCGTTTTACCAGAACCCTGCAAACCGCAGAACATAATCACACACGGCGGCTTTGACGGGAAATTGATGCGTGCATTGTTGTTGCCCATCAGGGCACACAATTCTTCGTTTACAATCTTGACAACCTGCTGTGCCGGAGTCAGGCTGTTTAACACTTCTTCTCCGACCGCACGGGCAGAAACCTTTGCTACAAAATCCTTTACGACTTTATAGCTGACATCGGCTTCGAGCAATGCCATCCGGACTTCCCGCATGGCTTCCTTTACGTCTGCTTCTGTGAGCTTTCCGTGCGAACGCAGTTTTTTGAACACGTTTCCAAGCTTATCTGACAATCCTTCAAACGCCATGGTGAAACCCTCCCTGCTGTCGTTTTTCGTTTAGAGCAGCTCTAAGCCCGCTTCCACACAGCTGCAAATCGCAGCACAGGCATGCTGTACCGCAGGTTCGGCACGATTGGCTGCCAGTGTTTCCGCTGTCTGGGCAATTGCCGCATAATTTTGCCGCAGTGCACAGAGTTTTTCTGCAAACTGCAGCTTTTCTTCCATATCATTCAGCACTTGTTCGCTGCGTTTTACGCTATCCCGCACAGCCTGCCGGGTTGTCCCCGTCAGGGCGGCGATTTCGCCAAGCGACAAGTCTTCGCTGTAATAATGCGTCATCATTTCTTGCTGTCGGGGGGTCAAGAATGCCCCATAGCAATCCAATAAGAGAATGATTCGCAAATCCTTTGCCATGTCCAGCCCTCCGTTATCTGTAAAGGTAGACTGCTTTACAAGTATAACGGATTTTTCGGGATTTGTCAAGGGGGTTTTACAATTTTTTTCAGAGATTCAACTTTCTGCACACTTTTTGCGGGTTCTGTCGCTTTTTCTGTAATTATGCACAAAAGCAGGGTTCTTTTTTCGACACAAGATAAATGTTTCCACGTTTTTTTCACGGTTTATCTGCATTTACATTGACTTTCCCCCAGAATTCTGCTATACTATAAACAATATGCAGCAGAATTTCCAATCGGGAAATCAAACCTGCAAACCGACAAGCGACACCGCAAAAAAAGAGCGGTGTCATGCAGAAAGGACGATTTTTTTATGACGTTTTTTGAAATGTTTGACGCAGCAAAAGCTGGATTTGCAAATGCCGATGTCAGCGGTCTGAATGGTCATGTTGCCATTCAGATTGAAGTAACCGAGGATGGCTGTGGCATCTTCTATGCAGAAGTAACCGATGGGGTACTGAATGTACAGCCGTATGATTATCGTGATAACACCGCCGCAGTTACCCTGCCGCACAGCACTTTGTTTGCACTGCTGCGGAGAGAAACCACACTGCCGGAAGCCGTTGCACAGGAAAAGGCATTTGTACAGGGATGCATGGAATCTGCTGCAAAGCTGTTTGCTGCTGTACCAGCTCCAAAGAAGGCAGAAGCTCCGAAAAAAGAAGCTGCTCCGGCAGAAGAAAAGAAGCCGGCTTGCTGCAAGGCAACTGCTGCTGAAACCAAGAAAGAAACCACTTGTAAGGCTGCTGCTACTCCGGTTATTGAAGAAAAGAAAGAAGCTGCAACTACTCCTGTAAAGGCTACCGCTCCGGTCGTAGAAGAAAAGAAGGAAGCTGCTGCAACCACTGCAAAGGCTGCTGCTCCGGTTGTTGAAGAAAAGAAGGAAGCTGCTACCGCTACCACAACTACTACAACTGCACCGAAAACCGCTGCTGCAAAGACGGTCAACAGAAAGGCAACTTCCAAGCCAATGACCAAACACAACAACAGAAGAAAGTAAGCATTTTCTCTTTCAATTTCAATGCGAAACAAATAGAATTCCCAGCACGGTTGATTTTCCACAAACTGTGCTGGGAATTTTTCTTTTTCCAATTGCTTTTCCCCATTTTGCAGAATTTCTCTGAAAATACGAGTCTGCTTTCAACGAATTTTCCACATCGCCTGTGACTGTTTCATTTTGAGAAATCCAGCATTTCAGCTGCTTTTTGCTTTGACTTTGTTTCAAATAAGCAAAAGAAAAAAGACCTTTGCCACCGGTTCGTTCCGGCTGCACAGGTCTTTTTTTCGTCATTTTTGTAAGAGAGCTTGCATTAATAAATCGGCAGTGCTGTGTAATGACCAATCAGGTGCTGTAAAATAACAGCAACGTCTGCTTCGTCCAACACGCCATCTGCAACACAATCGGCATTTGCCATTTGTTCATGGGATAAAAATACCATACCATTGATGTGCTTTTGCAGAAGAACGGCATCAATTGCAGTAACTTCGCCGTCACCATCGACATCCCCATACAGGGTTGCAGCAACGCCATGATTCTTGTTGTCATCAATTGCAGCTGCGGTGGTCGTTGTAACAGTTTCTTCGGTTGCAGAAGTTTCGGTTTCTGTTACTTCTGCGTCCGTTTCTACAGTTGTCGTTTCTTCCATTGTGATTGCTTCTGTAGTTGTGGTTGTTTCTTCTGTTGTAGTGATTTCTTCAGAAATGGTTGTCATTTCTTCCGTTGTGGTTGTGGTTTCAGTAGTAGTGGTGGTTGTTTCTTCTTCCGGAACGGTTGTCACATCCGGCATTACCGTCAGGTAATCCATGGAGCAATAACCGTTCTTGCCCTCATACGTTACGGCTGCCCACTTGCCATCTGCCATTGTTACAGTAACCACTGCGTTTTTCGGCAGGGTTGCAACAACAGAAGCGGATGTGGACGGATTACTTCTCAAGTTCAGAGCAGAAGCAGTGACAACATAAGTGCCTGCATAGCTGTCTGAAAAATCAGAAGTAACCACAGTAGTTGTTTCCTGTGTCGGTTCGTCGGTTGGGTCGGTAACCGGAGCGGTGGTTTCCGTATCTCCGTCACCAATGTTCATACTCAGAAGGCTCTGATAAACCATGTTGGTACGCTGTACAAACGCAGCGTCCGAATTGTAGCTGTCATTCATTGCGGCACGATACATATCATCCAGAGAAACTGCACCGTAAGAACCAGCATAGCCGGCTGCACGGGAAGCAATTCTGGAAGCGATGCCGCTGCCAAAGTTGTAAATATCGGCATACATGACCAATGCACCTTCGCTCACCAGTCCTTTATTCTGACCGGAAACGATGTAACCCTGTACATCGGAATAAGCGAGTGCGTCCTGTGCTGCAATACCAGCATCCGTTGTCAGCAGTGTTGCAACGGCACTTCCCTCAGAAACTGTGAATGTTCTGTAATTCCAGTTTGAAGAAGACAGGATTTCATTGTAAAGGGTGCTGCCCAGAGTGGACTGGGACAAGTCCGGAGCACTATAGCAAATGCTCTGGAGTAAGCCCAGTGCCCGACCAGCGTGCCATTGCAGCTTTCCGATGCTGACGGCACCGCAGTCGTTGCGGTTGACTGAGCCATAAGAACCTTCATGGGACATGATACAGGAGATTGCAGTAGATGTCATCTCGTCAAGGGTTGCTGCCGCAGTATGTACTGCACCGCCAATCAGAGATAACAGCAGCAGAAGAACCGTGATACAGGAACAAGCGACTGCTGAAAGTTTTTTGAACATAACGTATACTCCTTTTGTTGATTCACTTCAGGTGCGTATACAGCAGTCTATGGCTGCATCGCTTGTACGGCAGCCGAAACATGCCGTCCGGTCTGTCGGCAATGCAGTTGTTCGATGCAGGGAAAAACGTGGAAGCAGACTTGCCCGGATTCGTTGCAACAGGGTGCATTGTCCTGCAAAACCTACCGTTGTCGGAAACAGCCTGTCGAGCTTCTGGGTTTCTCTCTGTCCCGATCGCCTGCATTGCAAAAGAAAACGGCATTGTTTTTGATAAAAACTTGCCGTCCCCCACGGCAGAAAAGATGGTTCATTTCTGTACCGTACTGCCCTTATTATAGCACACTTGTAACCGTTTTGCAAGACTTTTTCATCGGTTTTTTCCGTTCTTTATCGAGAAAGTACAGTTGGAAATCCAAAAAATTCGACAATTTTGTGCAAGGAATACAAAAATTTCTGTTGATTTCACACGGGAATCGCCGTTTTCCCAACAATTCCCGGTTCTATCCGAGTCTTCTTTTTTCCAGAATTCCCCACTGATCTTGGAAATCCGCATGAGAATTTACAGAATTTTACTTGTACCCGAAACAATTCCATGCTACAATAAAAAAAGCATTTGCGGGGATAATAAACCAACACTTTTATTTTATGTGTTGGTTTTTTATCCGTTTTCTTTGATGCCTGCTGTATTTTCTGCCCTTCCTGTCGGAAAAGTTTGGCGAAAACAGCAATTGCAAATGCACCAAAAACAGAGTATAATAAATATAATTAGTGGTATCAACGATGCAGGTGCCGCTTCCCCTGCCGGCAATTCTCGCACGGCAATACTAGGATTCATTTTTTCATGCATCGAGGAACGGAGAAAAAATTTATGGAGAAAAAACAACTCACGCAAAAAGAGGAACTGAAACAGCAGTTCATCGACCGTTTGCAGCTGGATTGCAGCGTTTCCCCGGATGAAGCTTCCGACAGCCAGATTTATCAGGTTCTGTCTGCAATGATGGTACAGCGTCTGAAGCATATGCGGCAGCACTTCGTCAACAAGACCAATTCCATCGGCGGAAAGAAAGTTTATTATCTTTCCATGGAATTCCTGATGGGTCGTTCCCTCAAGACAACTTTATACAACCTCGAACTGGTAGACGATGTGACTTCCATTCTGAATGATTATCACATCAACATCAACCAGATTTATGAACAGGAACCGGATGCTGGTCTGGGTAACGGCGGTCTGGGCAGACTGGCTGCCTGCTATCTGGATGCAATGGCAACACAGGGCATTCCGGCAACCGGTCATTCCATCTGCTATGAATACGGTATCTTCCGTCAGGAACTCCAGGACGGCTGGCAGACCGAATTTCCGGACAACTGGCTGCCGGGCGGCTCTGTATGGCTCGACCCGAAGCCGGATGAAGCCATTGAAGTACACTTTGAAGGCGAAATTCAGGAATACTGGCAGGATTCCTATCACTACCTCTCTCACCACAACTACAACACCGTACTGGCAATTCCGTATGACCTGTATGTTTCTGGTTACGGCAGTGAAGGCGTTTCTGCTCTGCGTCTGTGGCAGGCAAAAGCTCCGAGCTTTGATATGAAGTCCTTCAACGAAGGTAATTATGCAAGTGCATTGAGCCAGAACTCCATGGCAAATGCAATTTCTAAGGTTCTGTATCCGAACGACAACCACCTCGAAGGCAAGTCCCTGCGTCTGCGTCAGCAGTACTTCCTGAGTGCTGCTGCCATCGGTGACATCGTAAACCACCACATGAGCGTATACGGCACACTGGATAACCTGCACGAAAAGGTTGCCATCCACATCAACGATACGCACCCGACCCTCGCCATTCCGGAACTGATGCGGGTTCTGTTGGATGACTGCGGTTATACTTGGGATCACGCTTGGCACATCGTTACCAATACCTTTGCTTACACCAACCACACCGTTATGGCAGAAGCTCTGGAAAAGTGGGATGTCAACCTTGTAAAGCAGATTATTCCGAGAATCTTCCAGATTATCGTAGAAATCAACAACCGTTACTGTGCAAGCCTGATGGAACGCAACGGCGGCGACAGTGCAAAGACTACCAGAATGTCCATCATCAAGGACAATCAGATTCACATGGCAACGCTGTGTGTAATGGCTTCTCACAGCGTCAACGGTGTTTCTAAGCTGCACTCCGAAATCATCAAGGAATCTGTTTTCCATGATGAATATCTGGATACCCCGAACAAGTTCAAGAACGTTACCAATGGTATTGCTTACAGAAGATGGCTGTATCAGTCCAATCCGGGTCTGACCAAGCTGCTGCGGGAAAAGATTGGCAACAAGTTCTTGGTAGACGGCAGCGAACTGAAAAAGCTCGATGTCTTCGAAAACGACAAGGCTGTTCTGGAACAGCTGCGGAAAATCAAGAAGGAAAACAAGGAACGCTTCGCAAAGTATGTTAAGCAGAAGAGCGGTGTCCTTCTGAACACGGACAGCATCTTCGACGTACAGGTAAAGCGTCTGCACGAATACAAGCGGCAGCACCTGAATGTCATGAACATTCTGGCTCAGTATCAGTACTTGCTGGATCATCCAAACGCTGACTTTGCTCCAAAGACCTACATCTTCGCTGCAAAGGCTGCTCCGGGTTACTATCTGGCAAAGCAGATTATCAAGATGATTTGGGCACTGTCTGAAGAAATCCGCAAGAATCCTCGTATTTCCGAAAAGCTGTCTGTTTACTTCCTGGAAGATTACAAGGTTACCCTGTCTGAACTGCTGATGCCGGCAAGTGATATTTCTGAACAGATTTCTCTGGCTGGTACAGAAGCTTCCGGTACTGGTAATATGAAGCTGATGCTGAACGGTGCAATCACACTGGGTACGCTGGACGGTGCAAACATCGAAATCGGTGATGCAGTTGGTTCAGATAACATCCTCATCTTTGGTATGAAGACCGAAGAAGTGAACGCCCTCAAGGCACAGGGTTACCATCCGGGTGCATACTACGAACAGAATCCGATTATTCACAGCTGTATCGACCGGATGTATGCTGGCATCAACGGCTGCAAGTTCGCAGAAGTTGCAGATTCCCTGAAGAACATTGACCCGTATATGGTTCTGGCTGACTTCGATTCCTATGCAGCTGTTCAGAAGAAGAGCTCTGAACTGTATCAGGATACTGAAAAGTGGACAAAGATGTCCCTGCACAACATCGCTGGTGCTGGCATCTTCTCTGCTGACCGTGCTGTCAATGAATATGCAAGAGATATTTGGGGCGTAAAATAAACCTTTATAATTCTCTTTTCCAATGTCCAAAAGCGTGGGAGGTCGGGCAGCTGCTGCTTTCTCCCACGTTTTTCTTTTTACAAAAGCCCGTTCCAGATTGAAATTTGAAGGAGGATTTTTTCTATGCCATGTATGTATGACAGTTGGGATTTAAACTATAAATTCCCGTTCGGTGCAATTCGCAGACGTTCTGACTGCAATTTCACCATCTATCTGCCGGCTGGCGTAACACCAGACTTTCCGCCAGTTATGGTATTATTCCGCACTGGCTTTAAAGAACGCTTTCTGCCGATGAATGCCAACGGCGAACAGGACGGCTGCAAGTGCTATACTGTCACTTACAGTCCAAAATATGCCGGTGTACATTACTATTATTTTGCCTATACCAGCAATGGTGTTCGGCACTATATCAAGCGTGGCACTGCTCACGAAGCAGCTCTCGACCACGGCGAATTGTATCAGCTGACCGTCTTTGCAAAGCACTATGAAACGCCGAACTTCCTCAAGGGCGGTATCATGTATCAGATTTTCCCTGACCGATTCTGCAAGAGCGGAAAGCCGCATGAAAATGTCCCGACTGACCGGGTACTGCGGGACGACTGGAACGGAACTCCGTACTACAAGCCGGATGCAAACGGACACGTTTGGAACAACGACTATTTCGGCGGCGATTTGGAGGGAATCCGCAGCAAGCTCGACTACCTCGAAAAGCTGGGTGTTACCTGCATTTATCTGAACCCGATTTTTGAATCCCACGAAAACCACCGCTATAATACTGCCAACTATCGGAATGTTGACCCGCTTCTCGGTACAAATGAAGATTTCCGGGTACTCTGCGAAGATGCGGAAAAGCATGGCATTTCTATTATCTTGGACGGCGTTTTCTCTCACACCGGTGCAGACAGCATTTATTTCAACAAGTTCGGTCGGTATGATACCGTTGGTGCTTGGCAGTCTACAGATAGCCCGTATTATAGCTGGTATACGTTCTTTGGCGACCACCAGTATGAAGCATGGTGGGGCATTGATACCCTGCCGAATGTCGTTGAAACCAATCCGGATTATCTGAATTATATCTGCGGCGATGGCGGTGTTCTGGATTATTGGATTTCCCTCGGTGCGGCTGGCTACCGTCTAGACGTTGCAGACGAATTGCCGGATGGCTTCCTTGATGCTCTGCGGAAGTGCGTCAAGAAGAATGGCGAAGAAAAAATTGTCATCGGCGAAGTCTGGGAAGATGCCTCCAACAAGGAAAGCTACGGCGTAAAGCGGCGGTATCTGCTCGGCGACCAGCTGGACAGCGTTATGAACTACCCGTTCCGAGAAGCCATCATCAACTATATCAAGGGCATGGATGCCAACACATTCCAAGATTGGATTATGGGCATTCTCGAAAACTACCCGAAGCAGACCGTTGATGTCCTGATGAACTTTGTTTCCACGCACGACATCGAACGGGCAATTAACCGCTTTGGCGGTCAGAACTGTGATGACAAGTCAAAAGACTGGATGGCAGAAAACTGGCTGTCCGATGCAGAATATAAGCGTGGCAAACAGCTGTTAAAGGCTGCTATGGTGCTGCAATTCTTCCTGCCGGGCGTTCCGAGTATTTACTACGGAGATGAAGTCGGCTTGCAGGGCTGGAAAGACCCGTTCAACCGTCGCTGCTTCCCGTGGGGCAACGAGGATGAAGACCTGCTCGAATATACTCGAGAACTGGGCATTCTCCGCAAGAGCAGTTCTGTTTTTGTGGACGGTGAACTGGAATTCCTGCTGACTGGAAACGAACTGCTGGTATTCTCCCGATTCCATCGGAACAGCGGTGAAAGCGTTATCCTGATTCTGAACCGCAGCGAACAAACCCAGCATTTCAGCTTGCATTCGGATGTTCTCAAGAACTATGCTCTGAGCAATGTTGCTTCTGGTATCTGCAAGGAAAATGAACTGGTTCTGCCAGCTTATTCTTACGCTGCTCTGTTTGCTCTGCGAACCATTGACCGAAAAGTCGAAGAGGAAGAAGCGGACGAAGAAGCAAAGGAAGCTTTTGATGCAAAAGAAGATGTCACCGAAGATGAATATCGGGACACCTACAAGGATATGGATTAATTTCTTTCTTGGATATTCCCAAAAAAGAAGGGGGCAGAATGACACATTCTGCTCCCTTTTTCTGTTATTCTGCCTTGGGAATACAAACGGAAAAGACTTGCTTCTGCTCCCAGATGCCTTGAAAGAAGCGGTATCCTGCACCTGCTCCGGCTGCGGCATATTCCTGCATTGGAACAAGAATCTCGCCGCTTCCCTGCCGTACATGGCACTGCATTCCTTCCGTTGCAAGTGGCTCTCGCAGGGAAAATGCCAGCGTCTGCATCGGATAGGAAATCCCAACGCCCAACGCCTTTACAAAGCTCTCTTTTAGTGTCCAGAACCGCAAAAAACACAGTTCTGGTGATTCTGACTGTAAAATTTCCTGCTGCTCTGAAGCGGTCAGAACTCGATGCAATACACGTTCCCGCATCGGTCGAATGGTTTCCACGTCTACGCCTAACGGTTTCGAGCCAATGCCACAGAGCACCGCATTTTTGCAGTGGCTGATATTAAACTGAATTTGCGGATGTTCTAACAAAAACGGCTTTCCATGTTTTCCTTCTCCCATGAAATAGGGCTTGAAAATGCCCCGTTTGAATAGCATTTCTTCCAGTAAACCATGTGCAAAGTGGTGCTGTTCAGCTACTTTTGCATTCATCGGCAGCGGCTGTAAAACTACTTCCGGCAAATCAATTTGTTCAGATTCTACAGGATTTGCTGCTGTTGTTTGTACTTGTTGGATCAAGGTTTCAACCCCTTTTTTTCTGCATTTCCTGTTTATCATAGCACATCCATCTGCTTGCTTTCAATTCCTAAAGATGGACGTTTTATTTTCTATGCATGCAAAAAAGTACCTTGTTTCGTAAACAAGGTACTTTTTTCTGTCCATTTTTAAACATGTTGTTTTAAAAGTTCGAGCCGTTCCAGCCCCAGTGCTCTATCTCTGCATACTTCACATAAATCCGGCTTGCATCAATGTGCAGCGTTTCTGCTACAATCTTACAGATTCGAGCGGTCAAATCTGCATAGGCTGCATCCGAAGCCGAACCGAAAATGCTGACTTCTACCATAGCTGCTGGTGCATCGCTGCCCTGAAAATACAAGGTGTACTGCGGTTCAATTCCCACCATCAGCCATGTTTCTGATTTCCCCGGGATGGCAGTGATGGCACTGCCGAATGAGGTTTTCAACAAGGTTTCCTGCTGTTCTGTAACAGCAACATTCGTTTTCAACTGCATAAATGGCATAATTTTTTCCTCCGATTCCACAAAAATTTATCGTTCTCCCAATGGCACATAGGTTCGTTCTAATCCAACCGGACGATATGCCGGACGGATGATTTTATTGGAGTTCGTCAGTTCTTCAATCCGATGTGCCGACCAGCCTGCAATTCTTGCAATCGCAAAAATTGGCGTATACAGTTCCATCGGAATGCCCAGCATCTCATACACAAAGCCGCTGTAAAAATCAACGTTTGCACAAACTCCCTTGTTTGTCTTGCGGCGTTCTAACAGCAGTTCTGTTGCGATTTCCTCCACAGTCTGATACAACTGAAATTCATCATGCATCTGCTTTTCGTTCGAAAGCATCTCTGCAAACTTTTTCAAAATACGTGCTCTTGGGTCAGAAACGGTATAAACTGCATGCCCTAACCCATAAATCAAACCGCTGTGGTCGAAGCCCTCCCGATTCAGCAGTCCGGTCAAATATGACCGAATCGCATCTCGATTGTTCCAGTCTGTTACATGGGCTTTCAAATCTTGGAACATTTCCATGACCTTCAGATTTGCACCGCCGTGCTTTGGCCCTTTTAGCGAACCCAAAGAAGCCGAAATGGCAGAATAGGTGTCCGTCCCCGAAGATGTTACCACATGCATGGTAAAAGTAGAATTGTTTCCGCCGCCGTGTTCTGCATGAAGCACCAACGCCAAATCCAACAGCCGTGCTTCCAGCTGCGTATATTTGCCATCTGGCCGCATCATGGTCAGCAGGTTTTCCGCAATGGTTTTATCTGGCTTTGGCTTCCGCAATACCATGCTGCTGCCCTTGTGGAAGTACTGTGTCATCTGGTAGTTATACACTGCCAGCGATGGGAAACGGGCAATCAGTTCCAGACACTGCCGCATAACATTCGGAATGCTGATGTCATCCGGTTTCGGGTCGGTGGAATGCAGTGCCAGCACACACTTTTCCATGCCGTTCATGATGTTATCGCTCGGCATCCGCATGATAACGCTGCTTTTAAAATGTGCCGGCAAGTTCTGATAATCTGCCAACAGTTCGTGAAAGGATTTTAACTCGTCTGCTTTCGGCAGTTCTCCAGTCAATAGCAAATAAATGATTTCTTCAAATCCAAAACGGTTCTGCTGAATGAATCCGTTCACCAAATCCGAAATGGAATAGCCCCGATAGAATAATTCCCCTTCTGCTGGTACTTGCACGCCGTTTTCCAACTTGGTTGCCTGTACCTTGCTAA
>ENA-ORNR01001699-ORNR01001699.1-human-gut-metagenome-genome-assembly--contig:-NODE-1699-length-19415-cov-5.743079_pt1 | contig 19415 bp, 17 predicted proteins | sample MGYA00242114_ERZ509020 | MGnify/ENA primary metagenome ERZ509020 (study PRJEB26280, sample SAMEA2338758) | human gut metagenome | biome: human gut; feature: human-associated habitat; material: faeces...
CGTTTAACTTGATTTATGAGAATTTATTGGCGGCATTGTACGGTGTTGCCTTAAAACAATACAAGGGTGCGATTTTAAATTCATATCAAAATCACTTGCAACTGAAACATTCGGAGAATTTCTATGCGTCATTTTATTTCGCATACCATTTACAAATGAATGATTTCCTTTCCACATACCATCACATTCCGTATCGTCAGATTCTTCAATGTATGCGTGTATTATCCTTGCCTTATCCTCAAAACCTTTGCAAAAACGCTCTTGAGGATTAAAAATCTTTTTATAATATACTTTGTCCGCTGAAATATTAATATCAAAATATAGACGATATAATTGAGCAAGCATATCCCAAGAGCTTGATGTCCTGAACATAGCATTTTCAAGATAATAAAAAGCAAGCATTTCTTCTTCAGATATTTCATTACTTATTATGTTAAAATTATTTTGCAAAGCATCCGAATATGAATATTCAATAGCTTTTTTAAAAGAATAATGTATCTTCTGATTTATGTCTATCAAAGTATCATATATCGTCTTATACTGCAATGATTTAGCAATGGGAAAATCTTCACCTTTAGCCGAAAAAACTCCAAATATAAATTTATTATCACCACAAAACAATGTAAATCTATTTCTATTATACTTAACTGCGGACAATGTTTCCAACAAATATTTGATTTCAGTTTCAGCTGACATAACAATTCTCCTTAAATTAATCAGATTAATATTTATTTTCGTTGCTAACTTACTGAAATAATTTCAAAACCAGCATCAATAAGTAACTGTTTATGTTCTTCATCAATCGGTGATGTCTGAGGGTTAGGAATTCCAAGAACAAGTAAATGCTTTGCACGAGAAAATGCTACATACGCTAATCTATTGCTTTCCCTTGCAATTCCACTATCATCTACAAACCAGCTATGCCAATGCGAACCATTATTCTGTGAGTTTTCGCCGCTACTACTTTTAGAATATGCCGACATAAATAATACAGCATCTAAACTCATTCCCTTACAGCTATGAATAGTTTCAATGGCACAATTAAATTCAGCTTGTCTTCCAGAGCCGATATCAATTTGCACTTTTTGCTTTGCACAATTATTTCTGAGTTTTCCTAGTTTCAATGTACCTCGATTCCATTTACTTGCACAATCGGACGTCAAGGCTTTTTGTAAAGCTTTCTTCCACTCTTCCCAAGTAAGGTCAAAATTATTAAGTCCCATACTAGATACAAGTGCATTTTTTATATCATTTATACATCTACGCCAATCTGAACTTTCCATCTCGACCGGTTTATATAAATATGTAATATTTTGATGTTCCGATTCAGAGAAAAAGGCTCTTTGAATTGCTCTTGCTAAACTTTGAGTGCTACGCTGAAAATCCTCAACTGAACACCCATTATAATGCCAATACAAGGCTTTTGCAAATTCTTCAATGGTATTAATGGACTTGCTTACATCTTTTGAGCCGTACATTTTGTTTCTCAAATTATTATTGCGAACTATAATGCGACTGTTTTTTATATTTAACCCATTTACATCAACTAAAGACTCAAATTTTGAAACCACTTGTGATTCTTCGCCTTTTTTATAAATAATTGCGATTAACGGTCTATCTAATTTTTGGGGTTGCGTTGAAGTAATCTTGTCTTTTTTATTCAATACAAACATTGATGATTCGACAATCGGACTACAACTTCTATGATTTTGCGACAATCGCATTTCATCCATTGATAACTCACTTACGAAAGCATTTGTGTCAGAAGGATCAATATTCCTAAACCCATAAATAGATTGGTCTAAATCTCCGATAATATGAATATTGCAACCACGAGAGTTAAGACATTTTAGGATTTGCAATTCAACAAATGACAAATCTTGACACTCATCTATAAATATCACAGGAAACCTTTTAGCAATATATGTTGCTATATGCTCTTCTTTAATTAATAGATTTAGAGAAAGATATTCCACATCTTCATAAAGTATAAAACCTGCTTGCCAAAATGCTATTTTTTTCTCGCGCAGTTCCTTTTTCTTGTATTTTTCGCTAGCTATTACCGAGTCAAGCGTATCTTGTCCATCTCGTTGATGACCAAGATAGATATACTTCTTTGTTTTTAAATCATAATAATATTCATTTGCTTTTAATTTACCTAAAGAGCCATATGGATATTTTGTTTCAAATGAATGTAAAAAACCACTTGAACAGTCTGAATCAATTAACCTAACACTGTTGTCTAATGTTTCTTTATTTGTGTAGCCTGTTAAAAAGCTTAAAAATGGATTGGCAACATATCCGTGCAACCAACTTGTAAATGTACCTATAAAATGAGGATAATCTATTTGATGTCCAAGATACTCTACAGTCCGGCTTCTAATTTCATCTTCTGCTGAATTAGTAAAAGTTAATATAGCAATTCCAGAATTAGGTTCATCCCATTTTTTTATTTCGATTGCACCTTTTAAACCTATTACCTCTGTTTTGCCACTTCCAGGGCAGGCGTTTAAATACACATTAGCCTTAATATCCGAGTAAATATAATCAATTTGTTCTTCTGAAAGACAATCAAATATACATTTATTTGTTTCTTTGCTCTTGTTTGCAAGTACCCCATTACATATTCCCGTTGTTTGAGGAATATCACAAAAACCACAAATTTGCTCTAACAAAGCTTTTCTTCTAGCCATTATTTTCCTCCAACCCCAAGACAAAATCAATAGCTTTACATATATAATCAGGCACAATAAAACTATCATCTATTTTATCACATAATAATTGTGCAAACAGACCTTTGCCTAGATAAGAGCTATCAATTTGCTTTAAGATAAACAATGCCATTTCAGCGTCATTTATTGAAAATTCATCTTCACGCTTTTCTTTGTCAATCTCATCAATATATTTCTGTGCTTTATCCGCAATATCTCCATTGGTCGTTATTAAATCAAGAATTATTTCAAGCATTATTCTTGCATTGCTGTGACTCTCGATTGCTAAATCATATTCAAACGTTTTTAAATTTGAATATACACGGCAATTATCGGTCATATTTTCAAGTTGTTCCTTTAGATAAATTTGCGGATTTCCACTCAGTAAACAGTTATCTTTAGTAGGTGTAGCTGGTTCCTTTTTTACTACTTCTTCCCCATTATCAGGATTGATAAATTTTTCTTGATTATCAACAGGGTCATTATCAGTTATTACCGCACACTTTACTTTAATATATTTTACCTTTCTAAATTCACCTTCGGCAAATGAATTCTTTTTCTTAAATTCATCCACACGTTCCTTATACGCTGTCTTGGTTTCTCTTTCTTCTTGTTCAGGAATGGATATTCTATATCCACTATACATTTTAATAAAATGTTGAAAATAAATTCCATTCAAATTTATTACAGAAACGCCCGCATCTTCTAATGAAGTCACTCCTAATGACCCTTTGCTTTTTAAATGGATTTCTGCAAGTTTTGGTACAAGTATTGCTTCAGCAATTCCCTCAACAAAAATATTACCTTTTGAAAAAAGCAGCATTGATTTAGTTGCATCAAGCCATCTATTTATAAAATTCTCGCTGTCATTCTCTAATTCGCATTTTGAAATTGGAGTTATTGATATTCCATCTTTACAACGATTAAAGCATATAATTTGATTTATAGGTGTTGCCGCTGCCAAAATTGCAGAATGGGTTGTAATTATAACTTGTATATCGTGTTCCGCTGCCTGCTTACTTAAATATTTAAGCAATTTTATCTGCAACTGTGGGTGTAAATGTGCCTCTAATTCTTCAACAAGTAATATTCTAGGCGATGAATATTTTTCCTTCAACCCCTCAAATTCAGCTAAAATAGTAGCTATGTATATCAAATTATTGTATCCTAAACTGTTTTCACAAAGACTGAAAAAAGCAGTATCTTCTTTTACATCAAGTTCATTTGAAAACAATAACTGAAGCGACTCAACAATGCGTTCATATGACAGCTCATTAAACCTTATGCTGGTACTTTGAGCAAAAACAGAACCCGCTGACTCTTTTAAACTATCATTAATCAATTTATTGGCACGCTCTATATCTGTTTTCTGTTCTATTTTATGATTAAAAGCAGCAACTTCTGTTTCTAATTCCATTTTTTCTTTGTTTTTACGCTTTTCTTTTAACTCATCCGCTGATAAATTAGTTAATAATCTAGAAAGTCTAGAACCACGACCGGCTCTCAAGTATCTGTCAGCATCACGCAATGCCGGTAAATACACGCACTGAATATCATTTAAAGGTTCCCAATCAAATGCGCTATTACTTGAACAACCGCCCCATCTTTTCTGTTTATAATTTCCTCTAACATTAGTGCTATGTAAATATTCAACATTAAGTCTGGCATCAAAATTGTGATTAAGCCACGTTAAATATTCCACTTTCTGTTCATCTGTTAACTCTGAAAAAACACCAACAATGAAAAGTCGGCAAGGCGACGTATTTTCAGCACATCCCGAAGAATTAAAATCTTCTGCAGTTATCCCTTTATGAGAAAATTCCGACTCATTTAAAAGCATACGAATAGCATCAATAACTGTACTCTTTCCACAACCATTTTCTCCGACAAGAAGATTTAACCCTTTGTGCAGATTAATAGTAACAGGTTTTTTAAATAACCGCATATTTTCAATTCTCAATTTAGATAAATGCACAACTATCACCTCAGATATATAATAGCGTAATGTTATATATTTCGTAATTTTATTATATTATATATTATTCTGGGTATCACTTTGAAACAGCAAGCAGCTGTGTAGATTTTAACACAGGTGAGGTGCTACAATGGAAGTATGAAAAAACGGAAAAGAGGAAAAATCATGCATTCCAAGAAGCACAAGTCACAGATGAGCATAATCGAATTTCAGAAAAAATACGATACCGAAGATAAGTGCCGGGAAGAATTGTTCAAAATGCGTTATCCGAAAGGTTTCAAGTGCAGCAAATGCGAATGCACAGAGTATTACTATCTGAAATCAAGAGGAAAGTACCAGTGCAAAAACTGCAAACATCAAAGCTCAGTAACAAGCGGAACAGTAATGGACAGGTCACATTTGAAAATGACAATATGGCTGTGGGCAATTTATCTTTTTTCAAACGATAAGCGTGGTTCTTCAGCCTGCTATATTTCACAGGTTTTGAGGCTTCCATACAAAACCGCTTGGTTTGTACTCCAAAGACTTCGCTATGCAATGGCAGAACGAGAGAACAAGTATATGCTTTCGGGAACTGTAGAGCTTGATGATACTTATGTCGGAACACCGACAAAGGGTAAGAAGCGTGGCAGAGGAACTGAAAAGATGAAAGTCATAGTTGCTCTTTCCAAGGACGCAAACGGCAAGCCGCAATATCTGAAAATGGAGTCTCTTGAAAATCTGAAAGGCATTACTATCGGCAAATATGCCAATAAGCATATTGAGGAAGGTTCCACAATAGAGAGTGATGCCTGCCGAGCTTACCTGAAACCTCTTGCACAGAAATATATGCATATTTACAGCGCTTTTGATGCTGACAGTTCTGAACTGGTTTGGCTTCATACGATGATTTCAAATGCAAAGAGCTTTATTCAGGGGACTTACCATGGGATGGAAAGAAAGCACATTAATCTGTATCTTGCTGAATTTTGTTTCCGCTTTAATCGCAGATGCTTCTACGAAATGCTTTATCAGCGCCTTTTGTTTGCCGCTTTGGCTGCTCCTGTTTGCAGGTATTCTATGCTTGTCAATAATCTTGCTGACTCAAAGTGATACCCAGATTATATTATTATACCACATTATCCCTCATATTTCAACAAAAGTATAGCGGTATCGCCAAAAAACGATACCGCCATAACTATTTATGCAATTTCATCATCTAATACCCCAACCGCCGACATCTCATAAGCATAATCTATCTTCTCTTTCTCCAGTTTTTCAGAAAGATGTACAACCTGCGAGAACAAATCGGAACGAACAGGGAGTATCATCTTCATTTCTCCAAGCACGGAGCGTGCCTGAGCCTTATCCTTGCAGCCGAGGGACTGCAACACATATCGTTCCTCGGCTGTAAGTACGCTGTTCATCATAATCATATTATCAATCCTCCAATCATAATTTCGGCTTTTTCTGCGGCTTTGGCTTATCAATTTCGGGTGTTTCTTCCGCAGGAGCGTTTTTTTCTGTGAATTTTTCTTCATAAGCATTTGCCATATTATCAAGGCTTTCGCCGCCCTTTACCATATCACAGGCTTCTCGGATAATTTCGGGCGGTATATTCAGCTCCAGAGCCTTATCTGAAACAGCTTCAAGCTCCGCCGCATTATCGGATATACCCTGCAAGGTCTGAGGGAGCGTATCAAGAAAACGGTTCTGCTGAATTTCAAGCGGTATAAAATCTTTCAACGGCTTAAATCCTACGCTGTCAACGTAATACGCTGTATCATCAAGCACTACCACATCGGAAACACTTAACGAGTGTCCTTTGAAATCTTCGGGACGTTCCTGATTGAAAACATAGAACGCTGACTCCAGCTTTTCGCCTGTGCTTTTGCCGCTTAACATTGAAACGTCAGCTTCGTACATCTTGTCATAGGTCTTGAAATCAGGCTTTATACCTGCCTTTAACAGCCTTTCATAAGGTTCAAACCTTACGTCACGGGTTTCGTCAACTCGTCTTATCTGATAGATTTCAAAGGTCTTGACAGGTGCTTCAAGTTTCGGAGCGTTAATGAGATTTGCAAGCTTGCTGTTGCATTTCTCATAATCTCCCTTTGCCATAACCTTTCCCACCGCATAGGTATCATCACTGTTTTTCACATACTCCTGCAAGATGTGCGTATCAGGCGATTTCTTATCAGGGTTCGGGGTAATGCGATAGGTTACGGCAGGAAGCTCCTTTGTCTGATTTCTGTAAATCTCCGCCGATTTCTCATCAAGGGTCTGCGGGTGAACAAACTCACATTTAACGGTACTTTGCTTGCTTTTATAAATATCAAGCAAAGCCTTTTTAGCTTCCGCAACAGTAGCAATACCAGACTTTGCAACTGTCACAAGTCCGTCTGCACTTATTGTCGCTACCGCAAATTTACAGTCAGAGGTCTGACGGACAGCATAATACTCAACAGGCTTCGGCTTTATCCCTGCTTCTTGTTTCCGCCTCTCCAGCTTGTCCTTTGCCGCCTTGTATGCTTCGCTGTTTTCCTTTGAATAGGTCTTTTCGGTCAGCAAGTCATAGTCCTTTTTTGAAATGTCAATCTGCCCTGTTCTTCCCTCTGTATCCACATAGGAACAATTTATCTGAGTAACCTTTGCATAAAAGTCCTTTGGACTTAATTCTGAAAATTTCTGCTCACGGTCATAGTCGGCATTGTCAAGCCAGCCTATACCGTCAACAAAGTATTCATTCACTGACGAATCGTAGTATTTCGTTTCAGGAATACCACGATGATCGTCACGAAGTTCTACACGTTCAACAGGCAACAGGAATTTATCCTTGCAAACGTCAGGCAATTCAGGCTGACTGACAGACTTTTCAAGTGCCTTTATCTGTGCTTGTGCTTCCGTGATGAAACCGTCCAGCACAACAGGGTGCGTATGAAATACGGGAGGATACCTGTTTTCGGGAATATCGAAGCTCTTTGCCCATTCCTTGTTCTTTTCAGAAATCCGTCCGTCATAATCGTGACGGACAATATATTCCGCAAGGGTTCTGCTTACCTTTTCCGCACCGTGTTCCTCAATAACCGTTGCAGCCGCCTGTTTCAAGTTATATCGGTACAACTCATAATTGCTATCTGAAATCGTCTTGTCAATATCAGCCGCTATGTTCACAGGCTTTTGGGGTGCAGGCTTTGGAACAGGAGCTTTGTCCGCAAGCGACTCGGCGGTCTGTTCCTTGCTCTTTGAATAGCTTTCCTTGACCTTTGCAACAGCCGCTTCATATTTCGCCTTATCAGCCTTGTTAATGGTAATTGCGGTAACAGTGCCTTTTTTAAGACCACTGAATTTCACACCGTCCTCGTCAAGCTGTTTTGCAATGTTCAGAGCGTGACGGGTTTTGAGTTTTGTAATATATTCAAGCTGACCCTTTTCACCAAGTTCCTTGTATGGTGTGTTTCCGATAACATTCGGATTTTTACTTACAGGTTCGGCTGTTCTGTCAACATTGCCACGCTGAGATTTTTCAAATTCAAGCTGTGCCGTGTACTGAAATTCAGACAAATACAGCTTTGCTGTTTCGGGAGCGTTTTCAATATCTTCTCGGCTTTCAGCACGAACACCGTCAACATATACATCCAAATCCTTATCCCACATTTCAAGGGCGATTTCCCTTGAAACAGGTATCAGCTCGCTGTTCTGCTCACGGATAACATCGGGATTCGGCTCTTTTTCGATACCGAAATATCCCTCAAAATTTTCAATTTCGGAGCGTGACTCTGCCATTCCCTCCGTATTATCGGGATAAAGAAGATATACCGCTTCACCTCTGTCATAGGCTTCAAGAGCAGCTTCCTTTGTGTCAATCGGCGTCATATATGTAAAATCATAGCCGTAGCTGTCACGCTGTCTTTGAATTTCTTCCATATCCGTTACAAGCTGTACCGTATCGGATATATTTTCGTGATTACCTGCAAAATCAAGAATTTTGTCGGTATCCTCCTTTGAGAAATTCACACCTCTGTCGGCACAATCTTCAATAAGAAACTCCGCTTTCTGAATATTGTTCAGCTCTGTATCAGCCAACTTTTCGTCCATTGTGAGATTGCGTTTCTGCAATTTCAGCAGTTCCGATTCAATTTCGGAAGAAATCTTCTTCGCCGCTTCCTGTATTTCCTGTAACGCACTTTTAAGCTGTTCAAGCTGTTTTCCGTCACTCCAAGAAGCTATGTACGGGAAAGAATATTCCGAGGTGTCAATGCCGAACCTTTCCGCTACCATAAAGGCAACAGATTCAGCCTGAACCTCTTTTTCATTTCGGGGAGATTTGTTCGTTACAATATCCTTTGCAGGGTCGTGCAAAAGATTATGTGCGGCTTCGTGAAAGGCGGTTTTCAAGGTCTGTGCGTCGCTCATACCGCTTTTGATTACAATTTCATTGTTAGTGGCACTGTAATATCCCTTTGCACCTCCCTTGATGTCCTTAAACTCAATGTCAATGCCAGTAACCTTTTTGAGAGCCGCAAAGACAGCTTCTTTTCTTGCACTGTCTATATCCCCTGTCAGTTCAGTAACAGGGTCGGGAAGCTCCTTGCCGCTTGTCTGCGAAACATCGAACACATAGACTTTCTTGAACGCAAGTCCTGTCATCGGCTTTTCAACCGTTTCCATTTTCTCTGTTCCGTCGGGGTTATATAACTGATTGCCGAACTCGTCAACGGCGGGACGTTCCGTTTCAAGCACCTGATTTGTTTTGTATGCAACAGGTGCAAGAATTTCAATGCCCGTCTGACCTCGTTCAACTTGTCTGCCAAGCTGTTTCCACTTACCGTATGCCGCTACAAGAGTAGCGTCGGGACGCTGTAAATTTATAAGGAGCGTATTTCGTGCGGAATAATCGGTAAACTTTGAAGCAAATTTCAGATATTCCTTGTACTTGTCGGATTGAAATACCGCTTTGACGCCCTCGTCGATACGCTTTATAATTTCGTCCATTTCCGCCTGTTTCTGTGCGTTGTAGGCGGCTCTTTCTTCGGGGGTGTATTCTTTTCTTGTGTATGCCATAGTTATACCTCCAATCATCGTTTCATTTTGTTATACACAGGCTTCGGAGTGTTATTCTGAGGAACAGACGGAGTCTGCGGCTTCGGATTTACCTTGTCCGCCGTATATGCGGAAACAGGCATAGCAACTACCACACTTGCGGCTTGCACAGGCTCGTTCTCTGTCGGAATATCCGAAACGGGAACAGGCTCGTCATCCTGCTTGTCGGTACTGAGCTGTGCATTTACATATTCAAGCCGCTTCAATTTCTCCGCAAGCTCCGCCGAACGTTCAAAAGGCTTTGCAACATTCGCCTTTGCTTCTTCAAGGTCACTTTTCGCCTTGTCAAGATTAGCGGAAAGCTGCTGAATTTTCTGATTTATCTGAATGCCTGCAAGATTTTCGATACGGCGTACATTGCCCATGTTATTTCCAAGTGATACCTCGGAGGTGTATTTCAGATTGCCCTGCAATACAGCAACACAAGGAGTACCGCTGTTGAAGAAATTGCTATTGGCAGGATTTTTCTCAATGGAAACGTCAAAGCCGAAATACTTGCCCAAATTTACACTTTCTCCTGTAGTTGAGCATTTTATGATTGCTTTTTCAATCTCCTCGCCCACCTTGGCTCTTTCATCAAAAGTCTTTCCGTCAATTTCCATTTTAAACTCTGCATTGTCGGGGTGCTGTTCTTGGATAGCCTTTAAATCCCCGCTTGCCTTCTGAAGCAAATCCGCATAATTGTCAATAGTCTGCGGCAGCTTACGTTCCGCAAGCTCCTGCATTGAAAACACCATTTTCTTATGCTCTGCTTCAAGGTTTTTCAGATTTGCAACATCATTGTCAAGCTGAATTTTCTCCTTAATCATAGGATTTCCCGAAGCTATTGCCTGCATTTGCGAATATGTAAGCACCATTTCGTCCACATCCTCGGAAACACGCACAGGGTCTTTTGACGTCATAATCTGATTGATAAACTTTGCCTTGTTGGTGATAATACCCATCATATATGCGTCAAAGGTTTCCTCTGTCAGATAGTGATAAATACCAACCTCGTCAAAGCTATTGCCCTGCCTTATACCTCGTCCGTCCTGCTGTGTAAGGTCGGCAGGCTTCCACGGAATATCTAAATGGTGAATAGCACAAATCCTGTCCTGAACGTTAGCACCTGTTCCCAGCTTTGAGGTCGAAGCGATTATAAAACGCTTTTCACCCTTTCGGAGCTGTTCAAACATTTCAGCTCTCGCTTTATCTGTCTGTGCGTCACCAGCAAAGCAGATTTCCTCTTTCGGAATACCACGCTTCACAAGGTCAGCCTTGATTGCTTCATATACCGAGAAATGCTCCGAATCCTCGTTGATTGCAATATCGCAGAATACAATCTGGACGCCTTTTTGCTCCATAGTTTCACGGTAGTTCTGTTCAAGGTTGTCAAGCAGCTTCATAACCTTGCTATCGGGAGTAGGCTCTGCTTCTTTGAAAATACAGCGTGAATCAAGTCCCAAAAGCCTTGCTTCGTGCGTTATTTTTGGCATATTATCAACGGACGGGTCAATATTGCCGTTGTGGATAGCTTCGGAACGTGCCGCAAGCTCTTTCATATATGCCTTTTGTCTGTCATCGGGTTTTGCAGTAACAACAATCGGCTCTCCTGTTTTCAGCTTCGGCACAGGGAGCTTAATCATATCGGGTGTCTGAATATCCGCAAATTCCTTATACATCTGCATAAGCTCAGGGATATTCACAAACTTGCTGAAACGGTTCTTCATCTGAAAGCCGTTGCCCGCAGGCTTGATTTCAAGCTGTGATACCACCTCACCGAATGTACTCGCCCAATCGTCAAAGGTCTGGAGTCCTGCATTTTTAAGCAAATCAGGGCGGAGGTATCTCTGCATAACGTAAAACTCTACCATTGAATTGCTGACGGGCGTGCCGTAAGCAACACCTTAGCAACGATTATTTGGTAATGTTTGGACGGTTGGTTTTACAGCAATAAAACTGAAAGGACAGATACAAATGATTGATGCGATGTACAATTACAGACAGGGCGATATTCACTCCGCTGAGTTTTCAGACGATTTCAACAAGCTCTGTATCCCCTTTGAAGATTCGCTGAGTGAGGAGCAGATTGATGTGTTTCACAAGCTCCTCGACTGCGTGAGCGATACCGCCGCCGCTGAGATGAGAGCTGCCTACAAGGTCGGCTTCAAGGACGGTGCGACTATGATGCAGGAGATTCAGGACTGATACAATCACAGCATAAGGAAAGGGCTATGTCCTCCGTGACCGTGTACGGAAGGCATAGCCCTGATTTTTTCTTTTCAGATGCTTATTCAGTTTTCGTCTGCAAGGTTCACTATCTTCTTGTCCTGTTTCTCCGCATAGCGTATTGTGGCATAAGCTCCTCCGCTTTTATGCTGTATACAGCATACCACAAGGTCTGCTCGGTCGATCATACTGCGGTTGCGTACTTGGATAGCAGACTTTGGGTGAGCTTCGGACGATTCGGCACACACCTCGACTTCATCATAATAGTCAAGGTACTCCTTTTCGTTGTCACGGTACTCTGCTTTCATATACGGCAGGACAAGTGTGAAGTGGGTATTGCCGTACCCATTACTTCGGATAGCTCGCTTAATGGCAGCAGAAGCAAGCAAGTCAAATTCTCCGTCCCGTCCAATCAGGAAGTCAACATACTCCTTCTGCGTTATCAGATCATGCAGGAGCCTGTCAAGGCGGTCACTGATCTCCGTTCCGCGCTCGATGTACCTATGCCCGAAAAAGCAAACTGTGTAAATGTTCATCATCGCTATGCACCTCACATTGTCCCATGTCGATTTCAAAACGGTATCTCTATCAATTATACCTAATTATTGTTGTTAAGTCAATACAAATTGAAACAATGTATAGGCAGATTTCAGCTTGCGTATATTATAATTATATGTAGGTGGTGATACGAATGATTGATGCAGACTTCATATCGGACCGGATAGCAAAGCTGAGGACGGAGAAGAATATATCCGCACGGGATATGAGCCTGAGCTTAGGTCAAAGTCAAAGCTATATCAACAATATCGAAAACAAGAAGGCTCTGCCCTCAATGCAGATGTTCCTCTATATCTGCGAGTTCCTCGGTGTTGAGCCAAAGGACTTCTTTGAGGAAGATGTTACAAGCCCCAGTATCTTGAATGAAGCTGTCGCAACATTCAAGTCCCTGTCCCCGAAACAGCTTGAAATGCTGATAGCGATTGCAAAAGAAATGAAGTAAGGCGGTTCTACGGAGCCGCCTTTTCGTTTTACCCGTAAAATCCCCAGTGAAATATATAGATTTTTCACTGTCGAATCATTGACTATTTGTGCAGATTGTGCTATAATATAATGGATAATACCTCGCTATAAGCGTAGGTTTAAGAGGTGTAATACTATGGCTGAAAAGAATACTGCCAATATTGGCTTTGAAAAGCAGATCTGGGACGCTGCCTGCGTGTTGTGGGGGCATATTCCTGCTGCTGAATACAGAAAAGTTATCGTAGGACTTATCTTCCTGCGTTACATATCAAGCGCTTTTGAGAAGCGTTATAACGAGCTTGTGGCTGAGGGTGACGGCTTCGAGGACGAGCCTGACGCATACCTTATGGACAATATCTTCTTCGTGCCTGAAAAAGCTCGGTGGTCGGTGGTGTCCGCTGCGGCTCACACTCCTGAGATCGGCTCTGTGATCGACGATGCTATGAGAGCTATTGAAGAAGAAAACAAGACCTTGAAGAATGTCCTGCCGAAAAACTACGCAAGCCCTGACTTGGACAAGCGTGTTCTCGGTGATGTTGTCGATCTGTTTACCAATATGGATATGACCGACACGGAGGACAGCAAGGATTTGCTCGGTCGCACCTATGAATACTGTATCGCTCAGTTTGCCGCATACGAAGGTGTAAAGGGCGGTGAGTTCTATACTCCGTCAAGTGTTGTTCGCACACTGGTTGAGATACTGCGCCCGTTTGAGAACTGCCGTGTTTACGATCCGTGCTGCGGTTCGGGCGGTATGTTCGTACAGAGCGCAAAATTCATTCAGGCTCACAGCGGTAACAGGGGCAATATCTCTGTTTACGGGCAGGAGTCCAATGCTGACACATGGAAAATGGCTAAAATGAATATGGCTATCCGTGGAATTGATGCGGATTTCGGACAGTATCATGCTGATACGTTCTTCAATGACCTGCACAAGACCTTGAAAGCCGACTTTATTATGGCAAATCCGCCGTTCAACCTCTCCAACTGGGGGCAGGATAAGCTCAAAGATGATATTCGTTGGAAATACGGTGTGCCGCCTGCCGGAAACGCTAACTATGCGTGGATTCAGCACATGATACACCACCTCGCACCGAACGGCAAGATCGGTCTGGTGCTTGCGAACGGTGCGCTGTCTACGCAGTCCGGCGGCGAGGGCGATATTCGTAAAAATATCATTGAAGCCGACTTGGTCGAGGGTATCGTTGCGATGCCGACACAGCTTTTCTACTCCGTCACTATCCCTGTTACGCTGTGGTTCATCACAAAAGGCAAGAAGCAGAAAGGCAAAACGCTGTTCATTGATGCCCGTAAAATGGGCTATATGGTTGACCGCAAGCACCGTGACTTCACGGACGAGGACATTCAGAAGCTCGCTGACACGTTCAAGGCATTTCAGGACGGCACATTAGAGGAAGTCAAGGGATTCTGTGCGGTGGCTGATATTCAGGCTATCGCTGCGCAGGACTACATTCTCACGCCCGGACGCTATGTCGGCATTGAGGAGCAGGAAGATGACGGCGAGCCGTTCGATGAGAAGATGAAGCGCCTGACTTCGGAGCTGTCGGATATGTTCAAGAAGTCCCATGAGCTTGAAAACGAGATCAGGGAGAAGCTGGGGGCGATTGGGTATGACATTTGAAACAGTTAGGCTCGGTGATGTTGTCCTATTCAATCCTCGTGAAAGCATTAAAAAGGGCGTAATAGCAAAGAAAATTGATATGTCCGTTCTCCAGCCTTTCACAAGAGATGTTCCGTCTTATGAGCTTTTAGAATACAAGGGCGGTACAAAATTCAGGAATGGCGATACGATTATGGCAAGAATAACTCCTTGCCTTGAAAATGGAAAAACCGCCAAAGTTAATGTCTTAGAGAAAAATAACATCTTTGTTACTCTTTCTCACCCCAAATATACCAAGCCTCAAAAAGGCAACAAGACGGATCGCAAGGATGCCAAGTGGATCTGTGATCTATATATGTGTGGAATGGTAAAACCTTCCTTTATTCCACCTGCTGACATCCGTCAATTAAGAGATTTAGTAAGATACCGTTTCAAACTCACTTGTATGATTACCGGTGAGAAGAACCGTGCTCATAACTGTCTTACTGTATCAAACTTAAAATTGGATGATGTCTTTTCTGATATATTTGGCAAATCATCTCGTTCCATTACGGAACAGATCTTACAACACCCGGGGGAAGTTTTTGATGTAGCACCTTTTGTGGATAGCAGATGCAAAACTCCTATCGAGGAAATACAGGCTGCTGTTGATGGTGCCATCTCTCACGAACAGGCTGTAAAACTTAGACAGTGCCTTAAACACATCGATGAATTAGAAATGCACAAAGCAGAAATAGAACGGGAAATCTTTCGTCTCAGCCAAAAGTACGAAAGTGTCCTTGATCTTATTCGAACCATACCAGGATTCGATAAAAATCCATTGACTGCTATCCAGGTGCTTTCTGAAATCGGGGCGGATATGTCTGTCTTCCCCACTGCCAAAAACCTCGTTTCATGGGCAGGATGCTGTCCCCGTAACGACCAGAGCAGTCGCAAGATCAAGTCCACTAGGATTTCCCGTGCTGGTTCTTATTTTAAACCAGTTTTGGTGCAAATTGCAAATGCTTTGATCAAATCGAAGAAACATCCTGAATTTACCACACGATATCGTCGTATAAAAGCACGCCGTGGTCACAAGAAAGCTATCATTGCCATCTGTCGTATGATCCTGACCGCTATCTGGCACATACTCACAGATTTAAAGCCATATACACCTGAAGGCTTTCTTGAATCGCGACCTGTGAATGAGTCAAAAATATTGACTACTTCACAGGCACTTAATCTGATGAAGCAACGAGGCTACATTATCAAAGATGATGCTGTTCCTGTCACCTGATCAGGTGTTGTGTATATATTCAATTTTAAAAACCGGCTGCTTAGGCGGTTTGTTTACTATGCCCTTTATTTTTAGGCTGTCTTCTACTTATTTGTTTCAAACTTCATGACTTCCAGGCTCTTTGGCTTCACATTTTTGTCCAAGGTAATGGTCTCGCCTGCCAAATCCTCTCTATCAGCAGCTGTGATTGTGACTATCGCCCTGCCACTCTGAAAAGATATTTCCAGCTCATACAAAAGACCTTCGGAATTATTATCCTGCTGTACTGCATTAAGTATTCCATCGGCATAATCTCCACTAAATTCAACTGACAATACATTGTCAATTAGGAGGTGTCCGCTATAAGAACCCTCCTCCACCATATTGATTGTCAAATAGCTCTCATCACTATCGCTGAAGTAATCTCCTGTAATGAAACCGGTTCCGTCAGCAGCAACATCCGGCATAGTGACTGAAACGTCTGTCGGCAATGCATCATTAACCGTTGTCAGCATCTGCTTTACTGAACTGATTCCTTCAGTATTGACATCGTTCTTTGCAATAATTTCCAAAATCCATGGGAATATATCATACAGATATGGTGAAACCGTATTCTCCATGTCATCACTGCTTCCAAATTCAAATACACCTTGAAGTGTGGATGCCGCCAGATATCCATTTTCCATATATGTCTTAACTGTGTCTGCAAAGTCGGTCAACTGTTCGACAGGAAAAGAAACTTCAGTATCAACCTTACCATTGTCTGCAAGATAGACCGTTATGCTGCCAGCATCAACAGGTTCTTCACTTCCAGAAAAAGAGTTCGGCAACATAGAATCAACTCCAAATACTTTATAGGACATAGTGACAGCATGCGGCATGGTCTCCACACGGTATCTCATCAAATAGACTGCTCCATCGAGCGGAAGCACATAATAGCACTGTTTCTGCTCCAATGTAAGACATTCTGATGGTTCCATATAGAACAAATCATAATCCTCTGTGTCATCGTCATTTACCGTATGCCAGATTTCCTTCTGATCAGCCCACAGACTAAGCTCAACGTATTCGCCTTTATCATCCTTAAGCCGTCTCATATACAAATCGGCATTATTATCCTCCTTAAAGGCGGAATAATGAAATACATCAAAGACACTGATTCCCTCATATATCAACTCATACTCTGCCGTCAGAACCGGTTCAGATTCTGCTGGTGATTCCAATTCTTCAGTAGATGCATCAGCTACAGTTGTCACCTCATCAGAAGCTATCTCCACAGAGTTCTCCTCTACGGATGTGGTTTCTGTAGATTCTTCTACTATTGACTCTCTTTGTGATTCTCCCACGGTATCCAACGACTTTCCTGCCGTCCGCTTTCCGATTCTCCAGGACAACATCACTATGCAGATAACTATCAGTCCAACTGCTGCCATCAATACCTTTTTATTTTTCTGAAAGAAATTATTAGAATTCATATCATTTTCCTCCTGTGAAAAAAAGATAACAACTCTAAATATATTTTTTCGGTTTCATTTATATAGAAACAAGGCTTTTGAGTTAAATTTATTCGAATTTTGCAGGACACTCCAACAAACAAATTCCACACCCGTCACAATTTTGACTTACAATCGGGGTTGGATATGGTAAAATATCATCGTTTATTTGCAGCTTACCTTGAGGGCAAAGTTCTACACAAGCCAAACAACCTATACATTCATTTGCCTTAACAACATCATCTACTGTTTCAAAATCGTTATCATTATATTCCGTCATTAATACACACCTCCATTTTTATTGTGAATCTATATTATAACTCAATAACAATTTATAGGCACTAACTTTTTTAATAATTTTCTCCAAAAAAAACACAAACACCCTAAGCATTGCAAATATACTCCCACACGGCTGTCAAATCATCCAATACTGCCTCCGCCTTCTGTGCCATCTCATCATCCGGCGCAAGCATATCCGGAACCATTACCGGGTGCATCCCTGCCGCAAAGGCTGCCCTTATACCATTATATGAATCCTCTATGACGTATGCCTCACCCGGCTCATAGCCCAGCTCATCACATGCACGCAGGAATATATCCGGCTCAGGCTTGCTCCTTGATACCATATCGCCGCCGACAATCACATCGAAATATTGTGCCAGGTCAGCCTCCTCTATCTGCCTGACAACCAATGCAGTCCTCGTCGAAGAAGCTATCGCTACCTTGTAATTGTTGGTTTTAAGGTTCTGTAAAAGCTCCCTCACGCCTTTTTTGAGCGGAAGCCTTCCACCGTCATACTTTTCGTGATAATTTTTCGACTGCTCATCCTTGTACTTATCATAAGGGAAATCCGCACCGTAATAGTCAAGAAAAATCCGCTTGGAGCTTGCAGCATTGACACCTATGCATTTCATATACGGAATGTCAAGATTCTCAAAGCCATACTTTTGAGAAAGCTCCTTCCAGCCATTGTACACAGCCTGCTCAGAATCAAATATCACTCCGTCCATGTCGAATATTACGGTTTTATTCTGCTTATTTGTTAACAATTTTATCTGTCGCCTCCTTAAACTTGAAGTTGTCAATAGCGTTTAACAGAATTAAGATTCTTTTTATTCCTTTATTCTGCCTTATTAAGATGCCACAAATCAAGAATACTTCTCAATTTGTGGCACTAATTCATTAAACAAAATGTGCTATAATCGAATGTCTTTCTTCAACTATATTAAACCTAAATGTTTTTCAACACAAGTTAATGTACTCTCAACTGTACTATCCACAGTTCTCTCTATCCAAAAGAAAGAACTGCTTTTAATCTCCTCTATGCGATTTACATTGAGTTCATATAAGGTAATATTCACAGTTTGTTTGGCTTTTTCTATATCAGTCGCTGAATTTAAGTACTGAAAAAATCCCTGATGATCTGGTCGATTACCATATTCATCAACAAGATTAGATGGGTCTTTTATGAGAAAAACAACTCTCGCTGGTTCAGAAAAAGCGAGTGCCTGAGCAACTGTAAGATGACAATCGCACAAAACTTTCTTATTTTCTGATAAACGAATCAAATCAAGAAGAACAAACTCTAACTGTTCACGAGTATTATTCAACAGCCAATTCTTATATTCTTCAACTGTTCTTCCAAAAAATTCATCTGCACTGTTAAAATACGTATTCATCGCAGGCTGAAATAATGGGTTCGACATTTTTTTGTGCTCGTCGAATCTCTCATCAACATCAAATAGTTCAAATCCATACTTTTCCGCCAACGCACGTGAAACGGTTGTCTTTCCTCCACAAGGTGTTCCCGTTATAAAATAAACATTTTTTAAGTACTCTTTGATTACATTATCTTGAAATATCATTGCACAATCTCCTTTATTAAATAGTTTTTCGGGTTCTGCCTATACATAAAACTATTTAACATAGTTCTATGAACTCAGATATTTCTTAATTTTAAGAACATCATCATATTCATTTCACCTCCACAACTTTCGATTGAACAAAATCGCTGCGCGATGGCCTGCCAAGGCTGTGGCGCAGTTTTATT
>ENA-ORNR01001705-ORNR01001705.1-human-gut-metagenome-genome-assembly--contig:-NODE-1705-length-19362-cov-7.196561_pt1 | contig 19362 bp, 16 predicted proteins | sample MGYA00242114_ERZ509020 | MGnify/ENA primary metagenome ERZ509020 (study PRJEB26280, sample SAMEA2338758) | human gut metagenome | biome: human gut; feature: human-associated habitat; material: faeces...
GCAGCTCCTCGCGGGAATAGGCCTTTTCCGGCTGCTTCATCATATAGCTGAGCAGTCGCAGCTCGGTCTGGGTGAGCGACACTGGCGCAGTCCCATAAAAGATGGCGTTTTCCGTGGCGGAATAGCGGATATCCCCGTAATGAAGCTCGTCCTCCGCCGCCGCCGTTTTTCCTCGGTCCATCTCCACACGGCGCAGCAGCGCCTTCACCTTCATCAGAAGAATGGTCGGGCGAAAGGGCTTGGTGAGATAATCGTCGCTGCCCTGACTGATGCCCATGACGTAGTCCAGCTCGCTGTCTTTGGCCGTAAGCAGGATGATGGGAATATCGGAAACAGCGCGAAGCTCCCGGCACACGGTAAGGCCGTCCGTGCCGGGCATCATGATATCCAGTATCACCAGCTCCGCCGGCTCCTGACGGAATGCCTCCAGCAGCGCGTCACCGCTTTCAAAGGAGCGCACAGTATAGCCGTCGCTTGCCAAAAAACTATGGAGCAGCTCCCGTATGCTCTTTTCATCGTCCGCCAAATAGATGGAATGTCCCATGCGTCCTCCTTGAAAGCAGCGCCAAATGCTGCGCGTGAGCGCAGCATCGGCATCGTATTTAGTTAATCATATCAGAAAACCTCTTTGCCGTCAAAGGGGGCAGCTGCCGCTTTCACAGCCGGTATCGCCCCAAATGGTATCGTACAGCTTGCACAGCTGGTTATCAAGCTCTACCAGACGGTTATAGTCGGCGATCAGCTCGTCCTTTTCCGCGTCGGACAGGAAGCTCAGGCTGCGGATAAAGGTGGCCTCATCATAGTTGTCGAAGTCATAGTCATCCGGCAGATTGAAGTACGCTTCATCTACCTTGTCCCACAGATCGGCGTTCTTCTCGCAGAGGCGGTCATACTCCTGCTCCAGGGTGTCGATCTCATCCAGTACCTTGGGGTCGGCCTTTTCCAGCGCCTTCTCGTAAAGCGGCATATTGTCGCAGTCGGGCAGCTGAGCGTACAGTGCCTCCATCTCAGCGTCAAGGCCGTTCAGCTCCTTGATATCTGCCAGAAGCGTTTCCTTCTCCGCTTCCGTCAGAGCGTTGGCGCTGCGGATAAACGCTGCCTCGTCAAAGTTTGTGAAGTCGTAGTCGTCGGGCAGGGCGTTGCAGATTTCGTCCAGCTTTTCCCACAGCGCCGCGTTTCTCTGGAAGATGGCGTCGCTCTTCTCTTCCACCGCCTCGATCTGCTCCCAGATGGCGTCCTCATTCTCGGTGGCAATGGCAGTTGTCTGCCCTGCCGTGTCAGGCGCAGCCGCCAAAGCTGCGGTCGATGCGCCGATGGCCGATACCATCAATGCCAGTGCCAGCGCAAGGCTCCAAATCGTTTTCTTTTTCATAGTATGTTACTCTCCTTTTTTATTGTTTGGTTGTGTATCAACCATGTCTGTAGCATACCAGAGATCATCTTGGATTTCCCCCGCGAAAGTGCGGAAAAAGTGTCACAGATTTGTCACAGCATCCGTGCTGCAGGCAAGAAGGTACCCTCTTTTCCATAGAATGCTCGAAAAGTGGGTTTCATTCAGTTTACACTTGCGGATAAAATCGGTATAATTACATACAAGCTAAAACCGTTATAGACAAAGAAGTCTGTTGAAGCGCATCGGAGGTACGCATTATGCCAAAACCGAAATGGAATGATGCCGGGGTCAAAAGTATAGGAAATTTCTGAAAATGGAATAAGCAGCCAACCTTACCACCCCCAAATCTATTGTGTTATAATGGTTATAGATTTGAAGGGTGGTAAGGTTTATGTCATTTAAAGTAAACAGCAGCCAGCAAATATCTTTCAATGACAGTGTATTTTCACTTACTGCTCGCGAAAAAAAGGCACTTGATAATTCATGGGCGAAAATATTTGCGGATGAGATTTTTCCCAATATTGATGAAGAAAGATTTTCTGTTTTATACAGCAGTAAAGCTTCCCGCCCGAATGCGCCCGTGAATGTGATAATTGGAGCTTTAATCATTAAAGAATTGTTCGATTATTCGGATGATGAGATTGTTGAAAATCTTATGCTGGATCTTCATCTTCAGTACGCACTTCATACTACAAGTTTTGAAGAACAACCAATTTCGGATAAAACATTGAGCAGATTTAGAAGCCGCTGTTACAATTATGAAACAACACATGGTATTGATCTGTACCACGACTGTGTAAAAGATCTTAGTAGTAAAATAGCAAAGCTGATGAATCTCAGTGGACGAATAAAAAGAATGGACTCCATGATGATAGAGAGCAATATCCGTTTTCTTAGTCGCATGGAGCTGATATACACCTGTATTTCTAAATTGACGATATATTTTGATAAGAACTATCCGAATAAGATTCCTGATGATTTGAGGCACTATACAGATTCAAACGACTATAACAGAATTTTCTATCATCAGCTGAATGATAATATAGAGCAGATTATACAGGCTTTGCTGAGTGATAGTGATAAGTTGCTTGAACTATGCGGAACAGACTACGAAGAAGTTACTGAGTACCAACTGTTTCTGAGGTGCCTTTCAGACCAGACTGTTGTTGAAAATGGCAAACGAAGACTCCGTACAAAGGAAGACGGAACAATGAATTCAACAGCGTTACAGAATCCGTCTGATCCAGATGCCACATATCGCAACAAGGCCGGTAAACTTCACAGAGGATATGTTGCAAACCTTGAAGAAACCGTTGATAAAAACGGATCAGTCGTGACCGATTATCAGTATGACAAGAATATCCATACTGACAGTCAATTTCTTCAAGAATCTTTATCACAGATGGACAGGTCTGAAGAAGAAATCGTTCTTATTACCGATGGCGGATATGCAGGCCAGGATAATTTCGCTTTGGCAAAGGAAAAGAACATCAAATTAATCACAACCGCACTTATTGGAAAAGAGGCTCCAGATGCATTAGCTGATTTCACTTTTAATGATGACGGAACAATACTTTTGAGATGTGCTGCAGGGCACGAACCTGTAAGGCAAAGCTATACTAAAACGACAAGGCAGTGTAAGGTTTCGTTTAATTGCAATCATTGCGTTGGTTGTCCATCCCAAGGGCAGTGTCGTCCAAAAATCGATGGATGGAATGCAACATTCATTACTTCAAAGAATGCTTCAAACAGGGCAAAGAGCCAAAGGTATATGCAAAGTGAAGAATTCAGCAATTATGCAAAGCTTAGGAATGGCGTAGAAACGGTACCGGCAAACATCCGTAAGAATTACCGCCTTGATAAATTGCCGCGAGGCAAGCAACGAGGGAAATTCTTCTTCGGAAGCAAAATAGCGGCTCTCAATTTCAGGAAGCTCTTTGGTTTTCGAAAGGGCTTGGTTAATTATGCTCAAAATCCAATATTTGGATAGCAAAAGAATAAAATGACTAAAATCTACTCTATGAAAAATAAGCACCCAGAGAGACAGCCTCAAAAGGCCATTTCCTCTGGGTGCTCATTTCAGCGCTATTTTTCCAGCTCTTTGCTATTGGTCATACATAAAAGGCTTGTTTTGACCCCGGCATCATGACATTCTTATCATCCGGTTCCAGATCCAGCGTCCATGCGTCGATCCGCTCCTTTTGCGAGATGACCTCCAACTGCCGGAGATTGCCTCGCTTTTGGAGCGAAGCAAGTACATAGTCCTGAAACGCGGGAATGAGTGGCGCCGCCGTTTTGTGATCCAACTCCTCAAATAACCGCACACGGTCTCTTTCCGGGCAGAAAATGTAGCATTTTCTCGGCTGTTCCGTCTTTTCAAGAGTTCCTTCCTCGCCATCTTCCTGACCCGGATCATCTTGCTGCGAATCATCGTTTGCCATGAGTGTCGCCACGGCATACACGCCGTCATGAGATAACTGCCGCTGATACCCTTTCATGGTGCTTTGCAGCTGTCTCACCATATCATTTTGGGTGGCTTCTATGGTTGCGCCGCCGTAGATGGCGTCTGCCATAACCGACTCGTCTGTTCAGTTTCTCTCCTCACCCTCCTTCTTCGTCGGTTCAGTTGTTCCAACGTTCTTCCTGCTTGCAGGATCGGTGAGGGCAAAAATTAGATTTTAAAGAACAGGTATGATTAGACAGAAAGCTGTGCGCACAAAAGTTGCGAAATCACAGGTCCCACCCCACTTTTTCCTTACATTTTCCGTGACAGTCGAATAACGGAATCACAGGTTTCATCCCTCAAAAAGCTTGCATTCTATATGACAGAATCACAGGTTTTATCCAGAAAAAGTCCGCATTCTACATGACAGAATCACAGGTTTCGTCGAGCACTCACGGCAACGAAATCACAGCTTTTGTCCCTACACAGTAGTATCCGAAATCACAGTTTTGGTTCGTGCATTCTGCATGACGAAATCACAAGTTTCGACAATACGGAATACCCGAAAAGTCTGGAATTACTATGATTTTACAGAAGGTCTCTCTCAAAAAGCGGTCTTGATTTAAACTCCTTATAAATCAGAAAGCACGGTATACAATCGGTCATGTTGAAACAGAAAATACTACTCAGAAAATATAGAAATATTTTCTCTGTTTTGGTCCGATTTTTTCTTCTATATTTTTTAAAAAAGCTGTACATTATGCACACACCGGGAAAAGTTAAATTCTGGCAGTCAAGAGGTCAGCGGTTCGATCCCGCTATTCTCCACCAAGGAAAACCTTGAAACCATAGAGTTCATGTTCATAGGTACACAATGTGACCTATGGGGCAAACCGGACGGTACAGGGCAACAAAGAAGCAAGGTAAGAACTTATAGTTTTTACCTTGCTTCTTTGTATTGTTACCATTATCCAGAACCGCGTCATGGAGAACCGCAAGCGGGGCAAGTTTACCTGGGTATTCATTGATGAGTGCTATTTGTACTTCAAATACCACTACTCCGGCGAATTTCTCTACCGGGCGTGGAAACGCTTTCGGAAGTATGCCGGGATCATGACGGCGGCGACTCAGAATGTGGAGGAGTGCCTGAAGTCCGAGACGGCGCGGCTCATGCTGGCCAACAGTGAATTTCTGCTGCTGTTCAACCAGTCCGCCACTGACCGGGCCGAACTGTCCAAGCTGCTGCGTATTTCTGATACACAGATGGGCTACATCACCAACGCCGAGCCGGGTCACGGCCTTTTGCGGTTTGGCGGGGCGTTGGTGCCTTTCTCCAACACCATCCCACGGGGCTCCGGCCTCTACCGCCTGATGTCCACCACGCCTGGGGAACAATGAACGACTGCCGGGAAATGCGTCTCACGATGAAACGCATTTCCCGGCTTCCTCGTATCCGCATAAGAGATAAGCAAAACAGTTGGAAAGAGCAGCCCACAAACAAGGCAAATGGGAATCAAAAGAGCTTAGGGCATCTCAAGGGCGCAAAAACCATAGCGCGGTAACCCCGCGCCCGCAAAAGGTATGAAAAAGACAGATCAGGCGGAACGCCGAAGCTGTTTGGCAGAACGGTAGGAGTGAGAACCATGCAGAACGGCGGCCAGCGCAACCGCTAAAACGGAGATGTGGGCCAATGTATTGAGGTTTGCTGCGCTGTTTCCGTTACGCACCCATAATCATTCCTACCCGGACGTCTTAAAACGGGAATTGTAACGCTCACACTCTGTACGCAAGGCGTATGTCCTCTTGAAACAGAGGCAGCTGCGGTCAATGGAAAGCCTGTAATCCGTGGGGACGATCCTGTATTTAACGCAACCCCTGTTTTTCTTCCCGTTATTCCAGTTTTTGTGGTTACAAGGGCAAACATCGGTTTTGGACTGACGGAATGGGCAGCAGAATTTCTGCCGGGTACGATTATTGTCGGTGGTTTTGCCATCTTTGTGCATAGCCAGTCCAGCATCACAGATCAAGTTACCTGCCGGAAGAGCTTTGCTCTTGGAATTGCGTTTTTTGAGGGGGATAAAAGCTTCCCCATCATAGACTGATTTCACGGTGTTGTAGATGCTTTTCGCATCGTAGCCCTTATCCGCGAGAAAGGAACATCCCTGCAAAGGGAGGATCTGGTTGGCTGCGGCGAGGATGTCAACGGCAACTGTGGAATCCATGATGTTGGCTTGGGTGGTCAGCTCGCAGAGCGGCAGCCCGGAGATGCAGTCCACCAGCACATGGCTTTTGTATCCCCAGTAGAACTCATACCGCCGCTCATTGTGCTGGTTGGAGGCCGAATGGACGCCCAGGGCGCAGTCCGGGTCGCTTTTGGGGTGGTTTTCCTTGGAGAACTTGCTTTTCGCAAAGGACTTCGGGTTGTTCTGCTTCGTGTTCACCATGACGGGTGTGGAATCCAGACCAACGAAAGACGCATCCACCACGCCCAGCTCATACAGCTTCCGCACCAGATTGGCCATGATCGACTTCAACGCACCGTTGTTCAACTGCCGCAGGCAGCGGTCATAGGTCCAGTAGGACGGCAGCGGCTCCATGATGTTAAAGCCGCAGTAGTGGGCAATGAGCCGGTTGTTGTCCAGATAATCCATCAGATCTGTGATCTGCGTGAAACCCTCGCATTTCATAACAATAAACGCACAGACCATGGCTTCTTTCGGGAAGCCCCGCCGCCCGGTTGCCGCTCTGGGCAGCGTGAAGTCCAAGCTGCTGAAAAGCTTGTCATAAAACATGGCGGCGCTTTGGGATGTGAACAGCGTCACATCCTGAATGATTTCCTGTCGGTAGATAGCGGCCAGCCCCTTTCTGGTTGGTTTTCTCTCAAGTCAATTTTACCAAAAAGGGGCTCCGCTTTCTATATCATATGAGTGATTTTCGGTTTCAGCCATGACCGGAAACCATTGCAATTACTACTCTTTTGGAGTTTTGCTCATGGCTGTATCCGCATTTTATAGGAGGTGACGATCTTGCCCGAAGCAAGGGAGCGGAAAAAAGCAGACAAAATCAAAGAAAAGAGCGATAGGCGCGTCAGTCCCGTAAAGAAAACTATGCGCCGCCGGATGACAGCTAAACTCCAAAAAGAGTTGATGGAGCAGAAACAGGGCCGGGAGTCTGACAGCGGCTTGGATATGACCCCTGAAACCCAGGCGGCGGAGCAAGCTGAGAGAAAAATCTATACTGCCGCGGACAGCCTCCGGGAACACACAAGCGATGCCGTTTCCAAGTCCATTTCCCGCCATCAGCGGAAACAGCAGAAGAAGCGGCGGCGCACAGCGCAAGCCCCTGCATCCCCGGAGGACAGGGAGGCCGCGCTGCCCAATGTACAGGAACAGATCCGGGAAAGGCCCGCTGACGGTAGGAAAACACGCCCGCCGGAAAGCAGCCGATCCACCATTACCTCATCTGACAAGGCAGCAGCCTCGGAACGCCCACCGGCAGGGCCTGCCCCGGAAGAACGGATGCGGCAAAAGGCCAGGGCGGACGCCCAGGCGCGGCACAAAGCGGCTGGGACTGCCCTAACCCACCCGGAGCGCAAACCGGCCCCAGCGCACACCTCTGCAGTTTTTGACGATCCGCCTATCAATCCGAACAGGGAGCGCCCACGGCGCCCTTTTGCGCCAAAAGAGAAGCCCACAGGCAGCTCATTCGTCCCCAAGACCCGGCAAAACGCCGCGGCGGTCAAGTCCACCATGAAATCGGCGTCCATGGTGGCAAGGGGACAAGCGGCGGCGCGGCCTTTGGAACAGGCCAGGCGCCGTGTCCGGCACAACGCACAGCGCAGGCTGCTCCAACAGTCTGCCAACACGACAAAAACGGCATTGGGCTTTACCCGGAGGGCCGCCGTGACGGTGAGGGCCGCGTCCTCTTTGATGAACGCCGTCGCCGGGCTTTTGGGCGGTACGCTCCTGATCCCGATTTTCTGCCTGATCATTTTGGCCGCGGCGGTCATGGCCTCGCCCTTTGGCATCATGTTTTCCAACGAGCCCTCGCCAGGGGCGGTGCCGCTGAACGCCGCCGTCTCACAGATAAACATGGAGTTGACAGACAAGCTGGCGGGCTTGCAGACCGAGGACTATGACGCTATCGACATCCAGGGCCAGCCTCCGGACTGGCGGGAGGGGGCCGCCGTGTTCGCCAGCAAGACCGCCGGGGCCGGGGACGGCGTGGATGTGGCCGCCCTGATCCCTGACCGGGTGGATCGGCTAAAGACCGTCTTTTGGGATATGTGCGCCATCACCGCTGGGACGGAAACCGTAGACCACCCGGCCAGTGGAGATAGTGAGGGATGGACGGAGAAAATTTTGCACATCACCATCGCTCCCAAGGCCGCCGACGGTATGCGGACACAGTATGCCTTTTCCAAGCTGCAAAACGACGCCTTGACGGAGTTGCTGGCTGAGGCGGACGGTTTGGGGGCGCTGCTGGGCGACCTGTCCGTTTCACAGGAACAGGCCAGAAGCATCCTGCAAAACCTCCCTCCCGACCTTGGCCCGGAGCGCCGGACCGTGGTGGAGAGCGCCTGCAAGCTGGTGGGAAAAGTAACCTACTATTGGGGCGGAAAATCCCTTGTTCTCGGTTGGGACTCCCGCTGGGGGACGCTCCGAAAGGTGACAGCGGCGGGCAGTACCACCACAGGCTCCTACCGGCCCTACGGCCTGGACTGTTCCGGCATGGTGGATTGGGCCTTTTACAACGCCACCGGCGGCGAGTATGTAATTGGTCACGGCGGGGGCGCCCATGCCCAGCACACCTACTGTACCGACATCTCTTGGGACGAGGCCCAGCCGGGAGATTTGGTGTTTTACCCGGAGGATGAACACGTAGGCATCGTGGGCGACTGGGATGACAATGGCGATCTGCTGATTATCCACTGTGCCAGCAGCGCCAACAACGTAGTCATTACTGGCGCCTCCGGCTTTACCAGCGTGGCGAAACCGATATTTTATAGCGAATAATTTGTCGAAATGCAATTCAATTTTAAACCCATTTCAAAAAGTGGCGTGAGTTGTGATAAATAAGATATCTAGCCACCCTTGCTTATTGTCCAAAATGAGATTTGTAATTGCTGATAAATTAAATTTTCTGCAAAAAGATGTCAGCTTTTCTCAAATGCGGGAATATGTGAGTATGAGCATAGTTTCTCAAAGGTTATTGAGTCCCCTAACATAAACTAGTTCATTTTGGAACCAAAAAATGACACAAGCTGCCCGCACAGCTTGTTTATTTATTATTCGGCAATATACCAAAAAACTATATGTTGTAACAAATGGGTACACTATTGGGATATATTATATATTCCTTATTAAAAAGCTGGCTGCGAGGAGGTATGTATGAAGCGTTTTTTTGCAATGTTACTTTTTTTATCCATTACTTTCCTGGGAGGATGTACACAAACCGCAACAAAGATAAGTGAAAATTCAGACGAGACTATCCAGCCGTCAGTCGAATTGTCATTCTCTGATGACATGCTTTCTCATAACAATAATGCCTCCGATGCAATCTGCTATGATTGGCTGGAAGCTCAAATTCATCAGTTCAGTATAGATGATGTAAAAAACGCTTTTTTTGCAGATGATCCTATCATATCGGACGAAAACAGCGATTATGGAAGCTATAGCCTCTATGTAGCTTTAGGATTATCTGGTGCCTATCTCCAGATGGAATATAACAGCACGACCAGACAGACGATATTTTATAAGACACCATGGTATGATCCTAAAGTGCATTTGCTTGTAAAAGACTATCCTGCGGATATTGATTCGTTTAACAAGAACAACATAGACAAGTTGCCACAGGGAGAAGATTTGGCGTTTGCAACAGTCCAAGAAGCAGAAGATTCCGTAAGAAAGGTACTGGAACTATTGGGCTGTGAAAACGTGGGGACAGCAGAAGTATATTCATTAAGTCCAGAAATCCTGACCTCACTGGATGAGAGTATACGCAGAGTAGATGATGATGGAAATGACATGCCGATGCAGACTTGGACTGACGAGGACGCCTGCTACTACATCGTGTTTCGGGAGGAATATGATGGCCTTGTATTTTCCCGAGAGGGTATCCAATGGGATGGAACCAACATCGTTGCATATTACTCTGCCAGAGGAATCGAATACATGTCTATCAGCACACCTCTTGAAGTAACAGCGACAGGACAGCAAATTGAAGTTCCATCCGTGGAAGATGCCAAAGCAATGATCACCGATAAGTATAATAGTATCATCATGACAGCTCCAGCGACCGTAGAGGAAATATCACTGGAATATATTATGACAGTCGACCAAGGCGCCTTGGTTCCATCCTGGCGGATCATTGTTGATGACAGTACTGCACAAATTCCCTATAAATGTTGTGTACGATTTGACGCCCTGACTGGAAAGGAACTTATATGGTGATCCAAAAAAGTGAAAGCGTCATGAACGGCTTTTTTCAGGCCTTTCGGATGGAAGTTCTGCGCGCTATTCAAAATTCCTTTTTTCCAACAACATATTTTGCAATTCTGATTACGCTTTTCCTGAATATTTACCTCTATACTACAACAGATAGTTATGTTTCTGTAGCGTATTTACTGGAGTATTCCTTTATTGGATCCTTGACGATGCTCTTCTATGTTTGGGGTGTTTTGCCGCATGGCCTTTCTTATTGTGTAGACAAACGAAGTGGTTTTTTGCGACAAATTGGGAATCGATGCCCTGTCAGGAATTACTGCATTGCAAAATGCTGTGCGGCTTTTTTGACATCCGCCTTGACTATGGCTATGTCGATAAGCACTTTCCTGTGGCTCCTTTCCTTTTTTCGCCCGTTAGATAACGATGTTTACTTAGACGCTTCAGGCTATCGACTGTGGTATCCAAGCCACCCTCTTTTTTACTTTATAATCGCTGCTACAATTCTCTCTTTGGGCAGCGGACTGTTTAGCATAGTCGCTCTTTGGATTTCCAGTTATATTCAAAACAGTTTCGCCATTATGGCTTCGCCGCTGTTGCTCTATTATACCCCAAGCATCATATTTAATAAATTGGGACTCAATGGACTGCGGTTTCTTAGCTTTTCCTCAGTTTTTCATTTCACTCCAGGCTTTTCATCCCCAGCGGCAAATTTCTTCTATACATGCGGCTATTTGCTGACATTGGCAGTTTTTTTTGGATGGCTATTTATCAAAAGCGTGGAAAAGAGGTGGCAGTATGATTAGTATAAAATGCGGCTTAAACACATTTTTGAAATGGAAAGGGAATCCCAAGATATGGGTAGTTGGCTTATTCCTGATTTTCTATGTCTACAATCTTACCGCTCCAATTGTGAAATTTTGCAAGGAAGTAAATTATGCAGTGAGTCCGTGGCTTTTCCCATATTTCTTTTCCAATTCAACAACTCTCCTGCTTTTTATGCTGGCATTTGTGCTTTATCTATGTGATGCCCCTTTTTTGGATCAGCAACAGGTTTTTGTTCTGCTTCGGACGGGACGACAAAAGTGGACAGTAGGCCAGCTTCTGTATGTTGCGGCTGCTTCTTTCGCTTTTTTTCTGGCCATTTTTTTCCTATCACTTATATTTACCTGGCCGCATCTTCAATTTATGAACGATTGGGGAAAAATTATTGGCACCCTCACTCAAACAAATGCGGGACAAAGCTATGGAATAATGACTCTTTCATTCAACCTCATGAACAACTATGCGCCCATTACTGCCATGCTGCTATCCTTTACCCTAATGTGTGGCATTGGTATATTGCTGGGGAATTTCATGTTCTTTGTTAATCTGTGGGGGAATAGATCCTTGGGCGTTGGAGGTGCCACCGCACTTGTTCTATTGCCGGCTTTGCTTCATTTTGAGGGGTTTTATAAATTTTCCTACCTATCACCAGTTTCATGGGGGAATCTGTCTCTTATGGCAAGCGGTCTTGCGACACGGCTTACGCCCCCTTATGCATACAAAGCGCTTTTACTTTGTAATATGGTACTGATAGCTGCGATTTTTACGACGATCCATAAGAGTGATCTCACAGTTGAGGAGGTTGTGCGATGAGCGATTGCATCATTGTCGTGGACCATGCCGAAAAACGTTTCGGTGAGCAGGTCGCTTTACGGGATGTGTCGGTTTCTTTTGAAGCCGGTAAAATACATGGCATTATTGGCAGAAATGGCTCTGGAAAAACGGTGCTTTTCAAATGTATTGTTGGATTGATGCCACTGACCAGTGGGAGTATTCAAGTAAATGGCCGGCACATAGAAACTGGCAAGACTGTCCCAGATGATATTGGCGCAATTATTGAAACACCTGGATTTCTCCCCAACTACTCCGGTTTTCGCAACCTGAAGTTTTTGGCTACTCTGCGGGGGCGTATTAAAGATGCAGAGATCCGAAAAGCTATGCAACAAGTTGGATTGGATCCTGAAAGCCGCAAGCATGTTGGAAAATATTCCCTTGGTATGCGGCAGCGTCTGGGTATTGCACAGGCAATTATGGAGCATCCGAAACTTTTGGTATTGGACGAGCCGATGAATGGATTAGATAATAATGGCGTTCGCGAAATAAGAGAACTATTTATAGCTTTAAAAAAAGAGGGAACAACAATTTTAATGGCAACGCATAGTTCTGACGATGTGAGGGAACTGTGTGATACAGTCCATGAGATGGATTGCGGAGTAATCAGTAAACGGGATGACCTTAATTCATTTCCAACAACTTAGGCGGAAGATATGCCACACAATATGTAAAATAGCATTGCCCACCGTTTTTCTGACAGAAAAATACGCCCTACGCTGAACAAGCCCTACGCCTTATAAGGCGCAGGGCTTGCTACTGCTTTTTTGAGATGAATCTGCAAAAGTAACCAAACTGTTACTTTGCCGTCAGAGTGACGGTTTTAGAACGGGAGTCGGAATCTCCGCCTGCATCTTCCGCAAAAACGCTAACTTCGACCCGATACCGTGTGCCGGTTTCGCCATCGAAATAAATTGTATTCGCATAAGAAGTAGCGTTTTTCTTAGACATTCCAGAATCTGCGATAAAGTATCTCACGAGTATCTGTTGTCGAACGAAGCGGCTACCGGGCACACATCAGTTCGTACGGGGTATTTTCCAAGGGAGGAATCGTTGTGATTTTCAAACTAAAAACCTCAAAGGAGACAGCTGATATTTTTGAAGAAATCGGACGAAGCACATATCTAAGACCGTACACATTAGTTAAGCATGCAATCGCATGGTCGCTAAAAGAAGGCTTGTCAGTTGAGAATTTCCATTCTGACTCAAATGGGCTTGAACTAAATCGTCAAACTATTACCGGTGAATATGATACATATTTCAAAGTCCTTGTTGAACAAGCAGCTGGTAGGCATCTCAGCGAGGAGGAATATTTTCCCAAATACTTAAAAGCTCATATCGATCACGGTGCGCGTATTCTTCGGTCAAAATATAAACATGCCGGCAACCTGGATCGCTATATTTTGGAGTCTTTAGGTATAGGAGATACTGTATGATTTATCTTGATAATAGTGCTACAACACAGATAGCCCCTGAAGTAGTTGAGGCTATGATTCCTTATCTTACTTCGGAGTATGGGAACCCCTCTAGCAAATACTATCCTCTGGCGCAAAATGCACAACAGGCTGTGGAGGAAAGTCGAGCAAAAGTAGCCGCACTCATACATGCAAAACCAGAAGAAATCATATTTACCTGCGGTTCAACTGAAAGCAGCAATATGATTATCAAAGGAGTTGCCGACTACAAAAAATATTACGAAAAACTGGGGAATCACATTATCACTTCCAAAACTGAGCATCACGCGACTCTTAATACCTGTCGGTTCTTAAATGGAGAAATCTATTCAAACCATGATGCTACATTTTCTCTGAACGGACAATCCAATAAGGTTGACCGCGGTTATGAAGTCACTTTTTTGGATGTCGATTCTTATGGTAGAGTTCTACCAGATACCTTAAGCAATGCAATACGGCCAACTACAACTCTGATTACAATTATGTGGGCCAATAACGAAATTGGGACAATTAACGATATAAGCGCATTATGTGATGTTGCTCACCAGAATGGTGTTCTATTTCACACGGATGCAACACAAATTTCCGGAAAATTATCAATTAATGTAAAAGATACCCCGGTAGACTTTATGTCGTTATCTGCTCATAAGTTTCATGGTCCAAAGGGTGTCGGAGCTGCTTATATTCGGAGCGATGAGTATGGACTTCCCCCCATTACAGCGTTTATGCATGGTGGTGAGCAAGAATTTGGAATTCGTGCTGGTACATTAGCTGTACATAATATTGTGGGTTTTGGGAAAGCTGCCGAATTGGCTTTAGCGCATCAAGAAGAGTGTACACGGCGACTCCAAGAAATTGATAAAGCTGCAAGGGCTTTATTTGCGAGTGAGCCTCAATTTGAGTTGCTTGGTGATCCAGATACTCACATTCCCGGTCTACTGAGTATTGTTGTTCACAGAGAAACCTTTGATAATGAACGTTTCATTAAAAAGGTCAGTAATCAATATGCGATTTCCGCTGGTTCAGCATGCACTGCTGGAGAGCCTTCACATGTTCTTCAGGCAATTGGCCGTTCCAATGAAACATCTCGTGTTCTTCGAATTTCTTTGTCTGACATGTCTTCTCTGAATGATGTGAAGCTGTTAATTGAATTGCTGAAAAATATATAATAGGCTTTAATAAAAGGGTGGTGAATGCCATGAGCCTGCAAGATATTTCATTTAACGACACTTACTGGAGCGGAGAGAATGATCTCATAAATGAGTTTTATATCCCATGCCTTACAGAAAGCGTTGAATATTGTCGTGCTGTTGGCTATTTCAGTTCGTCAATCCTGTGTTATATAACTAATGGCTTGTTCCCATTTATTCAGAATGGCGGCAAGATCCGTATTTTGTGCAGCACAAATTTGAGTGAGGAGGACGAAAAATCTCTTTCTCTCGGCTATGATATCCGTAAAATTTTGCAAGGAAAGATTGAGAGTGAGTTAAGTACCGCACTTAGCCTGAATTTATCAAATATCAAAAATCTTTGTTGGCTCGTAAAAAATGATCGTTTAGATATCAAGATATGTTTGCGCTCAAAATCAGGCACCCCCAAGGGCTCCAGACTGTTTCACGAAAAATTCGGAATATTTAAAGATCCATACGGAAATGCAGTGTCTTTTCTTGGCTCAATCAATGAAACATATGGCGGATGGCTAGAAAATGAAGAGTCTTTCGAGGTGTCATCCAACTGGATTCCTGCTCTTTCAAAGCGAGTAGAAAGCAAGGAGCACCGGTTTGAAAATTTATGGAACGGCGTTGCTAAAGATGTGATAACTTATTCTTTTCCAGAAGCTTGCCGACAGCAGCTCATTGCCCATGCACCTGAGAATCCTGTCGAGGGAGTCTATTACAGTTCACCAAAGCATGAAAAGAATCACTTTTTACCAAGGGACTGTCAAGAGGCTGCAAAAAATCGTTTTATGTCTTCAGGATTCAATTGCCTTTTTATGATGGCAACTGGATCTGGTAAGACAAAGGCAGCACTGTATTCAATGGCGCAACTAGATAGCTGGCAATTACTTCTTATTTGTGTTCCTGGTATTGAACTGGTTGAGCAATGGGAAGCTGATGTATCTGCGTTTTTCTCAGATATAACTATCATTCAGTGTAGTTCCCTACATCCAAACTGGAAGCAGCTCCTATTGGCACTCATTCAGGCCAAAATTCCAAAACGGACCGTTGTCATTTCAACATACGATTCTGCAATTTCTGATTTTTCCATGGACAAATGGAAAAGCATAAAAAGAGATCAATTAGCGTTGATCTGCGACGAAGTACATAACATTGGAGCAATGAGTACCCGTCGAATTATGGAATTAAACCCACAGTACCGGATTGGTCTTAGTGCAACTCCTGAGCGTAATTTCGATGAAGAAGGATCAGAATTGATCCTAAACTACTTTAACCATCAGACATATGAGTTCTCCATCCGTGATGCCCAGCGGGCGCATTATCTAGTCGAATACGAATATCGCATTCTTCCGGTTCCTATGGATGACATGGACTGGCAGGATTATGTTTCTTTCACAAAGCAAATATCAAAACTCAAAATTTCTCTGCAAAGTGATAAGTTATATGCAGTGAAAAGGAACTCTATTGAAGAAAGATTAGAAACGCTATATCGTAATCGAGCTGGGCTGATTAAAAAAAGCAATAGTAAAATTGATACATTTGATTTGATCTTTTCAGAACTTTCACCAGGATGCCGTATTCTCATTTATGGAGATGATTTGCCACAGCTTCAAAAGTTCCAAGAAAAACTAAAGCTTATGGGACAACCCTTCTTTGAATATACCGGCGATAAAGATCCACAAAAAGTTCGGCCAATTATGCTTCAACAATTCCGGCAAGGCATTCGAAAAATATTGCTTGCCATTGGTTGCTTGGATGAAGGAATTGACATCCCCGTCTGCGATGCTGCTGTATTTGTAAGCTCGTCGACCTCAGAACGACAATTTATCCAGCGGCGTGGACGCGTCTTACGCACTGCACCTGGCAAACAAAAAGCTTGGATTTATGATTATTTAGTTGTTCCGCAGCTCGATGGCACAGTCTGTGAAGAAGAACGGAAATTAGCACTTGCAATGGTTGAATCACAGTATCGCCGTATAAACCTCATGGCCGACGATGCAATAAACGGAATGGGTGAACGTGCTAAGCTGGACAGCTATTTGTCCACCTGTGGCTTAAACCCTTATGAATACTGAGGTGAACATTGATGGATGACCTGTTAAAGAAAGCTTCGATTCAAAACAAAATTGATGCGGATGTAGTGTCTGAAATATTAGACATTGAAAGGAAAAACGTATATAAGAAGCGTCGTTTTATTTTCGGTGATCTTAAGAAATTAATAGAAGATAGTTCCGAAGCAGAGGTGATGCAAAAATGATCATTACTCAAATTCGTTTTGAAAATTATCGTGCCTATTATGGAGAGGTCATTTTTGATTTCCCTATAGACGGTGAACGAAATGTATCAATTATTTTCGCAAACAACGATGTAGGAAAGACCTGCTTTTTTTCTGGAGTATTATTCTGTCTTTATGGAAGCAAAGACAGTGACAGCTTGAAGGATCTGATAAATGTCAATGCCCAACGTGAAGGCACATATCAGTCTTCGGTCACTATTTTTGCAGATCAAGATGGCGAAGAAATATCTATTACCCGTGACATTTCTTTGCGCGGAAATATCAAAGAGGATATATCAAGCAAGGATTTTCGAAGCAGGCTTGTCATTACCAAAGGTGGCGTTCCAATTTCTGCAACTGATGATGCTGAAAAAATGGACTATATCAACTCCATTGTACATGAAGATGCCGCCCAGTATTTCTTCTTTGATGGTGAAAAAATCAATGATTATAGCGTAGCTGATGGCCCAGAATACCGAGAGGCCATTGCACGTATTCTTGGCATTAAAGAAGTCGAAAATGCCATTGACGATTTGAAGCGTATTGCAAAAGAATACGAAAAAGAGCGGGACGCCTGTCTTGAAGAACAGAGCATTTATAATGATACGCTACAGCGCAAGAAAGACTTGGAGCAAACGGTTCAAGGCTTGGAAGAATTAGATCGTTCTTATCTGGCTGAAATTCAAAATGGAAACGCCTTGATTGCGAAGCATGAAGAGGAGTTGAAAAAATTCGACGAAATTGGTGCAAAGGTTGCAAGGAAGCAAGAGCTTACGCAACAAATCAAGGCGCACGAAAGTGAGCTCGAATCATTGGAAGCTGAACGTCAGGAACTTTTTCAAAAAAATGCCACAGTAATACTTGGTGGAATACTATTTGAGCGATTCAATCGTGATAAGTCCGGACAGTCATCTGCTCCATATTTGACAACTGCAATCCAACAGTATTTAGAACATCTTCTCTCTGACGATCACTGCATCTGCGGAGAGCCAATGTCGCCAGAACATAGGCAACATATTCAAGAATATATCAGCAAGAACTTAGTTACTGATGAGTCAATCATCATTTCTCGGGAGCGAGCTTCTTTGTTCTCCTCTCTTTCCAAATATCTATCGCACGGAATAGAAAGCAAAAATGCCTTCCTCTCGTGCTGCGAGGCAATCTTGTCCATAACCATAGAGATTAACACTTTAAATAGTGAACTATTAAAATTGAAGAGAGATATTGGCTCCTTCAATGAAGAAGCTGGAGAGAAAATTCAGCAAGACATTCAGCGCGTAGAAAAGAAAATTAAAGACGCTGAATACAGAAAGGCGCAAAATGACTTTCAGTTAAATGATGCACGTCAAAACCTTGCTGATCTAGAAGCCCTTCTTGCGCAGTATAGTCAGGCCAATAATGCAAGTGCAAAAAGCCAAAGAAAGCTCAACTATACGCAAAGGCTTGAGAGCACATTTGAAAATTACCTTCAGCAACTTCTGGAAGAGAAACGCAAAACTGTTGAAGAAAAAGCGACCGAAGTGTTTTTGAGTATCACGAATAATCCCAAAAAATATCGCGGCATTCGTATTAATAGCGATTACCGCTTGCTTTTGGAATTGACAGATGGTGAACAGTATGAAATTGAACCCGGTCGTATGTTGAATCCATCGACAGGACAATCTAAGGTGATTAGCCTTTCTTATATTGCCGGCCTTAATAAATCTTCAAACTATGCTGCACCAATTATTATTGACAATCCCCTCGGGCTATTCTCCGACGAACACAGAGAAGCCATCACAAATTATTTGCCTCACTTTGGCAAGCAGATTATTTTCATGGTTTCTTCTGGTGATCTAACTGATAAATATAGGCAGATCATTGCGCCATATGTGAAAACTGAATATTATCTAGATAATGTTGGTGATAGCACATGGCCTAAAACAACGATTGCTCACAAGGAGGTGTATTGAAAATGGCTGAAAATCATTTTGATATCGACCGTTCAACTCACATCCGCACCTCAAGCGCCAACAAAGATTTTTACAATTTGATTGTAGACGAGAAGAAAATATTTGCAGCGAAGCATCAGTTATATACTTTTGCAATTATGGTAGCAACCTTTAATGATGCGCTCCCCGATACAACTACTAAGTCAGAAGATATCTGCTTAGTAGGTAATGTTAACTCAGATAATCTTGCAATTGCTAAAGGAATTGTTTCCCAGCTTTGCCCAGATGTCCAAAATGGAAGCGATTTGTTAAAGCGAATGACAGAATATGCTGACGCAGGTATTAGTCTTCTCCGCGTTGAGTACGAAAACAATGGAACACTAAGATTAGATAACTATATAGAATAGAGGAAGGTGAGGTATCAGCATGATCATTAATCCTTCTTACGAGACAATTGGTTCCATATTTGAAAAGAACATTCTTTTAGAAGTACCAAACCTGCTAAAAAGTCAAGTCCTAATTCAAAGAAAAGTTATCGGCAGAAAAAGAGCATAGAAAAGCAGAGGCGGCAAAGTGGATCGCTTGGCCG
>ENA-ORNR01001706-ORNR01001706.1-human-gut-metagenome-genome-assembly--contig:-NODE-1706-length-19357-cov-18.847995_pt1 | contig 19357 bp, 19 predicted proteins | sample MGYA00242114_ERZ509020 | MGnify/ENA primary metagenome ERZ509020 (study PRJEB26280, sample SAMEA2338758) | human gut metagenome | biome: human gut; feature: human-associated habitat; material: faeces...
GGGCGGCAGTCCCTCTCCCTGATCCCTTTGGTTGTCTCCCTCTTTCATATTGACAAGTGTATTAATTCGAATAGCGAACCCGAGAAGTGCTATCCGACAAATAGCACTATCGGTAGCTTGCTGTCATAGTCTAAGCTGAATGATATAACAGAAGTACATCAAATATAAGGCTTTTTCTACAAACTAAACGCACAGGCTGTTCGCCTGTGCGTTATTTTTATGCTATATTTTCGTAAGATCCCCCGCTCTTACCGCCGCAGTGACCTGCCCGCCCTGACCGATGACGATATAATCCTCTCTGTCACCGGAGCCTGCCTGCATAACCTCGTACACATTCGTGTACACGAACAGCGCAAGCGAACCGCCGTTATACGTCTTTGCGCCGTAATTCACCTTGACTTTATCGCCTACAGCAAATTTCTGCGTTGTGTCATTGTTTTCCGTACTTTCCGCCTTGTACAGATTCTCTGTATAAAGCCAGCCTGTAGGCACCGAGCCGATGCCTATAAGCGTTTCCTTGCCGCTTGCCGACACCTGCTGAACGGTATAGATTGTATCATATACATAAGAATACGGCTCTACCCCGTTTGTAAACCTTGCGCCACGCTTCACCCTTACACTGTCGCCTTTTTTGAACTGATTCTCAGGCTTATCGGGCTTTTCCGGCATATCACCGCAGTTTTCCTTATACCATTTTGCCGTTATCGCAGGATAATCCACAAAGCAAATATCCCCGTCAACGTCCTTTCCTGCGATACTGTCAATACCCCACTGCCACATTTTCTGCCCATAGTCATACCGGCTTGCATAATCCGGGCTTTCGGTCCAGTGTGCAAGCCATATATCACGCTTTCCAACAATACGTTCCTTCTGATAGTAGCTTTCAAGCCATGAAGGATTAGCATACACTCCCGACGGAAGCCCTGCCTTATTCAGCCTGTCGCAAAACTCAAGCGCCATATCGGTTCTTTCCTTGCTTGTGAGGTTGTCGATCTGACGCTGTTCCTCCATGTCGCAGAACACGGGATATGACGGCTTTTCATCGCCTATTGCCTTGACGCACGCATTTATCTGCCTGTCAAGCTCCGCCGTGTCTGTCGCCGTAACATACCAGTAACAGCCGAAATCTATTCCGAGCTTTCTGCACTGCTCGATATTGCGTCTGAAATAAGTGTCCTCATCCGTTCGTATGCCGGCACGGATAATTACAAACTTCACGCCTGCCGACACAGCCGCCGTAAAATCGAACTGCTCCTGCGCTCTGCTTATATCAATTCCCTTTGTTCTCACTGTCGTCCTCCCCGCTTTTGCTTTTTATCTGCCTTAGTACATTCTTTATTTTCTGTGGCACCGGCAGCCCCAGTGCCGATGCGTTTTCGACAATGCTGATTCCCTCGTTAGCAATATAGAAAAGCATTACCGCCGTCATAGCGACAGGCACACCGCCAAGCACATATGTGTCTGCGATATGACCTACTGACAGGAACACAAGTATCAGCAGCTTTTTCGCTATCCCCTTGAAGCCTACCGCACTTGACAGCTTCTTCTCCGCTATCGCCGCAAGCACACCGCTCACATAGTCCAGGATCATAAAAGCGATAAGCGCACGGAACAAACCGTTTACCTCGCCGTACATAAATCCCAGCACCGCTCCGACAGCACCTGCTATGCTGTCTATTATTATCTGTATCCTGCTAATATTTCCCCTCCTTTGCTTTGACTTTTTTACTTTTTTGTCATCCCTTGATTCAACCACCAGAAGCTCTGGGAATGAGGAGGCGTAGCTCCGCCGCCTGTTGCGGTTCTTCTTATAAGCTCGTCATCAGGCATACCCATTTTCTTAAACGTTGTCGGCTTAAGCTCCGGATGTATCTCATACAACAGCTCAAGATACGTTGTGCCCTTTGTGTCACCGGGTATCTCCATCTGCTCCACCCAGTCAAAGAAGCCCTCCTTATCACCGTAAAGCTGATATAGCGCCTCGATATATTCCTCGTCCGTATAGATTTTATCCCCATACTTGCTGATAAAATCATAAGCGTCACTCGGCGAAAATTTCGTACTGCCGGTTTCCTCATTCTCCACAGCGTCTTTCAGCGAGTTGTTCAGTTTTATCTGATAATTGCGGTCGCTGTCATACACCTTCTGAGCATAATCCCTGTCATTTTCGCTCACCCTACGGTTATAATCCCTGTTGTTTTCATATACCCTGCGGTTATAATCCCTGTCGTTCTCGTAATTATCCCGTTCAAACTGTGCCTGTAAATTACGCTGTGCCAGAGCGTCCTTGCTTTTATTATATTCAAAATTCCTGTTTGTGTTATAATCGTCAACGCTGTCACGGTATCTTCCGTAGTCCGACTTTTCAAGCCCTATAAGCGTATTGAGTCGCTTATACGCACTTTCCTCATCATCCTTATAACGTTCATACGCCCTCTGTTCAAGTTCGGGAATCTTATCGCTGAGCTTTGACATATAGCTGTTGTACGCTTGCTGACCTGCAGTAACCGCATAGCTGTTGCCGTATCCGCCCGTAAGCGAAGCCGCATTTCCCATCGTGTCACGCATAGCCGTTCTGCCCGACTTTTCATAGCTGTTCTTATACTGTGAGAACAGCTTGTCCTTATCTGCGTCATAGCTGAAATTCTTCTTTTCCATAACCTTTGCAAGATTGTTTTTCAGTGCGTCGCCGTATCCGCTCTTATATACCGGAGCGCTGTCCTTGTCCTTGTTTTTCTGTTTTTCGCTCATATAACCTCCTCATAAATTTCAGTGCAATCGGCCTCGTTCATCTCTGCCTCATACTCATTCATCTTCTCATCAAACCTCGCAATATCCTCCGCCGTTATCCTGTCACGGCTGTAATGATTGCCGAGCTGCATTGCCGCCCAAGCCCTGTCAAAACTGCCGCTTTTAACGCCGTTCACAGCAACCTCGACTATCCATCTGCCAAAATCCAACATTATACCTCACCTCCCGATACCGCCGCCGCTTCGAGTGCCGCTACTCTTGCTTCAAGGCTTGCGATACGCTCCGTATTCTCTTCGACCGCAGGCGACCAGTCTGTAGCCTTAGTGCCTTTTTCGAGCTTGATGTTGCAAGCCTCGATCATGCCGTTTTTATCAAGCGCAAGCGCCAAGCATTCGAGCTTTGCTATGTCGCTGTCGTCTATCGTCCAAGTCTTTTCGCAGTAGAGCCACTCGTCCTTTTTGGTTTTGTTGTTGACGGTAAGCGGTAAAATATGCAGCTTCGTATTATCAGCGGAACGGAATCTTGCCATTACATAGCCGCTTGCGTCAAGCTCGACATCGCTTCTGACCTTTATCCACGCCGAAAGCGTGTAGCTTGTGCCAACCTTGAAATCCGTCAGAAAGTGCCTCTTGCTCGTGCCAAAATATCGTGCATTGCCGGAATAGCCGGTTCTGGATATTGCAAGGCTATTTCCTGATATTCCGCCATCAACCGTTATTATAGTGTTACCGCTCCAGCCGTTTTTGATGTTCCCCGTGCTGTCATACAGCAGATTTCTTCCGCCGATCTCGACAGCATTCACCGCCGCAGTAATATCTGCCGCTGTTGCCGCACCGACCTCGCTTGCTGTATATACAGGCTTATTCTCGGTTTTCGTCCATTCTGGCATATCTGTGATATCCGACATGTTATGTGTATGATTCTTTTTCGCCGCTCCGACTTCATCGGCTGTGTATGTAGGCTTATTTTTTGCCTTTGCCCACGCAGGCACTGTCGGATCGGTTTCTTGTGTCAAGTATGCAGGCATATCCGTGATGTCAGATACCGTGTGCGTGTGTCCTGTATCTGCCTTACCGTCAAGTGCCGTCTGTGTCGCTGTCGATATAGGCTTGTCTATATCTGATGTGTTATCCACATTGCCAAGTCCTATCTCGTTTGCTGTATATGTCGGCTTTTCAGACAGCTTAGCCCAGTCCGATATTTCGTCTGATTTCAGATATGCCGACAGATTCACCGAGATAACCCCGTCTGCCGTTACCGATATATTATCCCCTATCATCACGCCACCGAGCGTGTCGGCTGTCGCAGGCGACAAGGTATAACCTCCGCTGCCACCGCCGCACTTTATACTGCCTGCCACCCACAGATTTCCTGCGTTATCAAGCACGAGTGCATCGCTTTCGTAACTTCCTCCCGGTGAGCCGTTTCCGACAACAAAAAGTGCGTCTTTGGTCTTGTTGCTGACACCGAAAGCCGCACCGCCTCGATAATCGGATACCGCATACATACCGTGAGCAAAGGACGCTTCTGCTTTTGCTTTGCTGTTTATTCCTCCTGCGTGGCTGTACCAACCGCTTGCAAGAGCATTGTATCCTTCCGCATGGCTGTATCCGCCGTCTGCAACGGCATTATACCCTTCTGCGTGGCTGCAATAACCGCTTGCTGTGGTGTTTTCTCCCTCAGCGTGCGAGCTTATTCCGCTTGCTGTGGTGCTGTTTCCTTCAGCGTGTGCGTATGTGTTGCTTGCAGCTGTACCGCTTCCTTCTGCATGCGTGCTTGGCGCTGTTGCCTTCGTGCCGCTTCCTTCGGCGTGTGCGTAAAGCGAGCTTGCGATATTATTTTCATAGTCGTTGAATATCTCACAGCCGATGCCGGTAGTGGTGAGTTGTCCCACTTCGCCTGCAATCGTACTGTAAATAAGCTGTTTTTCCTCTTTGCCGTCCGACTTCTGTGCAATATTCTCATCTATGCCGTTAAAACAGAATTTTATCCTTTCGGTAAGGAGTGACAGATAATCCTCTACCGCATTTATCCGCCCTTTGTCCTCTGCCGTTTTATCTGGAGCAAAGCTCATATTCAGATTATCCACTTATCTCACTTCCCTTTTCACTGTCAAGATATACGCCGTACAGCGTCGCATAAGCGTCACCGCTTACTTCGCCGCATATCTTTATTTTTATCTTTCTGCTTCTGAGCGGTATTACAGGAGCGACAGCTATTTCTTCGCCATTCCCTTTTTCACCGCAAAGCTCATATACCTTCCTCCATTCTCCGCCGTCAGTGCTTATATATGCCGACAGCTCAAGCGTTTCGTTGTCCTGCTTTTTGTGATACAGCGACATTCTCAGCTTTTTATATATTCTGAATATGCTTCCTCTGCCAAGCTCGCCGCTGACCGCAGAGAATTCACTCCTGTCACTGTCCGTATAACCGCTGTCGTTTCCGACAAGCATTACAAGCCTCATCTTTTTATTGCTGTCACGGGTAACGGCATACAGCCTGCCGTTTATCTCGTGCGCCGAGATTACATCTGCAAGCCGCCTTGTGTACCACGCCGAGTAGCGCTTGTCATAATAATACACCGTTTTGTCAGCCGCACACATAACAACATATCTTCCGTTTGCCGTCATCACCGCCGTATCGGTAATATCATCACCCAGCTTTGCGTCGATCCTCACCGATGCAGAGCCGTTAAAGCTGAATATCCCCTCAGGCGCCTTATAATAAAGCAGTCCGTCCGATATGCACAGCGAGCCGTCACTGCCCTTCTGAACGCCTCTCAGCTTTACAGTGCTTAGCGTAAAGTTTGACGCTCTTGTGCCATAGACAATATGAACGACATTTTCCTTAAAGAACAGTACACCGCCCCCGTAAACGCATACTCCGGTGAAATCCCCGTCAGACCCTACCGTTGCCGCCCATGCGTCAGTTGAGATACCATCATAGCTTCCCCACTCCGTAGCACTTCCGAGCTTTGAACAGTATATTTCACGATTTGCCGACGAACACCCCCACAGCCTGTTGTTATGCTCTGTTATAAAATCCATCTTCGGTATCGGACAACTTAAGACCGCATTCTTTATATTAGACACCCTGAATTTGTCCATCTTCCGCTTTTCCGTATAAAAATAGTAGGTATCGCTGTATGCACTCGTGTCGAAGTTAATCGACACGCACCCGCTCATGCTGTAGCTTTCCTTTCCCACCGAGCTTATCACTACAGACAGGTACTGTTTCTTTCCGCCGTATTCATAATCTATCCTGACCATATCGCCAACGCTGTAGCTCGACAGCGCCTCGCTTTCCTCAGGCACATCAAGATACAACAGCTTATATATAGAAACCGTAGGCCGTGTCTGGTTCTGGTTATATTCGAACAGTGTGCCTGAAAGCGAGGGCTTCGCCGTATACTGCACACTTGCAGGCGTGTCTGCGGTATTTACAAGCACCTCGTCCGGCATTATCAGTATGTATGCTCCCAGTGACACAAGCTGTTTTTCCCCTGCGCTGAGATTTACCGCCGTTTTCACTCCCGAAATATATATACCGTCCGCCCTTGTGTATACTATCTCTCCGTTTTTTATGATATACCCCGTTATACCGTCAGCCAACGCCTTGTAAGAAAACGGCTTTACCGTTTTAAGTGCAGGAAAAGCGGTAAAATCCATACCGTACAGCTCCTGCCAGTATCCAAGCGGCGTACCGTTCGAGCGATCGATACCGCCGAACTTTACGGCACTTTCCGTACCACCCGTTATTTCTCTTACCGCCAAGTTCTTCCTCCTATCCCGTGATTTCGGTTCTCACGCACGAAATATGCCTGCTGTTCCAGAAACGGCAGCAGCTTTCATACAAAGCGTCAAACAGAGCGTTGTCATTGGCATATCTCTCATACTCTGCGTGGTAAAAATCTATCAGCGAGCAAAGATAAAGAATGTATATCTCATCGTGCGGAGCCTTTATGAAAAGCTCCGTTGCACCATCGCTCAGTATCTTTTCCGTATCGGTAAACCCAATCCCCTCATGCTCGTGCGTAACATACAGATCCTCATATATTCTGCTTTCAAGCTCATAAAGCCACTTTCTCTTGTCCTCTGCGGCGATTTCGTTCGGTCGCAGTGCGTCAACCGTTTCAATGACTTCCTTTACCGTCATCACTTGCCCTCCTGCACTATCAGCGACTGCTTCCATCCTTCATCACGGTAGTACTCCGCTCTCTTTCTCTGAAGCTCAGCTCTGTCCAGTTCCTTTTTTATGAACAACGGCACCATCACCGTTTCACCTCTGCGTATAAGATAATTGTTGCAGTTCACCGATACAAACACATCTGAGTTGTACTTGTCATTGTCCTTGAACAGCCTTACCGCCACAAGCTCAGTTAAGTTTTCTTTCATATATTTCTCCTTTGCAATATTATTCCCCTTACCCTCCCGCACTGCCGTTGCTGTCACCATACCCTGCAGTGACCCTGTGCCGCTTATTCCGGTTTTTCTTTACCGGCTTTAATTTGCGCTCGTCTTTTCCGAATAAACAGGAGAACAGCTCTCTATTCTCACCATATACTCGTCAGTAAGTATCTCGGCAGTGCGTACTGCCTTCCAGCCCACGCTCGCTCTCTGGTTCAGAGGATCGTCGCCGTAGCCCAGCTGCTTTACTATGTGCTGAAGACCGCCGCCGGCAACGTCCGTCACCGCATAGGCGTGCGCTCCTATAACCAGAGTAGAGAACACTGCAAGCGCCTTCTTCTCATAATACGTCGAGGCTGTGACCTGTCCGCCTGCCGTAACACTTGCCTTCTGATAGCTGTCGCCCGACTTCGTATAATAGTCCTTTCCCTCAAGGAAATTTGCGTCGGAGGTCAGCTGATAGAACTGCGGACAGCTTTCATCGGCAAATATCTTCGCCTCCGTGCTTTTTACAAATCTCACATTGCCGAGCGAGCCTATCTCCCCCTTGAATATGCTTTCGGGATCGGCATACTTATGCACATCGACCCACTCCGCACTTCTCATAAGGTCATAGGCGGCATAAGGGTGTATTATCGCAACATAGCTCTCCCCGTCTATTCCGTCTGCATTCATGCTCTCAAGCTGTGCGGCGGCACGGAATACCGTATCCACCGATAAAACGCAGTCCTTGCTCAGTTCATCTCTTGACAGTACCTCGCCCCCGTCCTTACCGCAGGCATATATAACATTCGTTCCTGCGTTAACTATCTCTCTTGTTATCGTGTCAAGCGTTCTTCCCGACTGACTGCCGAGCAGCTTCGTTGACTGCACTACATTGTTGTCGATTGCGGTAAGTTCCAGCATATCCGACAGCTTGATATAGTCGCCGTACTGATTCACTGTTGCCGTCTTAGCTGTTACCGACAGCATATTTCCCGCAGGTGTAACGCCCTCGACAAGCGGCGTTGTCGCCTTTGCAAGCGAGCTGTACTTTCTCAGCTCTATTGTCTTGCCGTTATTCTTGGGTATCGGATATTTGTCTGCAAAGCGGTCATGCACCAGCTTAGGCTCCGCCATATCTATCAGCGTGTTCTCATAGAACGTTTTCATCTCAGCGGACAGACTTGCCTGTCCTGTTGTCTGTACATCGAACAGATTTAATTTAACTTCTCTCATCTTCATATAGATTTCCTTTCCCGACGGCTGATACCGTCATCTTTCTATTTTCTTATCGTTTTTCTTATCGTTTCTGCCTGCCGCAAAAACTTTTCCCCGTGCGGCTGCGGCTTTTTTTATTCCCGCCTGCCCTCCCGTTGCAGTCTTCATATCTCACCCCCTTCTTCATCATTCATAAACGATCAAAGCACCACTCTTTCCCCTCTCTCCGTGCGTCTGATAAGCTCCTTCCGCTCATTTTTAGACAGGCTTTTCTCGCTTTTCGTAAACTCTCCCGCAGGTGACAGCGCACCTTCCTTCATTCTGCCGCTTTTACAGAACGCACCGCTTCTCATAAGCTCAGATGCCGCATATTCCATTGCGGCGGTAAAAAGCTCGTCCTTATGCACGATAAGATAAGCCTCCTCAAGCCCCACGCCCTTATAGCACAGCGAAAAGAATCTTCTGTCACTCATTTCTTTTGCAAGGTCAAACTGAGGATATGTCTGCTTTACCTCCTCGCTTTCCTTTTGCCACTGCTCCAGCCTGTACTCCATATCGTTTCTTCTGCACCGCTCGAAGTTCCTCTCGGATACCGCATTTTCTATTCCGTCAAAGTCGCATTTATCCGCTCCGCAAAACTGTGCCACAAGACTCAATATCCGTTCTGCCCTTGCCGCCATCTCACGCTTTGACTTAAGCACCGCCTGCCTGAAAAGCTCCGCCTTATCCTCGTTTTGTTCTTTTTCGGCTTTATCCGGTTTATTGTTTTCGCTCAGGCTTTCATCACTCTTTTGTACCTTTGCTTCTTCACTTGTTTCAGCGTTTTCCGCCGTCTGCACATTCTCTGTCGCTTCCATATTTACCTCTCACTTCTGTAGCAGGATACATATTCCGGATAGTTTTCCTCCAGCATATCAAACCCCTTGCATATCCCGTCAACCGCCGTGTTCAGCCCATCGTCGTCCGTCACATAGCTTATGACCGCCTGACCGCTTCTCAGCGTAACGTCAATAATATCGGTATCCCCCGTGTCCTCGCTGTCAAAAACATTCTGCGCTATCGTCTGCGCAAGCGTTGTCATTGCCGCACATACAAGCGTAGCCTCTGCCGACCCGCTGTTTTCGTTCGCACAGTGTCCCGTGATATAAATATCCCTGCCAAGACCCGACTTATCTATTCTTACTCTTGTCATATCTTCACCTCGTTCATTCCTGCGTTATCCCTTATCACACGCTCAATTTCTTCTTTTCCCTCAAAGTCCATCATCGCAAGACAGCCCAGTGCCTGCACCGCCGTTTCCGGATTGAAAAATCCAAGCTGAAAAAGCTGCTTTGCAAGTTCATTCTGCGAAGCTTTGGAAAACGGCGATTTCTTCGATGCCGTGCATACTATATCAAAAACAGGCTTCTTTGTCCCAAGCTGCACCCCGAAAAGTTCCCTGCTCTGCTCCTTTATGGCAGAGTTGTCAAAAGCGTCATATCCCCCGGTTATCCTGAAGCTCCTCGGCGTATCATAAAACTGCCTTATCAGTTCTATTATCAGATAGCACACCTGCTGGAACGCAAAATACGTTCCCTTTATCATATCCCTCGACAGCTTGCTTCCTGCCTCTTGTAAAGCCGCAATGGCACTTGCCGCCGTAACGCCGTTTGAAACCGACCCCTGAGAAAAATCCCTGTTTCCGCTCGTTTCCTTCAGTTCGTCTATTTTTAAACTCAGTGCATTCATCACTGAGCTGTCCAGCGGCTCTGCCTTTATCTCCCTTATATCCTCTTCACCAAGATTTCCCGCAACGTGAACGAACCTGTTTTTTAAGTCGGCAAATTCGGCTTCGTTCACCGCACTGTTCTGTCGGATAAAATATCTCTTTCTGCTCATCATCACCGTATGCTCAAGAACGACCTGCGACAGCTTATCTATATACATCTGTGCGTCACGCATAACATCTATGTAGCCGAATCCGCACGGAGTTCCCTCCTGCACAAACAGCGTATCCATAACAAAGGGATAACGGCTGTGTTTATAGAATCCGTCGACACAGCTTTCATCGTCCTCGCTCGAATATATCACCCTGTCGCCGCAGAATTTACAGTAACAGAGTTGTTTTCTGCCGTTTATCGTTTTCTTGTAGTACCAGTCGACGACTTCGACCTTCGCACTGTCGTCCGTCTTATCCTCCGTTTTGTACTTTTCCACGTTTCCGGTACCGCCCGCAACGCTTTCGGTATCTTCCCCCAAAAGTTCAGGGTACATCAGATTCAGCCGCTCACGGTCAACAAGAGTCACATAGAAAAGGTTTGCGCTCTCCTCAATATCCTTTATGCCCGGCTCCCAGAACAGATTCAGAATATCTGCGTTTCTTATCGCTATATCCCCCATACCGCCGTCAGCGTCAGGGTCCCATACAACAGCCGTACACATACTGCCGTTCTTGAGTTTGTACCACCAGCCGTCACTGTACAGCTTTTCGTAGCCACAGCGTTCAAGTATCGCAGGAAGTATCAGCGATAACTGTTTTGCGACCTCCTCGTCGCTTTTTTCTCTCGGAAGCACCGCAGGCTCAGGTATATTGTCCATAGCGTCTGCGTGCTTATTTGCCAACGAGTTGAACAGCCACGCCGATGCCGGCATAGGCCTTGTATCGTCCTTGTCACAGCCTATTTCGCCCCAGTGCCTTAATTTCCACCACTGCTCGTTTGACACGATCCTCTTGTCGAGTACCGCCTTTCCCTCCTTATACTTTGCAAGTGTCTGCCTTGCCTTACGCACCTGCTCCTTACCGATTTTCTTCATATTTCTCCTTTCATAATCACATCATATAGAACGATTCCGCTCTTTCGGGCTTTCTCTGTTCGAGAGGATCGTCACCTGCCTGAATCTCCCCACGCTTTACCGGTGCGGCGATAGGATGCTCCATAAGGACATACCTGCATTCGTCATATATGTGATCCTCCATCGTTGTGTCAATATCCTCCACGTTCTTTTCGTCATACATAAGCGCAGGAATAGTCCTGATAAACTCTCTGCAGGTGTTGAAGCAATAGAACATCGCCTCCCCGTCACTGTTGAACGCCAGCCTGTTGTGGTACTGCATCTTACCCGATATTCTTGCGTTGTCCCCCGGCGACCAGATTATAAAGTTAGGCGACCGTGCCATAAGGTCTGCGACGCTTTCCCCACGGCTTTTATCGAATATTGAAGGGTCTGCAACCCCGTACACATTTCTCCCTCTTATATTCGGATCGTCACGCTCTATTTTTCTGATATTCTCTGCAATTACCGAAGGCTCAAGCCTTATGCCCTCATTCGCCTTATCCGTACAACCGTAGTATTCTCTTATCCTGTAGATGCACCCTTTAGTATCCACCGCATACCACCCTACCGAAAACGGTCTTGTATACCCGAAATCAAATCCCCTCACTATCTCCCAGTGGCGAGGTATCTCAAACGGCGCTATGACGTGCGTCCATCTTCTGTCGCAATAATGCTCCGGGTCATCTCTCCATTCGGTGAAAACCTGCCCCGTAAAGCTGTTCCAATCCCCGTACAGAAGCGCCTTTCTCTCGGCGGTCGGAAGCATAGACAGGCTCGCAAGATATTCCGGATCGTTTCGCAGCAGCTCCTTATTGTCAAACACACTTGCCGGGATGAACACTCTCGATTTTCTTATGATTATCTCCGCCCCGTCGGGCTTTTTCACCTTATGTTCTTCTATTATCGGTTTCATCGGCTCGCCAGCCGTTATAAACCTTTGCTTTACCCACGAATGACCCGGACCGCCCGGATTCGCCGTGGCTCTGATATACACCCTCGTGCCTTTTCCGCCCGGCCTGTTTCTCGAAAACATATAACTGTATTCATCAAAGGAAAACTGCGTCAGTTCATCGAACCCCACAAAGTCATAATGCTTGCCCTGATAGTTAAGCCTGTCTTTCTTATGCTGCATCGCCCCAAAATAGATTTTAGCCCCGGACGGAAAGCTCCAGCAGTGCTTGGTCTTGTTGTACCTCGCCGCAGGATATGCACCTTTATAAAGCGTCTGCGACCTGTCCTCAAGCTCCGTCAGCTGCGGATACGTTTTCCTGAAAATTATCCCCCTGTAGCAAGCCTTATCCGCCTGCCTGAGTGCCTCCGCCAGAAGTGCGTCAGACTTACCTCCGCCGGCGGCGCCCCCGTACAAAGCCTCATACTCTCCCCTTTGCATAAACTCCGCCTGCCTTTCCTGCGGCGACCATACCACCCTCCTTCCGCCTTTTACATCATTATCTTTCATCTCAGCAACACCTCCCGTTTTTCTGTAAATCTATCGCCATCCCCACCTGCCCACCATTCCAACTTCCCACCATCCCCACAACCCTCACAAAATACTCGCCAACCCTTTGCCCCGCACCACCACCCTCGCCTTTTAATGAACGCTCTGCTTGTTTCGCATCCGCACTATCCCTTGCCCCTCACTAAACTTGCCTCCCTTGTCAAAGGTGAGGTGCTGTCGCCCGAAAAAATTCGGGCGACTACCGGAGGGATTGTTTTACGTTCCCACAACCCTTCCAAAACCACATCCACCCCTCGCCCCGCACCACCACACTTGGCTCCCTTGTCAAAGGGAGCTGGATTGCGACAAGGCTATTTCTTACTATAAATTGCAACATTCTGCGATTTCATCAACATTAATATCATCTCTGCCCTATCTGTCGCAAGACTGAGGGATTGTCACACTCCCTCTCTCCACCCCAACCCTTCCAAATCCGCACTATCACACCCACTTTTCGTAGGGCGAGCATCTATGTGTGCTTATACGCTTTCACATCCGCACCATCCTTCGCCTCACACCAACATCCTCGCCTCCCTTGTCAAAGGTGAGGTGCTGTCGCCCGAAAAAATTCGGGCGACTACCGGAGGGATTGCCGCATCGACCCACTCCATCACCACAACCCTTTGCCCCGCACCACCACCATCGCCTTATAAACGCTCTGCCGATTCCCCATCCACCCTCATCAAAACTCACCCTCATTCTCCGTTCTCGCCTCGGGTATCACCACAACTCCTCCTTCGTTTTCCTCATCGTCAACCACGCCGCCGTCCCACTCGTAACCGCATCTGTTCTTCAGCCAGAAGATCTGCGCCGTTGTGCTTGGCATCACCTGCTTTTCAACCGTTTTGACAACACCCAGCTTACCGTCCTTTCCGACCTGCCTTGTGATTTCCGTCTGCGTGTATCCTATCGCACGCTTCAGCAATGCCTCCTCGACCTGCTTTTTTCTCTCCTCGTCACCGTCTTGTCCGTCACTTTGATATAATCTCCTTATTTCATCGTGCGTCAGCTTCCAGTTTCTCAGCGTTGTGCGATGTATCCCGAGCAATTCCGCCGTCTGCACATCGCTGTACCCAAGCTCGATACAGTGGCTGATTTTATCAAGAATTTCCTGCGTGATTTCTATGCCCCTTCTTCTTTCCGTGTATATCTCCCCTTCCTGACCGTTTTCGCCTTGATTATAACAGTTCGTCATAATCGTACCCGTCGTCGCTCCACTCTCCGCAATACTCCACATCGTACCCGCAGGCAGGACAGCTCCGCTCGGTTTCATATGCAGCCGTTCCCTGATATTCTCCACGGTACTGAAGCGTCCGTGTCAACTCATTGCTGTCATACGTTCCTCCGCATCTTAAGCATCTGTACATATATCCCCTCCGTTTTTCTGATTTTTTCTTCATTTTCGAAATCGTGTACGTTTTTTAGTACACAAAATACGCTATAATAGCCTTTAAAGGAATTATCAAGCGTTTCAAAAATGATAACCGTGAAAGCTGTTGCAACTTTTCGTTGTCATAATGATAGCACACGCAGGTCTATTTGTCAACTGCTTGTAGCATAAATTCACCATTTTCGTTGAACTGCAACAATCTTTGACAACACTTTGTTTCTTTTATTGACAATTCAACACAATGTTGTTATAATTATCTCAGACAACAGAACGTCAATATGAAAGGATGAACCTTAAATGAGCACAAACTCCGGCACAGTTTCAGGCGCATTTTCCGAGAGGATAAAACAGCTTCGTAAAGCAAAAGGTGCGTCACAGGCGCAGGTAGCCGAATATCTCGGTGTAACCAAGCAGGCGTACAGCCTTTACGAAACAGGAAAGCGTGAGCCGCCGTTCGCCACATTATTGAAAATAGCCGAATATTTCGGCACAGACACAGACACGCTTCTTATGAGCGGCGATACCGCAAGGGTATCCGACCCCCGCCTTAAATTCGCACTTTTCGGTGAAACCGAAATAGACGACGATGTACTCGACGATGTAAAACGTCTTGCTATGCTCCAGCTTGAGCTCCGCCGCAGCAAAGAAAAGGACGGAAAGAAGTAAAGCGATGCAATGCTCTGAAGGGAGGGCAATGATAATTGGAACAGCTTATAAAAACCGCACAGGATAACGATATACTTATTGTAGATATGCGTATGAAGGGCAAACAGGGCGCTATGAGCCAATGCACCGACGGTATGTGCATTATCGCCATAGACCCTCATAAAGTTAAAAGTATAGCCGACCGAAAAGAAAAAACCGTTCACGAGCTCGGGCACTGCATGACCGGCGCCTTCTATGACGCAAGCTGTCCCGTCATCCCCCGCGGCAGATGCGAACGCCGTGCTACAGCGTGGGCTGTGACCCACACGTTCACCAGAAGAACGCTTATCAAAGCAATCAGAAGCGGCCTTACAGAGCTTTGGCAATTAGCCGATTACTTCAACGTGACCGAGCATTTTATGAAAGATGCTCTGACCTACTATGAGCTTTACAACGGCGAATAAGCATAACAAAAAAGCTCCCTTATGCGTTTTTTAGCATAAGGGAGCTTTTCGCTCCTAAAAATATGTTTGCCGCCCTATTAAACCCCCACAAACAAAAACGCCGATGATTTTCTCATCGGCGTAATTTATCAGAATCTCCCGGCATCCGCACCGCCTCAGCCCTTATCGGCTTTCTGTCACAGCACCATCCGCCTTACGAAACATATTCCTTCTTCACTATAAGGTCTGATGTTGTGGGATTCGGCACAGGGTCGATAATATTATCTATATACGTTACCCCGTAAACAAGATAATCCATCGCCAGCACCTGCATATCGTCAAGCGTTGCTCCCGCACCCACTCTTGCAAGGCCGTCCTTGTCACGGATTTCACCCTCGAATATCTTCGCCTTGCCTTTCTTTACATAGTCATAAAGAGTATCCGCTATAGTGAGCGTTTCCTTCTTGCAGGCTGCAGAATAAGGTGTCAGCTTCACAAACGCTTCACTGAAGCCTCCGACATAAACCTCCGCCATAAAGTTATCGTTTATGCAGGTTCTCACCGTGTCCGTGATAAACGTAGCCCAGTTGAGATAATACCCTACAAGCCCGTATTTCGGCGCCGAATAAGCCATATCGTTTGTAAAGCCTATCGACCTCATTCCGATCGAATCGCAGTAGTACATACAGTAATCATTCGACTGATACGAGAATATAACATCACAGCCCTTGCCCTCAAGCGTATTTACCGCAGTTTCCGTCTGTGCTTTGGTTTCCGCATAGATTATTTCGACATCCGTTTCTCGTTCCTTGTATATCTGCTGTATGCCGAGGATAAATGCGTTTACAACGCCGTTCGAGCAGTACATAAGATCGTCTGCGACTATTCCTATCTTGTGAGATGAAGAATTCCACGCCGCTACCGTTCCGCAGATGAATGCAGGTTGATACAGCTTCGGTCGGAACGTTGTAAGGTTCGTGAGCGATGCCGTGCCGCCGTAGCTCAGTATGTATACGTCCTTATCCTTTTTCGCATAGCTGAGCGCCGAGTTTGCAAAAACGTGCGATGCCGATACTATGATACTGCAGCCCTCGTTTTTGAGCACTTTTACGGCATTTTCAAACTGCGACACCGCAACGCCGTCAACATAACAGGTTTCAAGACCGAGCGCCGTTTCAATATCCTTACGGCTTTTCTCAAACATAAATGTCATGTTGTCCCTTGATATTTCTTCATTATATATATATCCGACCTTGGCGGATGTATCAAGCGAATAGTCAGGTGCCGATGAGCTTTCACCCGAGCTTGCACCGTCGCCCGAGCAGGCGCATAGCGTCAGTACCGCCGACAAGGCAAGCGCCAGTATTTTTATATATCTTGATAGCTTTTTCAACTTAAATCTACCTCCGGAAAAATCAGAAAAGACAGCAATAAAATCAGATTTTACAGCTATCTCATTATATCGGATATAATTATAACACATTTTCACAAAAAATTCACCCTCTTTTTCGAAAATTTGTTTTGATTTTTTGAAAATTTGTGATATACTTATATAGTCACAGCAGTACGTTATGCAATTTACACAAATATCCTACTGCACATTTTAAGGAAGGATCTAATAAAAATGAAGAAAAGAACAGCGGCGACAGCCGCAATACTCGCTTGTACAATGATGTTCTCCGGCTGCAGCGACAGCATTCTTACATCAGGTACTGACAGCGGCACAACAAGTGTTGAAAATATCTGGACGGCAAAAGACGACGACATAGTGGCATGGGCCACCTCAGACTCGCTTTCGGATGAAGAAAAGGAATATTATCAGGTCAAATTCAAGGATTTCTATCCCGAGTATTCCTTCACCATAGCAAATTACGGCCTTGACGAAACAAATTCCGCTTATGCCTCCTACGCTCAGGCGTACAGAAAGAATATAATAGATATGCTGACCAACGAAAAGCTGATACTCAGAAAAGCCAAGGAGCTGGGACTCGATCAGCTTACCGAAGAAGAAATGGCTGAGGTCGAAAAGGCCTATACAAAGAATCTCAGCGACTGGTACGCCTCATTTGAGAAAAAGGCGAAGACCGCACTCGGCATAAGCACCGATGATACCTCCGGCACAGAGGACAGCGCCAATGATGAAAAGATTCTTGAAAAGGAAAAAGAGCTTTTCAATGAATATATCGCAGGCTTCGGTCTTACCGAGGATACATTCCTGATGTGGCAGACCAACACGGCAATACAGAAAAAAGTCAACGACTACCTTCTTAAAGATATTACCGTATCCGACTCTGAGGTCGATGATTATATCACAAAGCTCACGGCAGAGGCTAAGCAGGCATACGAAAAGAGCGCTTCAAGCTATGCCACCGACTCCGAGTACAAAAAGGTATGGATACCCAAAGACGCACGTTATATCAAATATATAGCCGTAGGCATTGCATCATCCGATTATGCCGAGATAAATGCCGCAAGAAACGAGAGCGGCGCAGATGACGCAGAGATTGACAAGAAGCGTGACGAAAAGTTAGCTGAGATAAAGGAAAAGGCTGATGCCGCACTTAAAAAGGCTACCGCAGAGGGCGCAGACTTTGACGCAGTGGTAAAGGAATACAGCAGTGCATATTCCGAATCTACCAAAGGCGAACAGATACTCGTTCTGAACTCGAAGGGACTTATCTCCGATGCACTTTACGATGCAGTTTTCGCCCTTGAAAAGCCGGGCGATATAAGCGGACTTATCCCCACCGACAGCGGATATTATATCGTAAAGTATGTAAGCGATGCAAAGGTTACCGACAGCGACTTAAGCGATTACAGGAAGACCGTAAGGCAAGAGCTTTTAACCTCACGTCAGAGCGAAAAGACCAACGCTATACTTGAGGAGTGGCGCAGTGCCGTAAATTACGAATATGATTACGAAAAGCTGAACATCACCAAGGAAGAAAAAACATCGTCCGATGCTTCCGCTTCTTCTGCTGACAGTAAAGCCGATAATGAAACCTCCTCCGCAGCATCCTCCGGTACCACAACATCGGAATAATATGCAGATAATTGACCGCTCCGTAACAGGAGCGGTTTTTTAAAGGAGAATAATATGCCACTATGTACACTTTGCCCACGCAACTGCCGTATAGACCGCAGTAAAACAACAGGCGCCTGCTCCGTAAAAGGACTTAAAACAGCCAAAGCGTCACTCCACTTCGGCGAAGAGCCGTGCATTTCCGGAACGGACGGCAGAGGCGCAGGAACGATATTCTTTTCCGGCTGTTCGCTGAAATGTATATTCTGCCAGAATATGCCCATAAGCCGTGACGGCTTCGGCAAGGAAATAACACCGAAAAGGCTCGGTGAAATAATGCTTGAGCTTCAGGAAAAAGGTGCGCATAATATCGACCTTGTAACGCCTACCCATTATGCCGATATTATAGCCGGAGTGCTGACAAGCATAAAGTCACGGCTTCATATACCGGTAGTTTATAACTGCGGCGGATACGAAAAGGTCGAAACGCTGAAAATGCTTGACGGGCTGATTGACATTTACCTGCCCGATTTCAAGTATGCTTCTCCCGACCTTGCCCGTGAATATTCCTCCGCACCCGACTACCCTTCCGTTGCGGTAAAGGCGATTGCGGAAATGTACAGGCAGACAGGAAAGGTACAGTTTGATGAAAACGGTATGATGAAAAAGGGCGTTCTTGTCCGCCACCTCGTACTTCCCGGTTGCCGTCACGACAGTATGAAGGTACTTGATATGATTAAAGCCACCGTTCCTGTAAGCGATATAAGGATAAGCCTTATGCGCCAGTACACACCTTGCGGAAAGGCCCTTGAAATAAAGAATCTTTCAAGAAAACTTACCACTTTTGAATATAACTCGGTCACCGATTACGCCGCTCAGCTTGGCTTTGACGGCTACACGCAGGATAAAGAAAGTGCTACCTTCGAGTATACTCCCGAATGGGATTTTGAAGGCATATAAAAACAAATCCGACAGGAACACCCTGTCGGATTTCACTCTGTCGAAAAGCCGATTATTATTAAATTCGCACTGTTAAACATATCACCAACACCGCCTAAAACAGTTTCCGTACCGACAAAGCATTAATAATTTCGTGAGTACATCATTACAACTGCACGACAATAACCTTTCAAAAAACCGCACTATCCCTCGAAAATCGCCAACACCCTTGCCTCCCCTCGAAAAAGG